>Ga0209755_10004446_pt1 | contig 16605 bp, 13 predicted proteins | sample TergutCo191P1_FD_187301 | JGI IMG/M metagenome (GOLD analysis project Ga0209755, IMG submission 187301) | Cornitermes sp. P1 segment gut microbial communities from Petit-Saut dam, French Guiana - Co191P1 (SPAdes) (version 2) | ecosystem: Host-associated > Arthropoda: Insects > Digestive system... | reverse complement strand
TTTAGCAATTGTCACGCCGGGAGCGACACCGCCAGTCTTCATGCGCAATCATGCAAGTTTTCGAAAAAAATGTCAACCGCCGGCGAAAGCGGCTTGCGCCTTTCCCGCGTTTCCGGTAGGGTTTAGCTCCCCATTGCAGGAGGAAAGGCATGGCAGGCAGGAACTACCGGTTCGAGACGCTCCAGGTTCACGCCGGGCAGGAGGCGCCGGATCCGGCGACCGACGCGCGCGCGGTGCCCATTTACCAGACCACGTCCTACGTGTTCCCAAGCGCGAAGTCCGCGGCAGGCAGGTTCGCGCTGGCCGAGCCAGGCAACATTTACACCAGGATCATGAACCCGACCTGGGACGTGCTCGAAAGGCGCGTGGCGGCGCTTGAGAAGGGCGCCGCGGCGCTGGCTCTGGCGTCAGGCGCCGCCGCCGTCACCTACGCGATCCAGAACATAGCGCGCAGCGGCGACCACATCGTCAGCGCGGCGCAGCTTTACGGCGGCACCCACGCGCTTTTCGCCAACACCTTCAGGGACATGGGGATCGAAACGGCCTTCGTCGACGGCAGCCGCCCGGAAAACTTCGAAAAGGCGCTGAGGCCCGAAACAAAGGCGGTTTTCTTCGAGACCCTTGGCAACCCGAATTCCACCATCGTCGACATAGAGGCCGTCGCCGAGATCGCTCACCGCAGCGGCATCCCCGTGATCGTCGACAACACATTCGCCACGCCGTACCTCCTGGCGCCGATCGAGCGCGGCGCCGACATAGTCGTTCACTCCGCGACGAAATTCATAGGCGGGCACGGCACGACGATCGGCGGCGTGATCGTGGACGGCGGCAAATTCGACTGGGCGCAGAGCGGCAGGTTCCCCGGCCTCTCGCAGCCCAGCCCGGGCTACCACGGCGCCGTCTTCACCGAGGTGGCCGGGGAGCTTGCTTACATAGCAAAGGCGCGCACCACCCTGCTGCGCGACACCGGCGCGGCGCTGTCGCCCTTCAACGCCTTCCTGCTGCTGCAGGGGCTTGAGACGCTGTCGCTGAGGGTGGAGAGGCACGTTGCAAACGCGCTTAAGGCCGTCGAGTTCCTCAAGTCGCGCCCGGAGGTCCTTAAGGTGAGCCACCCCTCGCTGCCCGAGCATCCGGACCACGAAATCTACAGGCGCTACTTCCCCCGCGGCGCCGGCTCGGTTTTCGCCTTCGAGATTTCAGGCGGCGCCGAAAAGGCCCGGCGCTTCGCCGAGGGGCTGGGCCTTTTCTCGCTTTTGGCCAACGTGGCGGACGTGAAGTCCCTTGTAATCCACCCGGCCTCGACTACCCACTCGCAGATGAGCGAGGCGGAGCTCTGCGCCGCGGGGATAAGCCCCGGAACCGTGCGCCTTTCCATCGGGACCGAGCACATCGACGACATACTGGAAGATCTTGAGCGCGGCTTCGGCGCGGCAGGGTAACCCTTTGGCGCGCCGTTTTTTTTACATGAGCGCCCGGGAGCGCCGCGCTGCGCGGAATTTGCGGATCCAAAGGGGATTCGCGGAATCGGCCAAGCGCCCCTTATGGACAAAACGCGCCCGCTTGGTTAAAATTGCTTGAGGAGTGCCCAAATGAAGAAAACCGTTCCGGTACTTGCGCTGGCGGCGATTCTTTTCGCCGCCTTCGCCCTTGCGGGGTGCCAGACGCCGCCCCCGCCTCCGGCGCCGCTCGCCGAGGAGCTGGAGGGGGAAGAGGAGCCGCCTCCCCCCCCTCCGCCCCCGCCCCCGCCGCCGTTCGTCCCGCTTGGGCTTGACGTGAGCCTGCGGCCGCAGCCGTTCAGCCCGGACGGCGACGGCGTCGACGACGAGCTTTTCATTTACGTTGAGGCTCGCGGCACCGCCCCCATCGAGCGCTGGAGCGTCCTGATCCGCGAGCCAGTCTACCCGCACCTGCCCTTCTACGAGCGCTCCGGAGCGGGGCGCCCGCCGGCAAGGATCGCCTGGAACGGGATCGGCTCGGCCGGCGATCTCGTGCAGTCGGCCATGAGCTACCCGATCACTGTCACCGTGGAGAACTCCGACGGCGAGATCGCCGTTTTCGAGGGCCTTGCGGACGTGGACGTGCTGGTGCGCGACGAGGGCGGAGTCCTGCGGGTGATAGTCCCGTCCATCATGTTCGGCCCGGACCGCGGTGACTTCTCGGGCATATCGCCCGAGGTCATGGCGAACAACGAGCGGGTGCTCGGGCGCATAGCGGAAATCCTCAACAGGTTCGGGGGCTACGCCATCCGCGTCGAGGGCCACGCGAACCCGACCACCCCGCCCGGCACGGCGCTAAGGGCAGAGGAGGAAGCCGGCTCGCCGCGCATACTGGGCCTTCAGCCGCTAAGCGAGGAGCGCGCCGGCGCCGTGCTTGAGCACCTGGTCGGCCTTGGCGTGGAGCGCTCCAGGCTTTCGGCCGTCGGCATGGGCGGCCTTATGGCCATCGTCGAGTACGAGAACAGGGACTACTGGTGGCAGAACAGGCGGGTCGAATTCGTCCTGATTAGGTAGCCCGCCAAGAGGCGCCCGCCTTCGGCGCGGCTCGAAGGCGCCGCCGGATTTGGATGAAGAGCCGCCCGGAAGCGGGCGGAAAACCCGATTAAAAGGAGCACGCTGAAATGAAAAAACGAACCGCCCTAGCCGTCGCGGCGGCCTTTGCCGCCGCGCTCGCCCTAGCCGGGTGCGCATCGCCCCCGGCCGCCCCCGCGGCGCCGCCGCCGGAGGCCCCGCCGCCTCCCCCGCCCCCGCCCCCGCCTCCCCCCCCTCCGCCGCCGCCCCCGCAGGCCGCGTTTTCGCTGCCGGCAGTGTCCATACACTTCGGGCCAAACGCCGCCGACTTCAGGGGCCTCAGCCCCGAGGCCGCGGCAGGGAACGACAGGAGCCTGAGGCTTGTGGCGGAGGCGCTTTCAGGGGCGCAGGGCTACTCGGTGCGCATCGAGGGGCATGCCAACCCGATCACCCCCCCGGGCACGGGCCGCAGGGCGGCCGAGGCGCCGATACTGCAGGCGCTCAGCGAGGCGCGCGCCAGGGCCGTGCTTGAGCGCCTGGTGGCGCTTGGCGTGGACAGGGCGAGGCTCTCCGCCGCCGGCATGGGCGGCTCAAGGGCCATAGCCGAGTACGAGAACAGCGACAACTGGTGGCGCAACAGGCGCGCCGAGTTCGTCCTGGCAAGATAGCGGCCGGCGGCGCCGGCAAGGCAAAAGGAGGCCAAAAATGAGCTTCGCGGATCGAAAGAAAGCCCCGGCGCTGCCGGGGGCGCTGATCGCGGCGGCGGCGCTGCTGCTGGCGGCCTGCTCCGGCGGGGCGCGCGACGGGATCGTCTCGGTGTCCGGCGTCGGCATGGTCCGCGCCGAGCCTGACACGGTAAGCATGAGCATAGCCATGCGGCACACGGCGCCGACGACCCGCGCGGCGCAGGCCGAGGTTTCCGCCATGGCCAGGCAGGCGCTGGAGATACTGCGCGAGGCCGGCGTCGAGGAAAGGAGCATAGGGACGGCGGCGCTGCGCTTCTCGCCCGAGTACGACTGGGGCCCGCAGGGGCGCAGGCTGCTGGGGCAAAGGGCAGAGCAGGCCATCAGCTTTTACATCGAGGGCATGGGCGGCCCCTATGCCCCCTCGGCGCCGGACATCATAGACAGGCTCATCGGGATAAACGGCATCGAGCTTCAGGGCATGAGCTTCAGCGTCAGGGACGCGGCCGAGCTGCGCCGCAGGGCCAGGGATCTGGCCTACGCCGACGCGCTTGAGAAGGCGCTGCAGTACGCGGAGCTTGCGGGCAGAAGGATTATCCGAACGGCGGCCATAGCCGAGGAAGGCGCCGCGCGGATCGCCGCCCGCCAGCGCGCCTTCGGCGACATGGCGCAGGCGGCCCCGGCCGCGGCCTTCGCGGGCGAGGCCGCCTACGGCATCGCGCTTCCCGCCGGCGAGATTGAGGTTTCAGCCAGAATCCAGGCCGAATTCGTCATGCGCTAGCGAAGCGCCCTGCCGAGCGGCGCAGGCGGGCCCGCGGGGAGCCGCGGGGCATTTCGGGGAAGCCGGCGCCCCGCAGCCGGCAAAAACCCGCGGAAAGCGCGGCAAAAGCCGGCGGCTCAGGCGAAAAGCGCAAAAATCGGGGGCCCGGGAAGCGAAAAAACTGGAAAAACCGGCGGTTTGCGTGTATCATAATAAGCGGGGCCTTTCCAAATCGGCCCTGCCGCAGGCATATCTCTTTAGCCAAAGGGGTTCAGGTGACAAAACAGGACTTTCCCAGGATTCACTTCTACGATCAGGATTTTGTCGACATATACGATAAAACGTGGGCCTGGCTGGACGACTGCTGGCGCGGCGCGGAAAAAGGCGGCTCAGGCTCCGACGGGGGCTTTTTCTCGCACCCCGGCTCCGGCGTCGTCCTCCAGTCGGACGCGATATACGCGTCGTTTTTTCTGGTCTACTCCAACAGGGTTTACCAGGCCACGCCCACCCTCGACCTTTTCTACGGGCGCCAGGAGCCGGACGGCGCAATCAGGTGCGCCTACGACGCCGCCACCGGCGCCCCGGCGCCGGACAGGAACAACGCGCAGGGGCTGGGAGTCCCCCTTTTCGCCTGGGCCGAGCACAACATCTACCACAAATCGGCCAACAAAAAGCGGCTTAAGGACGTGCTGGCCATCCTGCACAGGTACACCGAGTGGATCGACTCGTCCTTCAAAAAGCCAAACGGCCTTTACCGCGTCCCCCTGGGCGCCACCGGCATGGCCAACTCCCCGCGCAGGGACGCCTACTACACCATCGACTTCAACGCCATGATGGCCGTAAACGCGCTTTACATGTCCGCCATGGCCGACATCCTCAACGACAAGGACTCGAGCTTCCACTACAAAAAGCAGTACTTCGCGCTGAAGACCAGGATCAACTCGCTTATGTGGGACGGCGAGGAGGGCTTCTACTACGACATCGACCGGCAGGAAAACAGAATCGGCGTAAAGACCATAGGCTGCTACTGGACGCTGCTGGCGGAAATCGCCAACGACGAAAAGGCCGAAAGGATCATCGCCAAGCTTTCCGACCCGGCGCACTTCGGCGCCCCTCACCCCTTCCCCACCCTCTCGCTTTCGGACAAGTCCTTCGACGAGTGCGGGCGCGGCTACTGCGGCTCGGTTTACCCGCACCTGACCTTCATGGTGATCAAGGGCCTTGAGCGCTACCAGCGCTGGGACCTGGCCCGCGAGTGCGCCATCCGCCACCTGTACTTCGTGCTGGACTCGATGAGCCCGGACGGAAACCACCACAAGGGCAGCCTGTGGGAGGCCTACATGCCGACGAAGGAAGGCCCGGCAAAGTGGCCGGGAAAGGACGAGTTCCCGCGCAGCCAGCACCTGGCCCACGGCGCGCTTTCCACCATCTGCCTAATGATCGAGAACATCGTCGGCCTCAGCATCTCCCTGCCGCGCAAGACCGTGGACTGGATCATCCCCAGCCTGGAGATAATGGGCGTGGAAAACCTCTCGCTCAAGAAAAACATGATAACGATACTGTCCAACCGCAGCGGGCGCGGCTGGGAAATCCAGATGGAAAGCGAGAAGCTGTACTACTTCACCATCAACATCCTGGGGAAGAAGAAAAAGACGCTGCCCATACCCTCCGGCAAGTGCTCCATGCTCATAGACAAGCTGTAGGGCGCGACCCATGGAAAGCCGCCTCGTCGCAGTTCTGGAAATAGGCTCCACCGGCATCCGCCTTATAGTCGCGCAGCTTCTGGACGGCGGGCAGTGGGAGGAAAAGACCAGGGCCGAGTGGCCCGTGGCGCTGGGCCGCGACGTGTTCAGCACCGGCGAGCTTTCGCGCGAGTCCCTAATCGAGTGCCTTTCCGTCCTGCGCAACTTCCGCGAGCTTCTCTCCGGCTGGGGGATAGCGCCGGGCGAGGCGCGCTGCATAGCCACCAGCGCCCTGCGCGTCGCGCGCAACCGCGACATATTCGCGGACAGGGTGCGCCGCGAGACCGGCTTCGCGCTGACGGTGGTCGAGGGGCTCGAGGAAAACAGGCTTATGTACCTGGGCGCCCGCTTCGCGCTGAGGCAGGATCTGCCCCTGTTCTGGCGGGCGAACTCGATGATCCTCGAGATGGGCGGCGGCTCGACCGAGGTGATGCTCCTGCGCCAGGGCCGGATGGCGGCGGCGCACAGCATAAAGCTGGGCACGATTCACATCGACCGCAGGATGCGCCTGCGCGCGGGGCCCGGGCTTTTCAGCGAGCGCTACCTGCGGGACGCGGTGCGCAACACGATGGGCCTTCTGAACGCCGACATGGACATGGCCGGAGTGCGCGCGCTGGCCATAGCCGGCGCCGACGCGCGCCTGGCCGCCTCGCACGTTGGCAGCCGGCTGAACGACCACTGCCGCGTGATCGCCAGGGGGGACTTCATAGCCTTCGCCGACAAAATCCGCGGCTACAGCATCGACGACTGCATCAAGGCGCTGGGCATGTCCTACTCCGACGCCGAGGGCTTCGTCTCCGGCATCCTGGCGCTGCGCCTTTTCCTCGAGCAGACCAAGGCCGAGCAGATAGCCGTCCTCCTGGTGTCGATCCGCGAGGGCTGCCTCATCGACCTGGCGCAGCAGGGCGCCGACCCTGAGCTGCAGGAGGACTTCCGCTCGCAGATCATAGCCTCGGCGGCGAGCCTGGGGAAAAAGCACGGCTACGACGAGGAGCATGCGCTGCACGTCGCGCGCCTGTGCATGGCGCTTTTCGACGCGCTGCCCGAGGAGCAGCACGGCATGGGCGCCCGCCAGCGCATGATGCTGGAGGCCGCGGCAATCCTGCACGACGTCGGGACCGTCATCAGCCCATCCGGCCACCACAGGCACGGCCACTACATCGTCTCAAACTCCGACATTTTCGGCCTTGCGCGCTCCGAGCTGGACGCAATCGCCGGCGCAGTGCGCTACCACCGCGGCGAGGCCCCCTCGGAGGCCGACCCAGAGTTCGCCGCCCTCGCCCGCGGCGAGCGCATACTGGTTTTAAAAATGGCGTCGATACTGCGCGTGGCCGACGCGCTCGACCGCGGCCACGCGCAGAAAATCAAGAAGCTGTCAGTGGAGCGGCGCAGCTCGACCCTGGCCCTGCACGCCGGCGGCGCCTACGACATCTCGCTAGAGCTTCTGAGCCTCGAGGAAAAGGCCGACCTCTTCCAGGACGTGTTCGGGTACAAGGTGGTTTTGAGCTAGCGCCGCGTTTGCGGGGGATCGCCGCCGCTCTCGCAAGGGGCCTGCCCTCGCAGGGGCGCCGGCTTCGCAGGGGATCGCAGGGGATCGCATCCTCAAAAAACCCGCGTCATCCAGCCATTGCCGTCGGGGACGGTGCCGTACTGGATGCCTTTCAGCGCGGCCTGCACCTGGGCGGAAAGCTCGCCGGGGCAGCCGCCGCCGAAGACGGCCTTTTTGCCGTTCCAGGTCAGGGACGCGATTGGCACGGCGCCGGCCGCGGTTCCGCTGACGAAGCACTCGCGCGTTTCCTCCATCGCCTCCTCGATCGCGATCTTGCGCTCCGACACCCGAACGCCCATGCCGCGCGCCAGCTCGATGATGCTGGCGCGGGTGATGCCGGGCAGGATGGTGTCGCCCAGCTCGGGCGTGGCAAGCTCGCCGGACTTGAGGCAGAAAAAAATGTTGCAGGAGGAGCCCTCCTCGACGTACTTCCTGTGGGTTGCGTCAAGGAAGACGCACTCCATGTAGCCGCCGTCCGCGGCCTCCTGCTTCGCCAGCGCCGCTATGGCGTAGTTCGCGGTGGCCTTTATCCAGCCGGTGCCATTTGGCGTCGCGCGGATGCGCTCGGTGACGACCGCGTCGGAGCTGCCTGGCGAGAAGTAGGCGCTGACGGGCGTGCAGATCACGAAAACCCACGGCTCCTGCGAGAGGTTCACCCCGATGCCGCTTTCCGCGATGGTGAAGGGGCGGATGTACACCGAGCCGGCGGTCGCGAACAGATCCTTTTCCCAGTCGGCGCTGTAATGCGGGCGAAAGCCAAGCTCGGCGTTGCGCCGCACGGTTTCGGCGCAAGCCCGCGCGAAAAGCTCCTCAGGGAAGGGCGGCATGCGAAGGCCGGCCATCGACCTGGCAAAGCGCGCGGCGCTGCGGTCGATGCGGAAAATAGACATCCCCCCGTCCCTGCGCGGAAACGCCTTCAGCCCCTCGAAGCAGCCCAGGCCGTACTGGCTGGTGTAGTTCACCAGCGGCACGTCCGCGTAGAAATTCCGCGAGCTTTCCACCCGCTCCCTTTCCTCGGCGCCCATAGCCGCCTCGGCCTCCGGCGCCGCGTGCGGCTTTTCCAGATACTCCCCGCTCCACTTCCCGCCCGAGAATTTCGCCCGGTAAGCCACCGGGTACGAGCTTAGCGTAAACGCCATATGCACCCCCCTTTACAGCCTGATCCCGAAATGCGGGAAAACCCATCTCTGCAACTGCCCGAACGCGAAGACGAAGGCAATCGCGGCCGGGATCACGTACGCCACGTAAAGGCGCAGGCCCGCCGGAAACATCCAGCCCTCGCGCCCGGCGTTGGCCTCCGCCAGGAAGTTGCGCCAGCCCCACCCCCTTTTGCTCGACGCGAACAGCACGTACGCCAGCGCCCCCAGCGGCAGCACGATCTCCATGAGCAGGTACGTGAAAAACGATCCGAGGTGGGGAAACCCGGGCGGGCTGAACCCGAGCCAGGCGTTGCGCGTCAGCGCCGACGGCAGGCACAGGGCGATCAGCAGGCACATGTTGGCCAAGGCCGACTTCCCGCGCGGCCAGCCGAACTTGTCCATGCCGATGGCCGTGAGATTTTCCATGACCGCGACCGCCGTGGAAAACGCCACGAAGGCAAGGCCAATGTAAAACAGCAGCGACCAGATGTAGGCGCCGGGCATGTGGTTGAAGATGTTGGGCAGGGTGATGAAAAGCAGCGCCTCGCCGGCGGCCGGCGGAATGCCGAACGCGAAAGCCGCGGGGAAAATCATCAGCAGGCAGAGCATGATGATGCTGAGGTCAAGGGCGCCAACCGTGAACGCGCCGCGGAACAGGCGGCGCTCCCTGTTCATGTAGCTGCCGAAAATGGCCATGGAGCCCATGCCGACGGAAAGCGAAAACAGCGACTGCCCCATCGCCATGTGAATGATCCTGAAGGCGCCGTGCTCGCGCATCGCGTCGAGGTTCGGCACGAACAGGAAGCGAAGGCCCTGGTAGGCGCCGGGCAGCGTCACGCTGCGAGCCAGAAGGATGGCAATGAGCAGGAAGAAAATGCCCATCGTGTACTTGCCGACCCGCTCGACGCCCCTGCGCAGCCCGAAATAGCAGGCCGCCATGCCCAGAACGACGATCGCGACCATCATGCCGACGCTTTGCAGCGGGTTCCCGGTCAGCGCCTGCCACGACTCGACGATGCGCTCCGGCGGCTGGCCGATCAGCTCGCCGCTGATGCCCTTGCCCAGATAGGCCAGCGCAAATCCGCAGATCATCACGTAGAACATTAGCAGCAGGTAGTTGCCGGCAATCATGGGGTAGCTGGCCGCGTGCCACCTGCCGCCCGGCTTTTGCAGCACCTTAAAGTGGTTGGCGACGGACTGCCCGCTGCCCCTGCCGACTGCGTACTCAACCAGCAAAACAGGAATGGCCAGCAGGAAAATAAACGCCGTCACCAGCAGAAGGTACAAGGCGCCGCCGTAGGCGCCCGCCCGATAGGGCATGAGCCAAATGTTGCCAAGCCCGATGGCGCAGCTCACCGACACGATAATGAACGTAAGCCTGGAGCTGAAATTCTCCCTTTCCTTCCTCACCAAATCCCCCTGCCCGGCCGAAATCCACGCGCGCCAAACAGCGCCAGTGGGCCATGCTAGCCGAATTCCCCCCGCCGCGTCAATACGGCGGAAGGGAACCCGAGGGGGAAAAAGCCGCTTGCGGCGCCTGAGCGATCAGCTCGCGCGCCTGGCGGTGATGTTGTTCATCGTCGTGACAAGCTGCTTGTTTATCGACACCATGTTGGAGTAGCCCGTTTTGAAAGACGCGGTCTGCGACTTCAGCTTGCTGAACACCTGGGCGATTTCGTGGCTCTCGTCCGACAGCCTGCTGAAGGTTTTGATAATGTCGGTGATAACCTCGGCAAAGACGTTGATCTCCTTCGATATTTCGCCGATGCACCTGTCGGTCTCGTCGGACTGCTTCGAGGTGACGGCTATCCCGGCGATGATGTTTTTAAGCGTCTTGGATATGTCAATGGAATTTGCGCGAGTGCTTTCCGAGAGGCGGCGTATCTCGTCGGCCACCACGGCAAAGCCCTTTCCGGCATCCCCCGCGTGGGCGGCCTCGATGGCCGCGTTCATTGACAGCAGGTTGGTGTTCGCGGCAATCGAGCTTATTATCTGGATTGCGGAGCTTATGCCTTCGACTAACTGCGAGATGCTTTGAACGGACTGCTTTGTTCCCAGCATGGCATGCTGAACGCGCGCAGTGTTGCCCAGCAGGCGCTTTATGGATTCCTGCTCCTGCTGCGAAATATCGGAAACGTGCTTGAGGGAAACCAGCATGTGCTCGGTTTTTTGCGAGGATTCCTCGACGGCTTTGGTCTGGAAGTCAATGCTTTCGTCGAAGTCCGTCACCAGCTTGGTCATATTGCCGACAAACTCCGTGTCCTGCCTGATTTTCGCGACGAGCTGCTTGTCAAGCTCCTCGATTTTTTTCTCTTCCGCCAAGTCCAGCAAAAGGCCTGCCACGCGAAGCGGCTTCCCAGTGTCGTCGCGCATGGTGTCGCCGGTGGCCCTGAAAAAGCCGTAGTTGCCGTTCTTCAGCTTTAGGCGGTACTTAATGTCGAAGGGCGTTCTCCCGGAGTAATCCAGCATGTGCTTGGCGAACGCGTTTAGGGCCGCCTCTTTGTCCTCGGGATGAAGGCGATCGATCCAGCTGTTAAGCTTGTTTGGAAAGTCGATTTCGCTGGAGAAGCCCAGCATCTTGCGGAATTCCGGGGACCAAATAAAGCTGTTGTTGGGATTGACAGGATCGCCGGCGACTACCTCCATGTCCCACAAGGCCGTGTGAAGGGCCTTGTTCGCAAGCTGGTACTTCATGATGTCGTAGCTGACGCTTTCCTGGTAATTCCGAATCGCCCCCGATAGGTTCTCAAAAATTTCCCCGACTTCGGGGGATATGCCGGCGCCGGGCTTAACTATGGCGAAGCCCTCCGAGGCGCTTTTTTCCAGCAAGCGCCTGCTTTCCAGTAGCAAGGCCTCGATGCCGGAAGACGGGGACGATGCCTGCTTTGCCTTGTTCCAAGCCATGACTTGCCTCCTTAAATCCTCTTGCGGATTCACGCGAAACATTGTTGGCTATAAAATAAGCATCCGGCGGCCCGAAATCAAGCGAAAAACCCCTATTCCGCAACCCTAAACTCCAGCCCCTCGCCGGCCCTGTCCGCGATCACCGAGTCGCCCTCGCGGATCGCGCCGGAGATCACGAGCTTGGCGAGCGGGTTTTCAAGCTCGGACTGGATCGCGCGCTTGAGCGGGCGGGCGCCGAACATGGGGTCGTAGCCGCGCGCCGCTATGAAATCCCGCGCCGCGCCGGTAAGCTCCAGCGCTATCTTGCGCTCGGCGAGGCGCCGCTCCAGGCGCTCAAGCTGTATGCCCACGATCCTGCCGATCTCGGCGGAGGCGAGGCGGTTGAAGATCACGGTCTCGTCTATGCGGTTCAGGAACTCCGGGCGGAAGGTTTGCTTTAGCAATTCCGACAATGAATCGCGCAGGGCTTCCGGATTTTCGGTTTCCAGGATCAGGTCGGAGCCCAGGTTGCTCGTCATTATTATTATCGCGTTTTTGAAATCGACCGCGCGGCCCTGCCCGTCGGTCAGGCGGCCGTCGTCCAGGATTTGAAGAAAAACGTTGAAGACTTCCGGGTGGGCCTTTTCGATCTCGTCGAAGAGGAGCACGCTGTAGGGGCGACGGCGCACGGCCTCGGTCAATTGGCCGCCCTGCTCGTAGCCCACGTACCCCGGGGGGGCGCCGATGAGCCGGCTCACCGAGTGCTTCTCGCCGTACTCGCTCATGTCGATTCTTGTCAAGGCTTTTTCGTCGTTGAACAGGAAGTCCGCGAGCGTCTTGGCGAGCTCCGTCTTGCCCACGCCGGTGGGGCCCAGGAACAAAAACGATCCCAGCGGGCGCGCCGCGTCGGAAAGCCCGGCCTTGTTGCGGCGTATCGCGTCGGCGACGGCGGCCAGCGCCTTGGCCTGCCCGACCACGCGCCGCTCCAGCACCTGCTCAAGGTCAAGGTATTTCTGCATCTCGCCGGAGAGCATTTTGGAAACGGGGATGCCGGTCCACGCGGACACGGCGCCGGCTATGTCCTCCTCGCTCACTTCCTCGCGCAGAAGCGACGGGGAGCCCCCTCCCTCGCCTGAGGCGCGCTTGCGCTCCATCGCCTCGGCAAGCTCGGCCAGGCGCCTCTGCGCCTCGGGGATTTTGCCGTGCTTGACTTCGGCCGCCTTGGCCAGGTCGCCCTCGCGCTCGCGCAGCGCTTCCTCGATTTTTAGCTCCTCGATGCGCTGCTTCAGCTCGCGCACCGCCTGGATGTCCTTTTTCTCGCCTTCCCAGCGCGCCTTCATTGCGTCGCGCTCTTCGGCGAAAACGGCGATTTCCTTTTCGAGCTTGGCAAGGCGCTCCTTCGACGCGGAATCCTCCTCGCGGGAGAGCGCCTGCTTTTCTATGGAAAGCTGGAGCAGTCGGCGCTCCAGCTTGTCCAGCTCCGTGGGGCGGCTGTCCAGCTCCATCTTGAGGCGGCTGGCGGCCTCGTCCACCAGGTCTATGGCCTTGTCCGGAAGGAAGCGGCTTGTGATGTAGCGGTCGGAAAGCGCCGCGGCGGCGACGAGCGCCTCGTCCTTGATGCGCACGCCGTGGTGCACTTCGTAGCGCTCCTTCAGCCCGCGCAGGATCGCGACGGTGTCCTCGACCGTGGGCTGCGCCGTGTACACCTGCTGGAAGCGCCGCTCCAGCGCCGCGTCCTTTTCGATGTGCTTGCGGTACTCGTCGAGGGTGGTGGCGCCGATGCAGCGCAGCTCGCCGCGGGACAGCGCCGGCTTGAGAAGGTTCGACGCGTCGGTCGCGCCCTCCGCCGCGCCGGCTCCGACGAGCGTGTGCATTTCGTCAATGAACAAAATAATTTTCCCGTCGCTGCCCTGCACCTCGCCAATGAGCGCCTTCAGGCGCTCCTCGAACTCGCCGCGAAACTTCGCCCCGGCTATGAGCGCGCCAAGGTCGAGCGCGAGAAGCTTTTTGTCCTTGAGCCCTTCCGGCACGTCGCCGGCGACTATGCGCCGCGCGAGCCCCTCGACGATGGCCGTCTTGCCGACGCCCGGCTCGCCTATGAGGATGGGGTTGTTCTTGGTGCGCCTGGAAAGCACCTGCATGCAGCGCCTGATTTCCTCGTCGCGCCCGATCACCGGGTCGAGCTTTTCGCGCCTTGCAAGCGCGGTGAGGTCGCGGCAGTAGCGCTCCAGCGCCTGGTATTTCGCCTCGGGGTTTTGGTCGGTGACGCGCTGCCCGCCGCGAACTTGCTTGAGCGCTTCGAGGATCGCGTTTTTGGTGACGCCGTTTTTTTTGAGCAATTGCGCGGCCTCGCCGTCGCCGGAGCTTATCGCGAGCAGGATGTGCTCGGCGGAAACGAAGTCGTCCTTGAGCGCGGCGGCCTCCGCCTCGGCTTTCGCGAGCGCCTTCGCGGCGGCCGGCGAAAACTGCAATTGCGCGGCGTCGCCGTAAACCTTGGGCTGGCGGCGCAGCGCGGCCTCGAGCTCGGCGGCGATGCCGGCCGGGTCGCCGGAAATCCGCGCCACCAGCGGCGGCGCGATCCCGTCCTCCTGCCGCAAAAGCGCAAGGAGCAGGTGCCCCGCGTCGAGCTGCGCGTGGTCTTCCTTTTGGGCTATTGTCGAAGCGGCGCTCAGCGCCTCCTGTGCTTTTATCGTGAATTTTTCGTAGTTCATACCCGCAGGATACTCAAGGATGGGGCGCTAGGCAAGATGCCCGCGCAAAAAGCGGCGGCCGCATGCGCTTTCCGCAGGGGCCTCCAGCGAGTCGGGTCACTCGTGCCGGAGGCGATCCGCGGTGGCGCCGCGCTGGGTCAAGCCAAGCCCAGTTAGGCCGCCAAGCCTAGGGGCGCACGAGGCGGAAGCCGTCGTTGCCCCATTGTACGGACGGCGCGTCCCTGCTTCGGGACGTTGTGCGGGCAGCCGACGGCGAGATGCGCCAGTTCCCGCCGCGCAGCACGCGGCTCTCCCCAGACGGCGCGCCCTCCAGGTCCGTCGCCTGCCCGTCGGCCGGAAGATCTCCCAACCAGTCCCAAACCCATTCCATAACGTTTCCGCTCATGTCGTATATTCCCAGCACGTTCGGGCGCAGCATCCCCACCGGCTGCGCGCTGCGACCGCTGTTCCCGACATGCCACGCCACATCTTCCGCCGCGTGGCTTCCCGAATACCAGAAGTATCCACGGCACACAGTTCCCCCGCGCGCCGCGAACTCCCATTCCGCCTCCGTCGGCAGACGGTACCCGCTGGCCCCGCGGTTCCACCTCACGTTTGTCCCGCTTATCGCGTACGCAGGCGTTAGCCCGGATCGCGCGCTCCTGCGGTTGGCGAACTCCGCCGCCTCGAACCAGTTCACGAAGTACATCGGGTAATTGTCGCCTTCGCCGGAAATGAACGGGGTGAACCTGCCCAGCCGCAGCGTCGTCCCCATAGCTGTGGGGTTCGTATAGATTGTTTCAACGCGAAAGGACGCACTCGAAATCGTTTCCCTGGCCCATTTGCTTGGGCGGGGGCGATGCCGCGCCCTGCGCGAACAGGGCGTAAAGCTTGTGGAAGGTCGCGGTTTTGCCGCAGCCGGATGGGCCGGCTAGAAGCATGATCCTCATAAAAATCCCCTTGCGAATTGGCGGCCTCGCGCGAGGCCGCCCGGCGGCGGGCGCAGATGCCCTTGGCAAGAGCCAAGGAGACCGCAGGCGGCGAAACGGCGCCAGCCGCCCAGAAAAGCCGGGCTGAAAACCGGCGGCTGGCACCGTCGCGCGTAGCGTTACCTACCAGTAGATGCGGCAGGCCACCTACTTGTGTGGGCCTGGCGGTGTTTCCCGCTGTCAAACCGTTGCCAAGCCGACCGTTTGCGTTGCTTCCCCAAGCCCACAGGGAGCCGTCCTCGTAAACGCCGAATGCGACGCCAATCGCGGCTTCAAAGGCCTCCCGTGCCTGCGCCGTCGCCCAGAACGCGGTACGCGCCACATCATCCCCGCGCTCGGATTTCTCGGTCGCGTTTAGCAGCGCTTCGGCCGCGCCTATCGCGGCGGCAAGCGCGGTTCTGTCCGCGGGCGGCGGCTCCTATCGCCAGCCATATCGTCCGTTTGTCTTTCATGCAAAACTCTCCTTGCTGCGGCGCCCGCCGCCTGCCGGCAGGCAATCGCTTTTGATTTACCCGCCTTTAGGGCGATCCCCTCGACGAGGGAACATATAATACAGGCCGAAACCCGGCCGTGTATCCGGGAAATGGGCATCAGGATATGCGCCAATAGGGAAGGACAGCGAACTGCTGGCTTGTTGGCGCGATTTGCGCGCGGGATATAATTTGCCCGGAAGCCTTTTTTCCGCCCGGCACGGTTATGGTTCATGGTCAAATCATAGGCGGAGCGTTTCGAGGGAAACATCCCGGTTTCACTCCTGTTTTTTCGGGAGCTTATTCCTGGCTTGACCCCAATGGCACGGCCGACACGATACGTTGCCAATTTCCCATTCTCACGCTATATTTGCTCCATGAGCATTGTGCAAACCGTGGAAATCCCAGCCAGCCGCCGGCTGAAGCTTAAGCGTTTCCGGCGAAGTGCCGAATTGCGGGGGGCGGCATGAAATCAGGCGATGTAATCTACAGGGGAAAATATGTCTGGCATCGGCTGAAAAACGATAGGAACGTGAAAGAGCACAAGATTAGCTTTGAGGAGGCCGTCGAGGTGTTCGACGATCCGTTTTCCGTGGAAGAATACGACATTGAGAGTTCCGTCACGGAGGATCGGTATAATGTGACGGGAAATCTTGCCGGCAAGTGGGTTGTGGTGACTGTCACCATGACTCCGCGCGGAGAGTTGACGAGGATTATTTCCGCAAGGGAAGCGGATACTCTGGAGATGGAGGTTTACTATGACAACGTTGCAAAAACAATCCAATGACAATGACTCAGGCGAAATCGTCAGGGACGGGCGGGTGTTCAGGCCGGTTTACAAACATTTGCTGGACAACATGCCGAGGGATCTGGTTCAGGAGATGGCCAGGCGGCGCCTGGCGGAGCTAGACGCCGCCATGGAAGCGAGGGAGCGGGGGAGCCGGGAAGACAGCGCGCCCTGACAGCCGCTACAGCGAGCCCATAACATTTTTTGTGTAAAACGCAAAATTCATAACGGGACTCTGTCCCCGTAAATGACGGCAAACTGGTGCATCGCCGAGCCCCAGTTCCTTATCGGCATTGTCCACTTTTTCGAGATCCTGCGCAAGATCATGAATATCAGCTTCATGGCCGCCGCGTCGTTGGGGAAGGACAGCCGCGTCTTCAGGTTCCGCTGAAGCGTGAAGTTCAGC
>Ga0209755_10004445_pt1 | contig 16606 bp, 12 predicted proteins | sample TergutCo191P1_FD_187301 | JGI IMG/M metagenome (GOLD analysis project Ga0209755, IMG submission 187301) | Cornitermes sp. P1 segment gut microbial communities from Petit-Saut dam, French Guiana - Co191P1 (SPAdes) (version 2) | ecosystem: Host-associated > Arthropoda: Insects > Digestive system... | reverse complement strand
GAAAAATTCCTTGATAGATAAATACTAGTACCCTTTATTCAAAAATAATTTCACTACTAAAATCATTTAAGTACTGGTTCCATCATTGCTAAATGATCACAGCTTTCTAATTTAAAAAAAAAAAAAATCTAATATCAAAGGAATCTCTCCAGTTTTAAAAACACTTACTTAATTTATGCTTTACTCTCATTTTTTTTGGAACTGATGATGACTTGTCATACTTTTCAGATTTCCTCTCAGTTACTTCATTAAAATGTGCATCACCAGCAAGCTCAGCTTCAGATTCCTGTAATAATGTAAAATTTTACATACACAGGTACAAGTAATGCATAAAACATACAAAATTAATTATTATATTAGCACAAAATCATGTAGTGTTCCCACTTTAGCTTGCCAAAATCCATTCTAGTTGACAGTATAAAAAAATGTGCAAAGTTATCCACACTCCTACACTTACTGTTAAAAAGATTTGAGGTTTTGCAATGATGCGTGTTTAGATTATGGTCTTACCAGTTTTGATACCAAGTAGATCATGGTAGCGCATTCCGTTGTAGCAATGGTATTCACGTATAAGACTACATGTTTGTAACCCAGATGACCACAGTTAGTTTCCTTCATTACTAATAAATATACGTACACTCAGTCAAGGACAGGTTAGACAATCTTGTGTCATTCCCCTCCAAATTTGGAGAAAAAAAAATTGCCCAAAAAATATGTTTGTGATATTAACATACTTGTCACACAGCTATTTGTAATAAAATTTTGAATTTTGAGCCTCAAGTTTTGTCCTAGCATTGGTCTAACTCAGCTTATCCAACATGTAGTACTACTGAAAGGACAGAGAATAAACTTGTATCTTCTCATTTCATATAATATGAATAGTTTGCAAGGAATAATTATTTATCATAAATTTGCCAACCACAGTACATATGCATGTCAAAATCCCCACCAGCAAAAGTAAAAGCAACCCCGTCTCTACGATGTTATCCATTAAATTTACAGCATCAGAACAACTTACTCTCATTAAGACAGATAATTTACTCACATGCAAAGCTCAGTTATCTTAAAATGGTATCATATACTGTTCAAATACATTTAAAATCACATTGGGATCTGCAGTAACTTCTGTCTAACTTTCTGCTGTTCAATAACAAAACATTAATTCACTGTCTGATGCTTACATGATTACACACAATGAGAATGATTGGATCTTGAGAAACAGAAGGAACAAATCTTGAAAATTAAACATTTCAAAACATATTCACTATATCAACTACAAGAAGGATATGAGGGCAGTGATTATACTATAGGCTGGATCATCCAGGTTTTGATTTCTGGCAGGCCAGAAGATTTTTCTCCTAGACATCCTAAGCAGCTCTGGGACTCACTCAGTCAGTAATTCAATGGGTACTGGTGGTTATTTCCTCAGGAGAACAGCTGCTGGGGCATGAAGTTGACCACTCACTTCCCTAGCATAAAGGTCAAAAATGAGGAGTTATATCTATATCCTTACTACATTCCCTCATGGTGTGGACAAAAACAACTCTACGTTGTTAGTTATAGACGAAAAATCTTCACTTAAAATTCAATGGAAAGCCTTTAGAAACAGATGAAAATATGAACATATCCAAGCACCTCATGATTAATGTCTAATAGGTTAAAGTATGTACTCATACAATTCATCTAAAGATTAAAACCATCTTTCAGGCACTATGATTCACTACAACCTCTGCAAGTAATTACAAACACACCATAAATCCTCTGCTATTATAAGAAAATGTGTACATGTGTAATTATTCTTATTAAAAGATTATTCTCAATGTTCACACTTACAGGTTTTTAAGACAGTAAAATAAATTATTCTAAATTATGGATATGAATTATGAAGGATTGTTGTCATATCAACTTTCATAAAACACGTTTAATAATGATGTTAATAACTCTTTAATATAGGGCGTAATATTTATAAACAAGAGGTGATTAAATATTATTGTAATTTGCTTTACTTGTGTTTCTTGTAAGTTAATCCCAGGAGAGGTAACAGTCTTGAACATGCCACTAACCTGGGTTCTTGTTATCATTTGTTGACCTGTACTTGCATCATCACAAATAGACTCGTGCAGGCCATCCATGGCTGATGAGACAGCCATATTCAAGAATGTATCACCATCAAATGGAAACCCAGTCTAGGAAAACACAAACACAATACTGCTGAAGTTACCCTTCCAGAACACCACCACTGAGCAGTGGGACAAGCATACCTATAAACTATACAGCTACAGACATTGGTGCTAGTTCCTAACAGGACATGTCAGCAGACAAAATGTACTGCCTAACTATGCAAACTCTGAGTAATAAAAGTCATACAAAAATACTCTGAATTAAACAACTCTTATGACCATGTCTCCCTAGCAGGCACTCACATTATGTCACGTATTACCAAAATGCTCAAATAATTTGAGTTTTCTTTATGATTAATGATTAACATTCTTGGCCCAAATATAATACAGTATATTAAACAGATAACTTTGACCTTAGGTTTTCAGAGCTTGTACCTAATGTTTAATGTACACTGTCAAGGCATACAATGTGATCAACATTTCAAGGCGCAGGAGATGAAATGAAAAATTATGTACTTTATAGACCTCAAAGTGGGAGGAATACTGATGGTGTGCAGCAAGTTGCTAATAAATGGGCTCATGACCCAGTACTAAGGTGTTGCAATGGGAGAAAAGCTGAAGGTACAGAAAATGGTACTAGCCAGTTAGAAGGCACCAGCTTTACCACCACAGCATAACCTATATAATGGGACTCCCCATTCCATTACATAGTTCATGCAGTGGGAGTAAGACTGGAGCCTTCTTACTAGCTATCACAGCAAAGTATGTCAAGAATTTTGGACAGTTTCAACATTTGACACAGGAAACCTCCAAAAGCTGCAGTTTCTTACCCCCCCAAAAAAAAATACTGGAAACACTAACAAAAATGACAATAAAATTGACAGTTTTCAGACTATTTTCTTTCCTCAAAGAAAGAATGGAATTGGTGCTACATACCACTGCATACAGCCACCAAATAGTATGGTATGTATATCAGTTTATCAGTTTATGAACATACAGCATTTTCCAATTCTGAATCAGCATTATTTTTATCCATCCAAGGACCTTCTTCCAGTCCTTTCTCTACCACAAAATTGCATGTGCCCTTGATTCATCTTCCTTCTTGGCTATAATGACTCACACGTATTTGTTTCAGCCATCTGTTGTGTTATTCTTTGAACTCAGTTTGTTATACAACATCCACGACAATACCGTAAACACCGTCTAGTTACTATTCATGAAGTTTTCCCTTTCCTTCTCATCTTGTCCAATGTTTTCAAAAATACATTTCCACTGCCAGTATATTTTTACTTGTATATTTGTTAAAATACCATACTTCTGACCCAAGTAATAAAATATTTATAATTACTGTTTTGTAAATATTTTTCCTTGTAACTCATGTACCCCATAACATACCATTCACTGCTGACACTGCACATCATCCAAAATTATACTGTGCTGAATTCCTAAATTGTGTCTTTCATCCTCACCAATTTTCATTCCCAAATCTGTATATAATCATCATCTTGGGTTAATATTCCTATGCATAAAATTAAATTAAATTAAATTAAACAATACGAAATTAAAGTTAACCTTGGAGAAATGTGATATAACTCATACACCCAAAACTAGAAGAGTATATGCTTTAGCTCAGAAAGACAGTATATGTGACATTAAGTATACAGCACTGCATTTTGTTGCACACAAAAATATACTACGGTGTTGACAGGGATGCAATGTGTCTACTACAGACAGGAGTAATTTCACAACACAATACGGCCTGCAGACTGAAGTCCAAATGCCACAGTATTTCATGTCATATAGATCATTAATATGTAAGTAAAACAGACATGTGTAATTGGCTCCCAAAAATTAAAAAGACACATAAACATTTACTACTCAGTCTTTCCATATTAATCCAAGACTATCTTCAATATAACCACCAACACTAGAAGAAAGGACAACTAATCTATCTCAGAAATGGATTACAACTCTGATTCCATATGTGCTATAAACAATAAACTAGGCAATGGGCACATAACATAACAATGTGGCACATTCACATCAGTATTGCCTCCATGAAAACATAAAAATATGTTCTAGTATATTGTTATTGACCTACATGTAGCTGTCAAAAACAGACAACTGTTGAATGCAGTCATGAAAGTACAAGATTGTGTTAACGTTGCATGGCTTTCAAGCTACAAAATATTTCATACTGCTGTCAACAACATAAATATACTACAGTCTCCATGTAAATGCATGCCTGATATTGTCGTCTGATTTTAACGAAATTCAGATTTCCTTGACAGATCATTGTAAAACAACACCAATATCAAATTTCACAGAAATCTTTCCTGTGGGAACCACAATGATACATGCAGACAGGATGAAGCTCATATGCATATTTCACTATTTCTGCAAATATGCTTAATAAAAATTTATATAAGATTTACAGATTTGCATGGAGCCATGAGTATGTAGTGTGCTGGGTTGTAACACGAGGCAGACCAATGTTTGAGGGAAATATGCTGCCTTTATCATCAACCCTGATGATGAAGGCAGTATATTCCTCAAAAATAACGGAACCCACCTTTATGACTACACAATGGAACAACCCTGAATCAAAATCAGAACATGATAATGAACTTCACAGATTTAGAATACATGAAAAACATTCCATGACAGTTAACAACAATGCTTTATACTTAATACTCATTCCCCTCATATATATCTAATATATATTTTCTGTGGAATTCCTGAAAATTAAGACCACTACTGGAATGCACTTCATATTTAGTGGGGCCTTTTCATATACCCTCTCAAAAGGACTACTGTTTCATCTACAAACTGAGCAGTCTAATATACTATGTTCCACACACACAGGAATGCCTTTGTACACAACAAATTCATACTCTTCTATGTATATTTCCACAACAGAACTACATGCTACTAAACAAAACTGACCTGTGAGAATTTATCCTGTAAAGTTTGATAAATACTCTGATACTTGGGAAACTGAAGATTACTTTCTACAAGAGCTTGAAGAATGAAGTACAGTGATATCTCACTGGCTGAATACAATGGTTCACGATCAATATGTTCAGATATAGCAGCTCCATCAAGAGTATTCCAGTTCACAAACATTAACAGTGTTCTCATATGGCGCTCCCTTAATGTGATATCATAATTGATCCACCGAGCAATTAGACCTAGAACAGCATTCTGAGGAACAGTCCAAGACTGAAAAGAAATGAGAAGGAAGAAATATTTCTAATTCTACATTACCCGAATAACATAAACCTCAAAAATAAAATTCCGTCAAACGAATGATCATGAAATCTAGCAAACAGAGTTTGAATAAATACTTATGCTTAAACAATGGGTTACCTTGTCAGAGAGAAATGCTTCAATTTTTGGCAATGAACAAGTCAGAATTTCATTCTGTAAAATAACTTTGTTTAAATGCACTTGTACAAACAACGTAGCTGCCTTAGATAATGCAGGCATGTTGTACTTTTCGGCCATTTCTCTAACAGACAGACAATTTGTGATATCCAAGTATCTGTCCAAGTATTCTGCACAGTAGCCTTTAAGCTTCGTTACAAGAAAATGATTAGCAAGGCGTAACAATTCCGTAACATTATTTTTATCTATAACTACAGATCCAGTATACATATAATTAAGTAAACTTTGGAATATATCAGAGTTCTGACAGGTAACTGTCAGCCGCTCTTTAACAGTTCGATGCATTTTCAATATTGAATCAAAATATGGTGAACAAGATGCCAAAACATTTCTATGCGCACGAAACTGTTTTCCTTCCACATACAAAGTCACATCACAAAATCTTCCTTGTTCTCTCTGGGCCTTCAGTTTCTCCAATACAACATTTCCGTGTTGATTTTCGGTGAAGTTCATTGGATTATTTGATAAAGCTACAAAAGCCATCGTGAAAAGGACTATTGTGTAACAGTCATGAGTACGTCACTTAACTTCCTGAATCATTTCTGTTTTACATCCCGTAACTGTTTCCATACACTACAACACGTTCATGTCATAAGCAAAATGTTACATATTTCCCTCTTATTTTACGTCGTATGAAGTTACAAGTCATTGGTAAAACATCAGTAGAATTTTGACAATTGTGTGCTAATTTCTGTAATAACTGTTAATATATACATCTCTAAAGACTGTCATTAATACTGCACGAGCAGCCGAAATTACTACTAACGTCAAAATTGACAAATACTAGCTGATACTATCGAACTGAAAATCGATTTTTTTTTCTCGCAATAGTAGGCTGCAACCAGGCCAGGCATTTGTCCTCAAACTCGATTTATATCGAACAAACTTATCTGTGATAAACCTCACATATCGTCCGTGATGACCTCATCCATGTCTCAACTATTTTTATGACCGCCACGAATCAGTAATCATTATTTGTTGGTCGAATCGTTATACGTCTAATCGATGGTATTAATTTTTTGTGTGCATGCGCTGCCCAAGTGAGAGGTCGTGAGGCCGAGTCATGTAGGTAAAAATTGGCATGCAGCAGAATTTGAAGTTTTACAATTAATATCACTCCTTAATCTGTGATTGGTATCAAATTGCGAACAATGTAGTTTTGAGCAGAGATGAACGCAGGTGGGAAGGTGTAATCCATGGGTCTGTTGGTCCATGGTTGTTGGGGCGGATCGGATTGGGTGTTGGCAGCAGCGAGTTGATGTCGGAGATATAAAATGTCACACCAGACGGGAATACGTGGTAATTATAGATTTAAACATATTGATTTTCTACTGTGGGAACAAACTTTGTGCACATATAGCAGTCAACACTCCGTAAAGATGAACGTCAGTATGCTGGAAGTGATTAAAAGAATCGCTCATTATATAAATTAATGCCTTTTTTTCCAGCCAACGCTGCCCTCAAAAAGTTCTTCGGAAAATGCCGTGACGGAAATGTTCGTGTATTTAAAGTATCCATCCTAAATGGTATGTGTAAGTATACGAAAACCGCTGAAGCGTGACAGGTGGCGTAACGTTATAAAAATATATAACCAGTAGCGAACCCGTAACTGATAACGAAAACACGGTACTGCGAAATTATAGGTGAGAGTGAAATTACTGGTTTCCGTATGACAAACAGGAAAACTCACATATGCAAGATAATAGCGCAAATAAAATTCAGTGTCCTTTGCAGTGAGATTTGCCCGATTTCTTGCTAGTGTAGAATAAACACACTATTTCTCATGCTTCCAATTAGTCCTATCATGTGGTATAATCTTCTGGAGAAACATAATGTACGCTCAAGTAAGTGTTGCCAGTGCTGAGAGAAATGTTCTGTATGCATGTTTATTCTAGCATGTTGTATACGAACCTTGCATGAGACTATAGAGGCCTATACACTTAGTGATATTCAGATTCAATAACTGTGAATATTTTCAGTCAAATTCAGAGCTTTGTAAGTGAACACCAGACACAGAGGTGATCTGCATGGGCCAATTGTCATGCTTTCTGTGTTGTAAAAGGTGCATAAGCAGGAATGAAATAGTATAAGAAGTTACTGACATCATATAGTATACATAATTGCTAGGGAAGCAACCATTCCAGTAGACCAATGATGCAAGACAACTCCCATCAATCTGTAGTTAAATCTCCATTGGTGCAAAAACTGTTACATCTGAAGCCACTTCACTCAGCCATACATAATCTAAAGTATACTGGATGCTTCTGATAATTATAAATTAGGCAGTGAATTCTTTTCTTGCAATCAACCATATGAAGGAGTTAGTATGTAGTACAAACAAACACTGGCACCAGTTGATGTGTCAACAAAGGGATCACTGGGAATTACCAGGCTGCCTGTCATCATGGTCCATATTGTTTAAATTGAACCCTCCTTCATGCTATTTGTCTCTGGTCCTTCGCACTGTTGTTAGCATTTGGCCATTCTTCATTTTAGAATGTTGGTGACCCATGTACAACATACGGTGAATCCTGTGTGTCAAATTTGTGATATAGCTAGATCTTGATGGCATCCTTCACCAAGTAGTCCATGGTGTTGATATTTATGCAGTGTTGTGTTTTACCTTCAATTGCCTTTGTATGTTGAATTTTACATTATAATTTGCAGTGCGTGTGCAATTACCCCTTGTGGTTCAGCGATGAGCAAAAAAGTGAAGTGAAATGGCCATCTGTTCTATGCAGGGACATTGGAATGCAAAGGGACTGATATAGATTGAACAGAAAATTGTTGCCTTCATGGGAAAATAAATCTGAAACATGTGTTATCAGAGAGATTATCTACTCTGTGTGATTCTGTACTGACTGTCATTTTTTTTTTGTCCAACCAGTTGACAAATTCTACTTCAACTGTGACATATCGCTCACTGAAAGCAATAGCACCACTACCCAAAAATTGCCCATTTGTAGTTAATACAATTGAGCTCAAAAAATAACTGCATCTGACAATAATGACATTTAGCTGGGTATGTTTCAACTAACAATTGTGCCAGTATTGTTGCATGTAGTATTAACTCCAAATATTAATTTTTGTGTTGTGGCACTATTGCATTCGTTGAGCAGTATATTTATGGTGATTTGCAGTTTATTGTCAGAAAATAAATTAATTTTTTTATGTGAAAATTTGAGATTTTGTCTTACAGTAATAAACAGTAAAAAAAATTAATGACATGCTTTTCCCATCCAGAGGAACTTACCTTATCTTCATTCAAAGAAGCTTCTGGTACATGGGAAGAAGATTATAACTGTTTGGTGACACCTTTAATTGAAGATGAACAGCCTTCATATATTCTATTCAGGTAATAAATCTGGCCACATTAAGAAATTCTTAACATATATAACTTCATGTGCTTATTTTCCTAATGCAGGATTTAGCACGTATATTTATTGTTATTATGATCCATAGTGTTAGAAAATTGTATTATTACAGGAAAGTTTATGCTAGTTTTATTTCATAGCAGTCTGTCAAAGAAATTGTTTTTGAAGGCTGTGAGTCTTCAAATAGGTAGGCACAAATACTCTTCATATGCAATATGAGTTCCTTAACAACAACTGGAATTTACATACTTATTGAACATTAGATGTTACATATTTGTTTCCACTGGAATAATTCTGTCACCACGCTATATCAGCCAGAAACAGTCTATTTTAGACTCGGTGTTACCAGTTGTTCACAACCTTAATCTGGGTTCAATCTATAAGAACAGTAAGAGCATTTGGACTTAGATTATAATAAATGGTGAGAATGTTGTCTTTTATGTGCATGCACACACACTGTATTGCTGAATTAACCCTTTAACGCCGAATGACTTATAAAGATGTCGCACAGTGAGCCCTTTAAATAGCTGGATGTCTTATAAAGATGTTGCAAACAGTGTGTCAAAGTTTGGAGGAATTTTGTTCACTCCTGTTCGGTTAACTGCTGTGTCTTGCTTCGCTTCATGACCCGTGAAGGTCAGGCTTTCATTCAGGAGCCAGAATGCACCCCCTCCACCTCCTAAACCCCTCCACAAACACCGATATATATATATACGTAGACACTTAGTAACTGTCCATTTTTTCCAGCTGACTAATACAGTTCTGACACTGCTTGCTTTGGCTGTTGCTTGATGTGGGGTTCACTGTGGGTTGAAATATCAGTACTGGCATATGAAGTAAACTCTAGTTGTTGACCAGAAAGGTTGTTAGTGGCATACTGTACCCATATAATTCAGACAAAACTAATCCTCAAAAATCGGAGATATCCACAAAACTTGATGTTTACAGCTATAGAGGGGCCCACAGATATGTCTCTTGTAGTGCAGGTGTAATCTGTAGGGGTTGTGGGGTAGTAACATGCAACATACAGCTGTCAATCTAGTAACAATGTCTTGGGCACCCTCGAATAGCTGGAATTTTTATACAGCAATCACATCATAGCTTTAGATCAGTTTTGCTGTCACTTTCGAAGGCGTTCATATGTGACTAGTATTACACGTCTGAAACTGTGTTGTCTCATATATAGTAGTCTAAACAAGGCAGATGATTGTGGGTCTTGAGCAATGGCCAGAAAAAAATAAATAAAACTTGAAGAAGCCATCAGTGAAATTCTGGATGCTGACACGACCTCGGAAACCGGTGCAAAAGCTAGCAATGCTAGAAGACTATTTTGGGGAAGAAGAGGAACAATAACAGCAGCCAGCCTCAGCAGAAGTAGCCATAACAAACAATGGCCAGCAAAATCAGCACAACTGCTCTGCTGTCTTTGTTCTTCTTGCGGCCAAAGAAAGGGCACATTGCGCCAGATGTGACATGGGACTGTGCATGGTGCCTTGTTTAGTGGAATATCATACAAAAGTAAATTTGTAATATATTACCCTCTTTGTGAATACTGTGTGTCGTGATAAAACAATGATCCAAGGTGCCACAGACCTTATGCAGCAGCCAGAATTATGTGAGTAATGAACTATTTACACCACATTTTATACAATACATGCGATTCACAGGCCTAAATTTATTGTAAAATAGGTGAACTTTTTTCCTGGATTAACCAATTCATAAGCAGAGTGCAAAATTTTATTCCATTAAATTTGAAGGAAAAGTCTATGAGATATGCTTTTTTTTCTGAGCGTGAGCATTAAAATTTAAAAGTCCCAGTAAAAAAATTCCGGCAGGCAGCGTTGCTTGGAGGAATTTAATTCTGGCGTCAAAGGGTTAAGTGAGGGTGACACAAAGAAGTTAATTTTGAGTAGCAAACATGAACAATAACCATTTTGCATAGGTGCATTTTAACCATTTACTCATTCCATTTGAAAGGCTGTTGTATGTTCCTATAGCCCAGCGTTTTATTTTAATTTAATTTTGAAATTGTATTTTAACTGTGTTAAAATGGACTTTTTAATTCTGTTGCAGTCTGCTATTTCAGGAGTAAGAAAGAGTGAAAGGAATCTCATCACATTTACTGATGATGAATTTGAAATCCAGTTACTTATATTAGACTTAACCAGTGTAGCGAATGTTTAATTTTTCCAATATCTGTTCATTAGGCAGACATTTTTAACATTAGGAAGAAATTTATTTATGTGCACATACATGCATTTGTATTTGACTATAAAAGTACTTGTATAAACACCATTATTAGTATACTGTGTATAATTAGGTAGAGTGTAAAGAGTGTATATGTGGTGATACCCAAAAGTTCCTGAAATTCCTGTGCCGTTTTTAACCACTGAATGAAATTTCTATTTGCCCCATATCCTTTGAAGTAGTTCCCTTTGGTATTGATACAGTAATTCCAGCGGGATTTCCATGATCGGAAGCACATCTGGAAGTCGTTTGGTGTCAGCATCTTCATTACATTCTGCATTTTGGTCTGGATCTCTTCAACACTGTCAGTGTCGCCCCTTGAATTGCAATTTCATCTTTGGGAATAGGAAAAATCACAGGGGGTTATGTCCAGTGAATAGGGAGGGTGGGGGGGATGACTGTTGTATTCGTAGGAACCAAAAACTGCTGCGTAACAAGCGACGTGTGAGCCAGAACATTGTCATGATTCAGGGCCCAAGAGTTGTTGCGCCAATTGTCTGGGCACTTGCACTGGATGTTTTCCCTCATTCGCCTCAGAACGTCACAATGGAATTTTCCTGTCTGTCCTGGTGGAACAAATTCCTCATGCACAATACCTTCAGTGTCAAACTTTTGCCACGTTTTCGGTCATGGTTCAAGTCAAAGGTCGTCAAGAATGCTCTTCATCGACTGACATGCATCCATTCTTGAAACACTCAAACCATTTGTAGGTTTGCGTTTGGCATAGGGCATTATCACCAAATGATTCTTTAAGCATTCTGTATGTTTATAAAGCCATCTTGCCGAATTTGAAGCAGAATTTGTTACAGATCCTTCGCTGTTTCACATCATTCATTTTAGCAGGTTGATACGATTACAAAACAGCACTAACACATCACAAAAAATCACATGTCCTCACAGCAGAATGTCGCTTGGGAGAGTGGTTCATAAAGGGTACAGCTCACGATACCTAGTGGCACACAACTGTACTACAAGCGGTTTTCACGCAGCATTCCTATTTCAGGGACTTTTGGGTAGCACCACATGAGGGATGATTTCTGAAAGAATGACAGTTAGGAACGTACTTGGTATCCAAACGATCCTATAGAGTAATTTTATTTAAATGTATAACATAAATTATAATACTGTTATGAAATACAGCTAGCTCATTGATAGCTAGGTTCAAATGGATCTGGAAGCTTTATTTATAGGGGGTAAAAAAGTTAAGCTTTCATTTGGTGGAACTGAATCTCCTTGTTCAAGATTGATCCTGGCTTAGGCAGTATAAATGTAGCCTTCATGATTAACAATATTGGTATGTAATAAACTGTGTACTGTCTATATTAGTAAGATGAGAAATAAAAATTGAGAATGGCATATTATTAATTAGAGAAGACATGTTTATTCATAGGAGGAAAAGTTGTGACAGTACCTGTTAAAATTGAAGTCCTTTTTGTTGAAATGTAGGTAAGAGTGGGTTTTTTAGTTTACATGTAATACTTGTTATCATGGCTGGCTGAAACCAGTGCAGAAGGTGATGTGGTAAATTAATAAATGAACACATGGTTCTGAATATGATCATATCAGTTTGAATGCAAAACTGTGCTACATTCTTGGGAGAAGAGTGCGGTTAAGTGTTCTCCAGTAAGAGAACCACCCACCGCTTCTAGCAAAAGAGTTATATCTCTACTCAATTTCTGTGCCTTCGTGGCAGATTATAGAGTGATCTTTATCTTTACTTGTTAATTCTCCAGTAAGACACTGTTCCTTTCAAAATGAGTTTAACTTTCATCAAGGTTAAAAGAAGGGCCTACCTGAAGTGTCATGAAGCAAGCCCATTACGGGCCTGGATAGACCATGAGGTTTCCAGGAAGCTGAGGCTTCTAGATTTCAAGACAATCGGCACATGAAGGTGGTAAGGTTGTCAGCCCTATGCACTGGCTGCCTTTATCCCCAGGAAGTATTCCTGGTACTCATTTCTGTTAGAGGCTGAGTTGACCCCAGGGTTGAAAGGATTATGTCAATGAAAAATTTCAATGACACCATTGAGAATCCAACCCATGACCTTCTGACTTGTAGCGTGGTGCCTCAACCAACTGTGCTATGGCATGCCCCACCTGAAGTTTCATACTAACATTATTCATTTATTTTTTTGTTAAAAGATTAGATTCCCAGAACACATCAGGATATGAATGGTTGCTGATCAATTGGTCACCAGATGGCTCTGCTGTACGGCAGAAGATGTTGTATGCATCAACAAAGGCAACATTAAAGCAGGAATTTGGAAGTGGGCAGATAAAAGAAGAACTTCATGCAACAGTGCCTGTATGTAATACAGTAAATCAAATGTGTGCTTTGTCATGTTTACTAAAATGTAAGATGGGTTCTTCCATTGTAAGTCAGCATCAGAATAACAAGAGAGTATCTTATGATTACAGAAATTGCAAAATACTTCACTGGGACAAATGTATGTAATCAGTAGTACACAACAATCAAGTATTTTTAGTCCTGCATGATTCTGTCGTAAGAACATTTTGTGATGATAATGCTTGGTAAAAAAAGGGCTTCCTAAGTGTTTTCTCATATAGGCTGAATCATACTGTTTAGAGAGATCCTGTCACAGCTTGTTCTTTAACACATTCTGCCAACTCTTGTGTAGTGTTGTATAAAATTTTTGTAACAAAAAAGGTTGGATCCAGAAGGGGAATATTAGCTGTCCATAACCAGATTGCTGAGTACAGCTGATTCCAGTGATAGTATGTGATTGTAGTGTTGAAGTGCTATTTGAAATGTTAACTGACTCAGAAAATGCAAAAGATCAACAAAGCAATTAATGGTCTTGAATTTAACACATATTGTGTGATAATTTCTTAATAGGAAGATGTTACTTTGAGTGGTTTTCGCCAGCATAAACAAGCTGCTGGAACACCGGCACCTCTTACATCAGCTGAAGAAGAGCTGGCTGAATTACGACGTACTGAAGTCAATGTTGGAGTTGGTATTGACTCGAGACACCAGACTCTCTCTGGTGTGGCATTTCCTTTGACTGACAGTGCTTGGAAAGCAATAGAAGCATTGGCAGCTCAAAATTATAATTATATTCAACTGAGAATAGGTAATTATTTACAAATAGTTAGTACTTCTGAGTTAGGGATTAAAAGTTGATTATTGACTCTTTATGTACAGAGAACAGACTGTGTTACATATATCAGCAAAGATGGCCACAATAATTGTATATTTATGCAACTGCTGTAGTTGTATGTGACAGTGAACACATCCTATAGTGATATCCTGCTGTAATATTGTTGGGAATATAACTGCTGTAAAATATGTTTTACTCCCCATTCTTAAACATTGGCTCCTACACCAGCATTTATTGGGTTTATACAAGATGTTTCATCTCCACACAAGTATATAATCTGAATTGAAACAAATTGATTGATTCCAGACTTGAATGAAGAAAAGATCCATCTAGCAGATGTTGGAAATATCACCACTGATAAATTGTCACAGAAGATACCATCAGATTGTGCCCGGTATCATTTATACAACTTTAAGCATACCCATGAAGGAGATTACTTAGAAAGCATTGGTATGTTTTGTTTGGTAATGTATCTCTTTATAAAACTGGCATGTGTTATTTAACTACGAAGTAGGATACAAATATTTCAGGCACAGTGAGAGCAGATGGAAATATAAGCCAACAATTGAACAAAAAGATTAAATTGGTATATCTTCTATGACTTGCTGAAAACTGACCAAACTAGACACCTTCAGGAGGGTAAAAACATGCCACATCTAACAGCTGACAAGCAGCTGGCATAGAACAAACACTGGAAGAAAAAGGTGTTCATAAGTGATATTGGGAAAGTTGGCACTTGGGAACTAAGAGGGGGCTTCAACTGTAAATGAATTACATAAACAGAATATAACCCAAAAGTAATGTAATATCCTTGTTTCTGGACTCATGCATCCACAACCACAGTAATGGCAGGCATATTTATGGAATATTGACTGTCATCTGTTGTGATGGGGCTAAAACTTGCATTAAACATGTAATTGGATGTAAATTCGATATTATTCATTCCATACATTATTAGTGTGATTAATCACATTCAATACCAAATGCACAAAATAAAATTACAAACTGTACATAAGTAACTGCCACATGTCTGGTGTCAAGGTGCCATTCTCAGGGACCCTGAAATATAAAGGAATACAAGCACCAATACATCAGTCTGGGAAGTACAGTTTGAAGTATTAAGCTGTTTAAGAAATATTAAAATTATAAACTATATAAAGATGCTAAGTATAAAATTAACAGCATTATTGACATCATCTTTATCTTAAATCTGACTAGGTCCAGGCCAAAGCCCATTGTATGTTCACATGTGCTGTGCATGCATACAACATCTGAGTCCATCCCATGTGATCTAAGAGTCACAATCCAAACTGACACCTGCCACTGGGATGCAATCTCTTGGATCACATGGAATGGACTCAGATGTAAACAGACATAAGACTTCAGCCAAGAACTCATCAGATAATAAACATAATTTCAGTAATGCTGAATATTTGTACTTACATTTTTATATACTTTATAATTTGGATTTTATATATATATATATATATATATATACATATACATATATCTTCATACTTGGCATTGTGCTTCCCAGATTGGTTTATTGGTGCCTGTATGCATTTGCAGTTGAGACTTCCTGAGGATTGGCCTCAGCACTGAAACCTGTAGGAGTTATTTAAAGCTGATGTGCAGTTTGTAATCCTGTTGTGCGTATTTGTTGGTGAATGTAATTAACTTAATTGGATGTGTTATTGCATTGTTTTTAAACCCACCTGTTATAAATGAAACTGTAAAACACAATTCTAATCCCTCGGGGCTTTGTTTGTAGTGTTTATCTACTCTATGCCCGGTTATTCCTGTTCTGTCAAAGAACGAATGCTGTATTCAAGTTGCAAAGCTCCTCTTCTAGAGTTTATAGAAGCAAAAATTCACCTACCCATCATTAAGAAGGTATAGTATATTAGCATACTTGTAACAAAAGAGTAGAACTATTTTCATAAATGTGACACACTTTTTGTCCTGTCCAAGCAGTGTTTATGTTAAAAATGTTGTTCTATAAGGAAGGGTATGCACCCTAATAGACAGCAGATGAGCAGTATAATTGTACAGCAAAATACAGTTGCATATCAACAGTGAAATTCATACCAAAAATAATTGTATGTATTTTTAAACTTTTGTATACTAGGTATGGAGGTACTGTAGGGTTGTGTTGGAATGACAACTACAGTACCACACACACACACATATATATAAATATTTATTAATGTCAAAGTTGCACAGTGAGGTCGCGGCTTACTTACCGTTATTTTATCGTCTGCTGTTGAGTGATGTTGACTGCGGAGTAGAGCTGAGTT
>Ga0209755_10004444_pt1 | contig 16607 bp, 9 predicted proteins | sample TergutCo191P1_FD_187301 | JGI IMG/M metagenome (GOLD analysis project Ga0209755, IMG submission 187301) | Cornitermes sp. P1 segment gut microbial communities from Petit-Saut dam, French Guiana - Co191P1 (SPAdes) (version 2) | ecosystem: Host-associated > Arthropoda: Insects > Digestive system >... | reverse complement strand
GGGGGTAGATTGTGTTAAAACTATTTTTTAGGAGCATAAAAGGTGTAAAAAACGCTAATATTCGATGTTTTTCAATCATATTAATACCTTTTTTGTGTGCTTCTTGGACTTTTGACACAGTCTGGGGGTATACGTTATTTAAACTATTATTTAATTGAAAATCGATTATCATACTTATCCCCCTTTCTTAAGATTCTATATTTTAGCCGGTGCAAACCCGTTCATGGTAATTATAATTAATTTTTTTGATTTTTGTCAAGAATTTAGATTAATATATGGATAAAAAGTGTAAAAAACGGAATTTTTGGTATATTATTTGTAATTTTTAGATTTATATTTATTAAATAAACACCAATTTATTTAATAAATAACAAATATTTCAATTTTTTGCATTTTCGACCAAGCGGCACGCATACTTAGCTCATGTATAGAGCGGATATAGAAACTATTCCGAATTATGCTTCCTTAAATTCTCGATATTCTTCTTCGCCAGAAGATGTCCCTGCGCTGCGGCATAATTATACCATTCGTGCGCTTTTAATAAATTTTGGGTTACGCCGATTCCTTTTTCGTAACATGCGCCTAAATTATTTTGTGCAGGAGCGTATCCATGTTCCGCTGATTTTTTATACCATTCCACAGCTTTAGCGATATCTGTCTCAACCCCTTTGCCGTGTTCATAACAATCACCCAGATTGAATTGCGCAAAAGCGTTTCCTTTAATTGCGGCTTTCCTGTACCAATTAAAAGCTAAATCCACATCTCTTTTAACACCGTTTCCGTTGCCATAACAAAAACCTAAATTTCCTTGCGCCGGGGGGTATCCCAGTTCCGCCGCCTTGTTGTAATATTCAAAAGCTTTATCCATGTCCTGCTCAACTCCGAAGCCACTTTCATAACACCAACCTAAATTGCAGATAGCGGGAAGATATCCCTGATCTGCGGATTTATTATAATATTCAACAGCTTTGGTGAAATTTTGGGGGACTCCATGTCCTTTTTCATAGCAAAAAGCAAGACTGCATTGAGCGGGAGCATAACCTGCCTTTGCCGCTTTAAAAAAACAATCAAAAGCGTCTGCAAAATTATTAATCATTCCTGCCGCATTACCTATATTAAACAACGATTCCGGATCATTGACCGCTTGAATATCTACCATCATAATAATTCTCCTATTATTATATAATAGTATACAAGAACTTTATCTAATTTGTAAACATTTTATTATTAATCCGGGATTACCTCTATTGGTAATTTTATTGTATTAATATATAATGCATTTAAAAGGATAAAAATGAACCAATACAATTTTACAATTGAAACCGAGGCATTTGAAGGTGTCAAAAGAATTGCAAAAAAAGTTGCCGCAGATTTTGAAAAGGTTTTTGGAGCGTCTCCGGATCTTATAGAAACGCTTCCATCCGATGCGGAAATTTCAATAATTTTTGCAACATTAGGTAAAAGCCCGATTACAGATAATCTAATAAAAGAAAATAAATTTGATCCATCTATGATTTGCGGTAAGAGAGAAGTTTATCAAATCAAACTGATAAAGAATGATACCCGGCAATCATCAAAAACTTTGCTGATATGCGGCAGTGATAAGCGCGGGACAATATACGGTATGTTTGCATTATCGGAATTCATCGGTGTTTCGCCTCTTCATTATTGGGGCGATGCGGAACCAGTGCGCTGTAAAGAAAAATTAGAAATAACAGAAAAAATTGAAACTGTTTCAAAAGAGCCTAGCATAAAATACCGCGGTTTTTTTATTAATGATGAGTGGCCTTGTTTCGGAAATTGGACTTTTGATCATTTTAAGGGTTTCACTGCGGAAATGTATGATCATGTTTTTGAACTTTTATTACGTTTAAAAGGCAATTACCTCTGGCCTGCAATGTGGTCATCATCTTTCCCTCTGGACGGACCTGGTCATCTTAGCGAAGAGTTAGCCGACATTTACGGCGTTATAATCGGTAATTCTCATCATGAACCTTGCCTTCGCGCAAGCGAAGAATGGAAAAAAGTCAGAGGAAAAGAATCCGGATACGGCAATGATTGGAATTATTACACAAACAAAGAAGGGCTTTTAAAATATTGGGAAGACGCATTAAAAAGAAGCGGTAAGTACGAGAAGATCATTACAATCGGTATGCGCGGCGAATATGACAGTTCTATGCTCGGAAATGACGCATCACTTAAAGAAAATATTGATTTATTAAAAGATATAATTAAAAATCAACGCGGGTTAATTAAAAAATTTGTAAATTCAAATATTGATGATGTCCCGCTTATGCTCGCTTTATACAAAGAAGTGGAAGAATATTATTACGGCGATGAAAATACTGAAGGATTAAAAGATTGGAATGAGTTAGACGGTGTTATTTGCATGTTATGTGAAGATAATTTCGGTTTTTTACGAACCTTACCTACAGAAGAAATGCGTAATAGCAAGAACGGTTTCGGAATGTATTATCATTTTGATTATCACGGCGGACCTATTTCTTACGAGTGGATGCCGTCTGCAAGCTTTGAAAGAACATGGGAACAGATGTGCATGGCTTACGATTACGGAATCAAAGACATTTGGATAGTCAACGTAGGCGATTTAAAATTTAACGAAGTCCTTCTTGCCTATTTCATGGAACTTGCCTATGACTTTGAAAAATGGGGCACTAATGCACCTAACACAATTAACAGTTATATAGCAATGTGGCTGGAAAAAACTTTCCCGTCTGTTAATGCGGAAATCTGTGAAAAAATGGCGAGTGTTCTTCACGGGTACATAAAGATGAACGCAATGCGCCGTCCTGAAGCGCTTAACGCTGATATTTATCACCCATGCCATTATCTGGAAACAGATAGAATGTTAAATCTCGCTAATGACATCGACAAACTTAACGAAGAAGTTTATTCTGTGATTTCACATAACGTACAAGACGCGCTGTTTCTTAGAAACGCATATTACAGTATGATTTATTTTCCGGCAAAAGCGAGCGTTAATCTGTTAAGAATGCACCTATATGCCGGGAAAAACAGGCATTTTGCAAACCAGGGAAAAAAAATTGCGAATAAGTACGCGGCTCTTGTAACTGAATGTATAGAAAAAGACCGCTCCTTATCTGAAGAATTTTCTTTGTTTAAAAACGGTAAATGGAAAGGGATGGAATTAGCGCATCATATCGGTTTTACAAAATGGAACGATGATAATTGCAGATACCCCTTAAGAATTCAAGTTGAACCTGCGGATCATCCGCGTATGGTTGTTTCCCGTAAAGACATGGAAAAAATATATTCAAAAACTTACGGAAAACCCATGACTGTTGAAATTTCTGATTTCCTTTACGCGGGAAATACGCAAGTCATTTTAGAAATTGCAAACGACGGGACAGGCAGTTTAGAATATATAATAAAACCGGAAAAACAATATGATTGGCTGGAAATTTCCTCTTTAAAAGGGACTGTGGAATATCAGGAAGAAGTTACAATCCGTTTTATTAAAGAAAAATTAAACAATGCGGCAACAGCCAACTTGTTAATTGAAGATGGAACAACAACAGTTGCGGTAAAAATTAATGCAATAAATGTAAATACACAAAATCTGTCTTCTATGACATTTTTAGAAAACAATGGCGTTATCGCGATAGAAGCGCATCATTATTGTAATAAAAAAGATGTTAAGAGCGGCGGCTTTATTGAACTTAACAATTACGGAAGAAGCCCTGCAACAAACGGCATGAAAGTTTTTCCTACAACTGTAAATCATCATAATGAAATGCATAAAAAAGATTTGCCTCTTCTTAATTATCGTTTTTTAATTGAAGAAACGGGGAAATATAATATTGAAATATGGACAACCCCGACCAATCCTGTACAAAACCACCTCTCTCTGCGGTTAATGGTTTTTTATAAAGATGATTGTTCGCAAATTATATCCGTGCCCTCGGATTTCCGTGCAGGAAATTGTTTCGATCCGGATTGGTGTAACGGCGTGCTTAACAATATACGCATCAATAAAACTTCTTTTATGTTAGAACAAGGGGTACAGGAAATTTCAATCGGCGCGATGGAAGCAGGGCTTATTGTTGAACGTATTTTAATTTATAAAGACGGTACAAAACTTTTAAAATCGTACTTGGGTCCGCAAGAAAGTTTCTACGTTAAATAGTAAACTCCGTTTATGCAGAATTTTATTTCTCTGTTTGATCGTAAACAACAGATGAAAATTCTTCAAATTTATATTGATTGCGTTCATTTTCTCTTTCTGCATTTTCTATTTGCAAGCAATCCCTGCAAAGAGCGATAAAACTTTCTTCGCTGCCTCCGATATCAACCTGAGCCGCGCTGTTATCATTTACCTTGTAAGAAAAAGCCGCGTCATACGAGCCGCATTTTGAACATACAGCTTTAAGAAAAATAATATCATCAACTAAGGGAATCATCTCTTGAGTCGCTTTCCATTCAGTTTGATGCCTGTCGCCGTTTAAAGCGGAAATAAAAACTCTTTTTCCCATTTTTACCCATTCTAAACTATAGACCAAACTTTCAAAAAACTGCCCTTCATCTATGCAGATAACATCATATTGCGCGGCAGGAACATCTTTAAGGTTTGCAACATTATAACTGTCAAACGAGCGGTATTCCCATTTTGAATGGGTAAAAAATTCTCTTGTATCTTTTTTCGGCCTGACAATGCAACAGGGGATTTTCGCTATTGTCGCTTTATCAATTTCATTTAATAAAAGCGAACTTTTTCCTGAAAACATCGGTCCTAATAATAATGTAATTTTACCGGTTTTAATATTTTTCATGGTGATTTATTATAACAAAAGTAAAATAAAAAGAAAAGATATACATCAATATTACTGCATTGACTTGCTTGTTATAAAATATTATATTAAAACAATTCAATAATCAGGTATAAAATGGGAATAATTAATGATACTGTATTAAAAACAGCAGACTTTAATATAAATTTTTTTGGAGAAATAATCATCCAAGAAAATGATATTCCGGATCAAATAATAAATAAATTAATAGAAAGCAATGAATACGATTCTAAAGAAAGATGTATAGGTTTTTCATTTTCTCCCAAGTTTTTAAGCGAATTAATGTACTCAGGTTTTTATATCACCTCAGATTCAATGTTCAGGGATATACCGATTATAAATAATCTAAATAAAAGATTAACATATATCCCTTTAATTAATATTTGGAAGAAACAAACAGTATTATTTTTTGATAATATCCATATATCAAATTCTATTAATCGTAACAGAAAAAAATATGAACTAAGATTTAATTATAATTTTGTAAATATAATTAATAATATTAGAAAATATCATGGCAGAGTTTGGGTGACATCCCCGTTAAAGAAAACTTTGATTCAATTAAATAAAAATAAATATAAAGCGAAGGCAGTATCTTTTGAATTATACAGAGACGGTGAATTAAAAGCCGGTGAGATTGGTATTAAAACAGGAAATATCTATACAAGCTATACAGGTTTTCATACAGAACCATCTTCAGGATCGGTACAAATCGCACTAATGCTTGAATATTTAAGAGATCATAATTACGACTTTTGCAATTTAGGTACAGACGACAGTGAAAAAAACAATGTATATAAAAAAAGATTCGGAGCGGAATATATAGATAGAGCGGAATTTATCAATTTATGGAGAAAAGGCAGAGCTTAATTATACAACTTTATTATAAATCATAGTATTTTATTGATTTATTCACAAAAATAACATAAAATAATAAAAGGATAAAAAGGCGGTAAATATGAAATTATCTCATTCTTTAAAATTCCGATTCATTTCTTTTTTTATATTATTTATTATAGTTCTAACCACGATATTAGTTTTTACAGGGGTACGTCAAATGTCCCAAACTGTTATTGATACTTTTTCCGCACAAGGAATAATTGTCGTGGAGAGAGCAGCTTCTTTAATTGACGGCGATTCCTTTGAAGCCTTATCAAAATCACTGGATGATAATGATCCGTTTTATGAAGAAACAAGATTGCAACTGCTAGGTCTTAAGGAAATTACAGGCTGTGTTTATCTTTACACAATGACATATAAAAAGGGAGATATTTGGTATTTCATAATTGACGGTTCCGCTCCAATAGGTGATGATGATTTTTCCGCACTGGGAGATGAGCAGGATACAAGCGATTATGATCCTGCGTTTAAAAGAACGGTTATTACTCAGAAAACAGAAATTTCAGGTTTAGTGGATCAAGGTGAATGGGGCAGATTGATTTCTATATATACCCCGATAAAAAATTCTAAAGAAGAAATGGTAGGGATAATAGGTTGCGATTTTGACGGGGAAGAACTTTACAAGCAAATTGTATCAAGTGAAATTCAACAGATAATAATCGGTTTAATTTCTATAGTCATTGGAATTTGTTTTTTATTAATTTTCATGCAGATGATTTTCAAACCGATTAAAGAAATTAACGGCATCTTAAAAGAAATTTCTCACGGTGACGGTGATTTAACAAAACAAATCTCCAATATTAAAGAAAATGAAATAGGTGAAATGGCACATTATTTTAATAAAACCTTTGAAAAAATCAGAAATTTAATAATACTTATCAAACAATCAACAAAAACACTCTCTGACACAGGAAATGATCTTACAACTAACATGAGTGAAACAGCAGCCGCAATCAATCAGATAACAGTAAATATACAAAATATAAAAGACCGTATTATAAATCAAAGCACCAGTGTCAGTCAGACTCATTCAACTATGGAACAGGTTGTTATAAATATTAATAAACTAAACGATCATGTTGATGATCAAAGCAGTAATATTTCCGCAGCTTCTTCATCGATTGAAGAAATGGTGGCAAATATCCGTTCTGTTACAGATACTCTGATTAGAAATACAAATAATGTAAAACTATTAAATAAAGCTTCTGAATTGGGACGTAATAGTTTGCAGGAAGTAGCTTCAGACATAAAGGAAATCGCACGGGAATCCGAAGGTCTTTTAGGTATTAACTCTGTAATGGAAAATATTGCAAGCCAGACAAATCTTCTTTCGATGAATGCGGCAATTGAGGCAGCTCATGCCGGAGAAGCGGGAAGAGGCTTTGCCGTAGTCGCCGGAGAAATACGCAAATTGGCAGAGAGCGCGGGACAGCAATCAAAGACGATAGGAACTGTATTAAAAAGAATAAAAGGATCGATTGATAAAATTACACACTCAACAAACAATGTTTTGGAAAAATTCGAGGCTATCGATTCAAGCGTAAAAACCGTAGCGGATCAAGAAGAAAATATCCGCAATTCTATGGAAGAACAACAAACAGGCAACAAACAAATTCTTGAAGGAATCAGTAACATAAATCATATAACAAGACAGGTTGAAAACGGTGCACAAGAAATGCTTGAAGGTTCAAAAGAAGTTATCCAGGAAAGTACAAGTTTAGAATCTGTAACACAGGAGATCACACTCGGTATGAATGAAATGGCTGCCGGTGCGCATGAAATTAACGAAGCGATAGAACATGTTAAAAAAATCAGCAGAAAAAACCGGGATAATATAGAGATATTATTAGAAGAAATCTCGCGGTTTAAGGTGTAGCATTTCTGATCAATAAAAATTGATGATCAGATAAACTTGATATTGCTTCTATTTCAATTTAAAATATAATTTTATATAGGAGACATTTATGGATGCAGGAAGAATTCAAATTTTAATTACAATGGCTGTATACATGGCGATTGTAATCGGGATCGGCGTTTATTTCGCAAAAAGATCAAATCAAAATTCTGAAGCTTATTTCTTAGGAGGAAGAAGCTTAGGACCGTGGGTTTCTGCGATGAGTGCGGAAGCTTCGGACATGTCAGGCTGGCTGTTGATGGGCTTGCCGGGTGTCGCATATTGGTTCGGTCTTGCAGATGCTGCATGGACTGCAATCGGTTTGGCAATCGGGACATATTTAAACTGGCTGGTTGTTTCAAAACGCCTCCGCCGTTACAGCGAGAAAGCAGGGAATGCAATTACTCTGCCTGAATTTTTCTCAAACAGATTCAAGGAAAACAAAAAAATTCTGCTGACCTTTGCGGCAGTTTTTATTTTGATATTTTTCACTGTTTATGCGGCAAGCTGTTTTGTAACCTGCGGAAAACTTTTTTCTACTATTTTCGGCGCATCATATATTTCAATGATGATATTAGGTGCAATCTTTGTACTTGCATACACAATGATCGGCGGCTTCCTTGCCGAAAGTTCATCTGACTTTATGCAGGGCATGGTGATGATATTCGCACTTGTAACAGTTTTTATAGTAGGAACTGCAGCCGCAGGCGGTTTGGGTACTGTTATACAAAATGCAAAAAACATTCCAGGTTTCCTTGAATTTTTCGGCATGGCAAATCAAACAGGTATTCATAATTCATCGCCCGTTTTCGGTGCTGCCTTACCTTATGGGTTTATTACAATTATGTCTACTATGGCTTGGGGCTTGGGTTATTTCGGAATGCCTCACGTATTACTGCGCTTCATGGCTATCCGCGAAGAAAAGAAACTTACAATTTCAAGACGCATTGCTGTTGTTTGGGTTGTCATCGCTTTAGCGGCAGCCGTATTTATCGGTATAGTCGGCAGAATTTTATATCCTGCAGAGTTCGGCACCTATTCATCATCAGAAAATATTTTTATTTTAATTTCCACAAATCATTTTATCCCTGTCTTTGCAGGCTTGGTAATGGCAGGAATTCTTGCCGCGACAATCAGTTCATCAGATTCGTATTTACTGATCGCTTCTTCTTCACTCTCAAAAAATCTTTATCAGAAAATATTCAGAAAAAGCGCCAGCGAAAAGGAAGTTATGCTTGTATCGCGCATAACGCTCTTAACAATCACTTTAATTGCCATATTGATAGCGTTAGACGAAAACAGCGTAATATTTACCATCGTGTCTTTTGCATGGGCAGGCTTCGGCGCAACCTTCGGTCCATTGATGTTGTTTTCTCTTTTCTGGAAACGCATTAATCTTCCGGGAGCGATTGCAGGTATGCTGAGTGGCGGCTTCATGGTATTCTTCTGGAAATTAGTTATCCGTCCCTTAGGCGGCGCATGGAACATTTACGAACTGCTTCCCGCATTTATCTTTTCATGCATAATGATCATAGTTGTCTCATTATTAACCGCGCCTCCTTCCGGTGAATTGCAGAAGGAATTTGATGAAGTTAAGAATGGGGGACCGGTGTTTTAATTCAAAATCTTTATTGGTTTATTTAAAAAAGCAGCTTTCGGGCTGCTTTTTTTATGTTCAACCAGCCTCCGCAAAAGGCAGCACATCAACTTTATCACTCTGCAGTGTTTTGCTTCAGCAAATTTTTTTGTTTACGAGAAACTGCTTCGCAGTTTTCTTTATCGCAAGCAAAAAAAACGTCAGTTATCTAGAACGTTATATGCAATAGGCAACAATATTATAATCTCATTTATAAATAAATTAAATAATATCTGAATAAGGCAATGTTTTAATATAGTCTTCCATGAATTGCCAATCTGGACAACCTTCACTTGTAGCTGGAAGTTTTATTGTTGAATCAATCAGAGTAGATTTTCTTTTTCTGCCAAAAGAATATTTAAATCTTTCAAGATCGGAGACAGTTACAAAAAACATAGCATTATATTTATTCAATTTCTCATTATAACCTACAGACAGTGTTGTGGAGCCGATAAAATCATTATCCGCATAAAGAGAGTATCCAATAGACCCCTGTCCATCACAAATAAAAATTATCCCATTGCCACGAGATACAAATTCTTTACTAGTTTTTACTAACCTCATTACGCCATTATCATTTTTTTTTGCACCAATGTAAAACAGATCCGAACCATCTTCTAATAACTCTTCAGCAGATGAGCATTTACAATTTTCGATATTAGTAAAAACATATGATAATTTAAATTCTTTCCATTCCTGCATATTTAATGTCGGTGAATTTTTGCCATTAAGAACACTTTTTATTGGATTGATTTTATAATTTCCAATAGTAGCGTTACATTCATCTAATGATGGAATTTCAATATCTTTTAATGTTTTGTTTGCTGCTCTGCCATAACTGTATCTATACTTGTTTTGCGTTATCACCATTGCATAAAACATTTTTTGTTCTTTTGTTAGATCAATTTTTGGAGTCAACACATATAAATCTCGACCGCTGTAGTAAGGCTCATCTTGGACAAAAGTGGATAAAACAGAACCGCTTGTAGCGCAACTTAAAGTGCCTGCCTTCTGCGGAATAATACTCTCAATAGGTTTAACTCTTGCAACAACACCATTGTTTTGGCTTGTACGAGCAACAAAATTCACTCCATCGGAATCAGTAGTTTCTTCGCAACGTAATAGTTCCAGATTGACACCATACTTCAAATTAAACAGATCAGAAATTTTCACTTAGACACATCCTTTCTTTATAAGGTAAGCGAGATAATCTCTTACTGTTTTTTCAAAATCCGCTTGTGTCAAAGTAGAATAATCTGTTTTCATATATGCTTCTGCTAACCATTCATCGTCATGTTTTACTGCTTGTAGTGCACTTTTTCCATCGACAACTTTTTTATCGCGATACAATTCGAGCCAATCATTTTTAATATCATCCCATTTATTCTTTGCATCAATACGACCAAGTTTTTTACGTTTTACAAATCCATCATCTTTACAAAATCCAAAAAAAGTTTTTTGAGTCGGATCATGCGGTTTATGTGCCTGCCAGACCATAACACAAACATTTGTTCCTAGTGGATAAAATATATCATCAGGCATGCTAAAAACTGCTTTCAATGTATGCTTATTAAATAAACGACGACGTTCTTCTTTGTACTTTGTACCTATGGCACAACTCATTGGGACAACAACAACTCCAAGTCCATTGGGTGCAAGGAACGACAAAAGTTTTTCTGTGAATTCTAATTCAGTATGGTCTTTTTGTGAGTAAGGCGGATTCATCAATCCAATGTTGAATTTTGTATCCGGGAAATTTCTTAAAAGTTCTTTTTTAGCATTTGCAGAAAAACAATCAACTTGAATTATGTTTGATTTACCATCTTGACGAACAATCATATTTGTAATTGCAAGTGTAAAAAGTTCAATATCAAGTTCTATACCATAGAGACTTGATTGTTTTATTTTTTTAACCTTGTTTGGAATTGCATTTTTGCACATCTTTGACATGGCAGTAACTAAAAAAGACCCCGAGCCACAACAGATGTCTACTACTTTGCTATTCTCATTTATTTCACCAATATCACACATAAAATCGGCCAAATGCTTCGGTGTTAAAACAATCCCCAAGCCATTGCCATCACTACTACTATATTTGATAAATTCGTGATAAAAGATACCAAGAGCATCTTCGGTATATTCATAATGGTTCATCATCGGTAAGATTTTGCTTTCAAGTTGACCAATAAACCAAGGTAAAGAGCCATTAGCACCCAAAGGCATACTTTTTAACTTTTCATTTGTTTTGATTTTTGTGAAAGAACCTTTTATAGCATTGATTTTTTCTTTCCGTATATTACTCTTATCAAGGATATTCTCAATAGATCCAACCATTAAACTAACCAAAGTATCAAACTTTGAAAGATTATCCCAGTCATTTCGGAAACTTGAGTCTTGTAAGGCAATTAATATACCTGCTATAAAAATCGGTTTATCTTTTATACTAACTTTTACTTCACGAAGCCTTTCATGCATTTCAATAGATAACTCACGAACTTCTTCAAGAGAGAATTTTCTCTCCATCTTTTTGCCTTGCACAAGTTTTAAGTAATTAGCTGGGTCTAATATAACATCTCTTGATTTTTTTAATTCTACTGGCGCATCACTTCTTTTTTGCCAGTAAAATGCATTTACACGGTATTTATCTTTTGTTTTACCACTTATCGCGAGAGCTATGACATTATATTCATGCTTCAAATGTTTTGCATAAAATAAAACCCCATCTATACAAAAAGATTTTGGATGGTTTTTTTTCTCGCTTTCATGGTATTTTTCATTTGCTTTACATTCAACAACCATTATAGTTTTTCTATCATCTTTAAATGTAATCAAATATTCTGGCATTGCAATACCAGTTTTTAATATTGTAAAATCATTTAGCTCACAGACATCTGGTTTACCACCCATTTTTTTTAGGAGCTTTATTATGTCGTCAAAACCAATGGCTTTGCCTTGTGCAAAAACATAGCCAAAGTCGTTTTCACCAAGTTCAACACCAGATTCTTTTAAAAAAAGTAATTCTGTGTTTCTTTCACTCATTTCGGTATAATACAATATTTACATAAGAAAGTCAATACCCTGTTTTATTGTAAAATATTAGTTAAATTTTCAGTTATTTATATAATTTATTCATATTCTATATTGAAAAATAATATCAAAAGATATTCATAAGGCACAACCATCGCATAATAAACGGTAATTGTAAAATGCCATGTTCGGGCATTTTAGGTTCCATTCGGCTAGGTCATGACTTCGCCATTCCCACGCCTCACTACACCACATTTTTTTGCGCCCGTAAAATGCTACGCATTTTCCTTATCGGGCGCAAAAAAACGTCAGTTACCTAGAACGTTATATGCAATAAAAATTACATGTAAATATAAAACAAAATATATAATTCAATAAGTGCTTACGTTATTATTAGCCTGCTTGTTATCACAATACTTCACCTAACTGCGATCGGCATCTTAATATTCAAACAGATGAATTTGTTTCTTTAATAGACATGTATCGAGATTTTTTCTCAAAGCCAGACATTGTTGAGACCAGATTACAACGGGGGGAGAAGATAAAGAAAATTATATAATGAAATACTGTATTTTTGCCTGTGATTTATCCAAGAGACATTGAGGGTCTTATCGACATTATGAAAAGTTAGCCTCCATTTCCATGAATATTTTACGAAATTGTTGAATCGCACTCTGCGAAAAGTACCCATTATGATCTACTACATTATGCTGTAATTTTTCAATATTCAACTCAAGTTTCATACTTTTTGTCATTTCGACTACTTTATCTAGCAATTGAGATTGTAAATTACGGCCAGTTTTATACATCCAATTATCTATATCAGTTCTGTTTTCACTTAATTTGTGTCTTGTAACATTTAATGCCATTCTGGAATTAGCAGTTAAATTACATACCACTTTAAATATTCCTATTGGGAATAATGCATTAAGATTTAGACTTAATCTTATTCCATCCTGACAAAACACAGAGTCCTCGTTTTCCTGAATTAAACTTTCAATTTCATATCTTTTTTCCGCTAAGCTTTTATGCCATAGCGATTCTGATGTAACATAGCCATACCCTGAATATGAGTCAAATATGTTTATGGCATATTTATCAACAAAGTTAATTTCCACTTCGTCCTCATCCTCATCTGATGAGCTAGTTATATTATTTGAAAATAGTAATTTATTGTTTTGAATGTATAAAACATCAAATTCCTCTTCATCGTATTCATTTTCATATTCATTTTCATGTTCATTTTCATATTCATTTTCATGTTCATTTTCATATTCATTTTCATATTCATTTTCATCGTATTCATCATCATCGTATTTTTTACTAAACCTAGCCAAAGTGTTGCATATTTTCCCTCTGTTAAAAAGCAAGCCGTTTATTGATGCATATTCAACTCCATCTTGAAAGTTTGCGTTTTCATGATAAAAAAATATTATCCCTCTCTTATAAGACAAATCAATAGGATTCTTTAGGTACTTTATATTCGTGATCTTAAGATTATTACCAATAAAAAGCACACAATATTTCCATTCAGTTTTACTGTTACGAAAGGCAGAAACGGTTAAATTTCCGATGCTAGTAGTTTCATAGAGAAAGCGTTTTCTCAAATTATCTTGCTCATCAGTTTTTTTCTTTAAGTCAGATGAATATTGAGTTAAAATATGAACATACTTACCTGGAGAATCAAAAAATGTTTTTTCGTCAACAGCATCATTTTTCAATGGGCTACTAGGAATGCGGCCATCCATGCTTTCTATTAAGACATTTACAACCTTCAATTTTTTTAAGAATGATATATAGTCATTTTGTTTTAAAATAACTTTATTTTTTTTATAAGCAACTCTATCAAGATGATTGTCAATCCATTTTTCTAGGGCAACAATCTTATCGTATGCACTCCTTAATGAACGAATTAATTGATCAATTGGATTTGTAACTTCATCATGTTTTGTCTCAATAGAATCAATATGATGATAAAATTGAAAAGGATTATCTAATAGTTCATTGAAACTTATTGAAAGATCTAAGTTGTTTATAACATTTTCTAAAGAATCAATATTTAAGCATTTTATTCTAACGCTTGGATATTTAAAAACATTTTTAATATATGATTCTACTGATGAATATGTGAAACTGTGTTTTAAATGTAGTTTTATTGTTGTTCCAGATTGTGCATTCATTTGCACACTTTGTAGAAATGCCATGTTTAAAACCGATTCAAGTGATACGTGATTTACCTTCGATTCCTCCTTTTTTTTTGTAAAAATTTCTATAGTGCGGGCATTAATCAAACAAGAAACGAAGCCTATCCCAAACTTGGCTATGCTTGGGAATTCAAACTCTCTTTTTTCAAATTCAGAGTGTCCTGAACTAGACACTTTAAAAAGAAATTTCTTTAAGTCATCTTTATTCATACCAACACCAGAATCTATCACCAATAGCATTTTTCTTTTTTCAGAATAACCTATCAAAACAGGAGGACAATTTTTGTTTGTATTCCATGATCTAGGGGACATATTTTTAAGATGTATCCTAGAGTCCAAGTAGATATTCAACAATGTGGCATCAATTGCATTTTGTATAAGCTCACGAATAAAATCAAATTCATCAGTATAAATAGATTGAGCGAGAATATTCCAAATGCCTCCTTTTTCATCTATTTCAAATCGTAAAGGTTCTACCTCAAAATCAACATTTGGAGGATTTCTTATAAAGGTTTTTGGTACAGGAAAAAATACTGAATAATCATGCAATTTAGAATTTGCATGCAATATATCATTTTTTAAAAAATCAAACCAAGTTGCCCATATTTTATGTTGTTCAAATTTTTCAGCAAAAACTTCGATAATAAGTTCTTTTTCATTATATACATAGGTTTCTACCAACGTATGCCTAATATTATGGTTTAATGCATCAATTGGATATGTTGATCGAAAAAGTGATAGCACAAATTCATTTGATCTTCCTGCTTCCAAATCCATTAAATCTCCAATTCTAAGAAGAATCGAGAGTAGAAAATACCTTACAACATCATTTTCTATGGTATCTTTTTTGTTAAATCGTTCATCCGTATACAAATCTTGCTGGGAAATACCGTGAGAATAGCAAACAAATGAAATGATTTTTCGTAATCTTTCACGTTGAGGAATAATTTGCAATTTTTCCTCAAAATACTTGTCTAATACAATGCCTGATAATTCATGATGATCTCTGCGCAAGTTTTTTATATCATTGTGATTGAATAACGTCATCCCTGTATCATGAAACAATGCTGACATTATGAGACAAAATAATTCCGTATCTGAAATTGAATTTTTCGTATTTTCATCAAGTAAGCAAGATAGATAATTAAGTATCCTAAATGAGTGCTGTATTCCATGATCTGGGTATGAAGGGTATTCTTTTTTTATGTATTGCAACAGACCATCTGTATCATTAGCAATTGGAATTAATATCCCTGAATATATTTTTGCATTTTTGGACTTTCTTTCTGAAATTAGCTTGAATAAGCCAATGTCTTCAAGTGACAGAGACCTCATACTAACCACCCATGGATTCGGTTAAAATTAAATAATTTGCCTGATCATTAGTCATAAATCTCATAATTGCCTCTAAAATTCTAAATAATTAGAATGCATACAATTTAATCTTATTATATAGCAAAAAATCTGAATAGTCAACTCAAAATTCACTCAGTATCATCTAGAATTCACTATATTCAGACAGTTTTGTTCCTTAGGATGCTTTATAGTCAGTATTTGATGCTGTCTTTTATAAGGCAACTTGTTTGTAAATCCGCGTGGTTAATATGAAGCTATGCCTCACTGTATGTAGTGGATATCCAAGTCTTTTTCTAGTAGGAGCATCGCAACCTAGTGACTGAACATGCGCGTTGTTATATTCTGTCCAATATTGGCTTTGGTAGAGAGCATTTTATTAAAAGCCAAACAGATTGTTCAGAAATACGCGATGACAGCTGGCTAACAAAGAAAAAGGCGGTATTGTGTATTTTTATACAGCCTTTTCTCCAGCATGTCGGCAATCGCAAAAATATTTTAATAGGCCGAATTTCGAGTTTAATAAAAGATAAGTAGAAAAAACGCTCATCTCTCAATATAGTTAATTAACGACTAAAAACAAATTGGGAGGACGAGCGTTATGAACGAAACTAAGCTGACTACATTATATTGTATTATTGATGATTTTATCAATACATTAAAGAATACGGAAAGCGGACAAAAAATGCTTGAAGCATGGAAAGCCAAACGGGGACCTCAGCGTCAGTTGAGTCTAAGTGAAATACTAACACTAAATATTCTGC
>Ga0209755_10004443_pt1 | contig 16609 bp, 10 predicted proteins | sample TergutCo191P1_FD_187301 | JGI IMG/M metagenome (GOLD analysis project Ga0209755, IMG submission 187301) | Cornitermes sp. P1 segment gut microbial communities from Petit-Saut dam, French Guiana - Co191P1 (SPAdes) (version 2) | ecosystem: Host-associated > Arthropoda: Insects > Digestive system... | reverse complement strand
TGGGAACTTAGACCATCGTATGACGGAAAGTGTGATGCTGAAATTCAGTCAAGCGGTAAAAAATCTGAAAAAATACACGCCCATTCAATACATTTTGGGCACGTGCGATTTTTTGGACTTGTCGCTCGATATCACGCCGGACGTGCTGATTCCACGCCCAGAAACAGAAGAATTGGTGCAAAAAATCATCAACGAAAACACCGGTTTTTCCAAAAACATTTTAGACATTTGCACGGGTAGCGGTTGCATCGCCTTAGCCTTGAAAAAACAATTGCCAAACGCAACAGTCTGCGGGTTTGATATCTCAGATTCCGCCATCGCTATCGCCAAAAAAAATGCCAAAAAAAATCAGTTGAACGTAGAATTTTTTGTTGCCGATATTTTCACATACGACACAGAAAAAACGTTTGACATCATCGTCAGCAATCCGCCCTACGTGCGACATTCCGAGAAATCGCAAATGGCGGAAAACGTCCTGAATTACGAACCGCACAGCGCCTTGTTTGTCGATGATAACGACCCATTAATTTTCTATTCCGCCATCGCAACATTCGCTAAAAAATATCTTAATCCAAACGGAAAATTATATCTTGAAATCAATGAAGGTCTCGGAAACGAAACCGTGGAATTGTTGAAAAGTAGCGGGTTTTCGAACATTGAAGTTTGCAAAGATTTTAGAAATAAAGACAGATTTATCACAGCCACTGCGACGTCATTGCGAGCCGTAGGCGAAGCAATCCAGATTGCTTCGGTCGTGCCTCCCTCGCAATGACGGCACCTAACTAAAACACAATCACTATGAAAATAACACTAAACGAAAAAAACACCACCGCCAACGAAGGCGAAAAAATCATCGAAGTAGCCAAACGAAACGGCATCGAAATCCCCGCTCTGTGCTATGTTCCGGGTTTCAAACATCAATCGTCGTGCATGGTTTGCGTGGTGAAAAATTCGGACACGGGCGAGATTTTGCCGGCGTGTTCAACCATCGTTACAGACGGAATGAATATCGATACGGAAAGCGAAGAGGTGAAAAATTTTCGCAAACAATCTTTGGAATTGTTGCTGAGCGATCATATGGCTGTGTGCCGTCCGCCGTGCGACAAAGACAAGTGTCGCCTGCGAAAAGTTGCGACCGAATATCGCGCAAAATGGACGAAATATCCACGCTATTCCGCCATCAAAGACACGCCACCGCAACACATCAAAGATAATTTTTGGTTCGATGTGACGAAGTGCATTCGCTGTGGACTCTGTGTTCACAACAGTAACGATGGTTTTACCTACAAAGGCAGAGGTTTTGAAATGCAAATCGTTTTGCCAACGGAAAGTGTCGGGAATGTTAGCGAAAAATTGTGCGAACTTTGTCCCACACAAGCGTTGTACAGGGCTGAATAGCAGGCAGATTCATCGCTTCGCTCGGAATGACGGGCGAGGCGAAATGAGATATCCGTTTGCATTATTACAAAAAAAGTTGTATCTTTGCGGGTTGTTATCCATGAAAACACCCCCAACAATAGAAGGACACGTGCCCGATAAGCAATTGTTTCTCGCCATCAACGAAGATTGCGAGAACGCTTTTCACATTGTTTTTGAGCGCTATAGGCAGCCGATGTGGTCGTTTGCAATGACCGTTGTGAAAATTCCAGAAATTGCAGAGGATGTCGTTCAAGAATCGTTTATTAAATTGTGGGAAGTGCGCGAAACCCTTGCAAACGTGGACAAACCCAAAGATTTTATTTTTATTCTCGTGCGAAATCGCGCGTTAGACGCCCTTCGCCGCATGGCGCATCAAGAAAAAGAGCGTGAAAAACTTTGGCAACATCTCAAAGCGCAATGTCCAAACTATTCAGGCTACTATTTGGAAGCGGAGCAAGCCGAAGACATTTTGAAAGGTATCATTGAAAAATTGCCCGCACAACAACAAAAAGCGTTTAAAATGAGTCGCGATTTGAATTTATCGCACCAAGATATCGCCGACGAACTGAAAATTTCAAAAAATACCGTAAAAAAACATATTTCTATTGCGCTGAAAACGTGCAGAGAACAGTTGAAACGCCTCGGATTTTCCTATTATTTTATTCTCCCACTACTCCTTCCGGCCTCTTTGAGCGTCTTTAGTATGAATGATGGGAAAAACGAACCGATATTTGGAGAAACTGTGGTCGAAATATGCGACGAACACCTGCAGCAAAGCGGAATTTGACGGGTGGCTTGACGCTGTTCTTGACGAGCGTCAAAGTGAACATATCGAACATCTTTTCAAGAGGAAATGGAACGAACAATTTCCTGAAACCGAACAAAATGAACTTCGTCAGCGCTGGTATTATCGTGCTGCTGCAACGATTACGCTGCTTTTGGGCTTTGGCATACTTTTCACTCTTCTAAACAACGAAACACCCGAAGAGATATTGGCAGATGCAACCGAATTTGTGGAGACAATTCCTGTGAGTCACGTAAGGCTTCCAGACGGCAGCACTGTAGCCTTGCGCGGCGATAGTCGCTTGGATATGCGTGGCAATTTTGATGGCGAAACACGCGAAATTTTGTTGGAAGGTGAAGCATTTTTTGATATCATTTCAGACCCCAACAGACCGTTTATTATTCACACGGGACGCATTCGTACAACCGTTCTGGGAACAGCTTTTGCGATTAAAGCGATGCCAGGCGAAAGTTTGATTACAATCACAGTGGCTGAAGGAAAAGTCAAGGTGAAAGATGGCGACCGTTTGCTCACTTTTTTGGAAACCGACCAGCGGTTGGTTTTCGATATCGAATATGAATTTACACAAGAATTGATTGTAGACGCAGGACGAGAACTGAGTTGGATTCCTAACGAGCTTATTTTTAGGAATATGTCGTTTAGCGAAATCGTGCGAAAACTTTCGGACATCTACAATGTAACTATCCTGTTTGAAAATGACGATTTGAAATATCAACGTATCACAACATCATTAGACCGTCGTGAACCCATAGAAACTTTACTGAAAATTCTATCAGCCGCACAACAAGCCTATTTCACATTTGACAGAGATGTGTTTATTATTAGGTCGAGGTAGATTATTACGGAAAAGCGAAGGGCAGTTTAAGGTAAAAGGCGCTTCGCCAATCCGTAAACTAAATCGTAGCCTTTGACTGTTTTAACCTGTAAAATCATTAACCTTAGAACTAAAAAATAGACATCATGGAACTAACCGAATCAATTAAAAACACATTGAAATGGAGCTGTTTTTTCGTTCTCGCTTGGGCATTGGCGAGTGTTGCATACACACAAAACGCAACAGATATCCGTACACGAACCGTTACACTTGGCTTCACAAATGAACCTTTGGAACATGCGTTGCTCGCTTTGGAGCGTGCTTCGGGCTTTCAACTGACATTCCCGAATGAGCCAGTAGAAGCCGCCGCGCCAATCACATTTCCTGAGTCAGAACGCACGGTTGAAGCAACATTGCGTTTGTTGCTGCGCGGAACAAATCTGGATTTTCAAGTGGTTGGAAACAACATCGTATTATCTGTAACACGAGAAACGCCAGCCGCTACAGCGCCAAGTACACAAGCACGAACAATCACGGGAACAATCATCGACGAATTTCGTGAGCCGATGCCGTTTGTAACCGTTGCTATTCCTGGAACAACTGTTGGTACAGTAACCGATTTCGACGGACGATTTTCGATTGCTGTACCGCCAGGAACAATGGAACTGCAAGCGTCATTCGTCGGATTTCGAACGCAAACGGTTGCTTTGACAGCCGCAACGACTATCAGTATTGTTCTGGAATCCGAAGCGCTGACGCTGGAACAAGTTGTGATTGTTGGCTCGTTTGAACGTGAAGCAGAAAGTTTTACAGGTTCGTTCACAACTGTAACTTCCGATGAGTTGCGGCAAGTTGGAAGTGTAAACGTGGTTGAAAGTTTGCGCGCGTTAGACCCGTCGTTTGTGGTTTTGGAAAACATGACGCTGGGCGCCGACCCGAATGCGATGCCGAATATCGAAGTGCGAGGAACGACAACCATTGATATTTCTGAAGTTCAAGATGTTTTTGCAGATAATCCAAACCTTCCGCTGTTTATTTTGGATGGTTTTGAAACTACGTTGCAACGCATTGTGGACTTGGATTTTAACCGTGTGGCCTCGGTGACCTTGTTGAAAGATGCTGCATCAACGGCCTTTTTTGGGTCGAGAGCCGCCAATGGCGTGTTGGTTGTAGAAACCGTGAGAGCCGCGGCTGGGCCGCTTCGCGTGACGTATGTTGGCGATTTTTCGCTACAAATTCCAGACCTTTCGAGCTACAACATGATGAATGCGACAGAAAAATTAGAATTTGAACGCTTGTCGGGACGATTTACAGCCGCACATCCTTCTCAGCAAGACGCACTGGACCAGCGGTATAACTTTTTGCTCACCGAAGTAACGCGAGGCGTTAATACACATTGGATGGCACAGCCGTTGCAAATTCCGTTTATTCAGCGTCATTCGTTTCGTGTGGAAGGTGGCACGGACGAACTGACGTATTTGGTTGGTTTGATGGTGCGTAATGCGCCTGGTGTGATGAAAGGCTCTGGTCGTCAAGCGTGGGGCGGCGATATTGATTTGTCGTTTCGTAGAGGAAATGTGACGGTGTTTAATCAACTTTCGGTTTCTGGTTTTACAGCGACAGAAAGTCCGTATGGGCGTTTTTCAACGTGGGTCAATACCAATCCATATTATCGATTAACCGACGATTATGGCGCTATTCGTCCAAACTTGGAAGATGTGGATTTGCAAGCGATACAAGGTGCTGGCGGTGGTGCAGCACGGAATTTCTTTGTACCTAATCCGCTGTTTAATGCTGGACTAAATTCCGTTGACCAACGACGAAATCTCACTGTTGACGAGCGAATTAGTGTGCGTTGGGATTTTCGTTCGAACATGAATGTTCAAAGTCGATTTCAGATTTCTCACGAAATGACCAATGGCATCCGATTTATACCGCCTGAACATACGGATTTTCATGATGCAGAGTTGGATAGACGAGGACATTATACGGAAAGTTTGTTGCGCCGAACGAGTTGGCTGGCCAACCTAATGTATACATGGAACGAACGTGTAGGACAGCACAACTGGGCGTTGAACGTGAGAGGAGAAATGGGACATGAAGGAGGAAGTAGTGTAGGTTGGTCAGCAACAGGTTATCCCGTAGGAACAACAGGAGTTCCTTCATTTGCAGGACGTTATGCTGATGGCATTCCAAGTTATTCGAGCATGATAAATCGAAGAGTGAATGCGTTGGCATCTGCAAACTATGGGTTTAGAGGACGTTACCTGGCCGACTTTACACTACGTTTGGATGGTTCTACAGCGTTTGGTTCAGCGCGCCGATTTACACCGTTTTGGTCGGCAGGTTTAGGCTGGAATATTCATGAAGAAGCCTTTATGCGTCAATACCGATGGGTCGATATGTTGCGATTTCGTGCAACTGTCGGACAAACGGGCAATCAAAACAGAGGAAACGCTGTTGCATCAACGGTTTTTAGCTATCCACCCGGTAGCAATCCATTTTTTGGACCAGGTTTGATTATCCGACAATTCGGAAATCCACAGATGGAATGGCAAAAAACGCTGAGCAAAAATTTGGCTATGGAATTTAGATTGTTCAGCGGTCGTTTGCTTGGACGTTTTGAAGTCTATGAACGCGTCACAGACCCATTGGTTATTATGGCTACACAAGCGCCGTCCGTAGGCGTTTCAGCGATTCCGATGAGTTTGGGAACATTGACCTATCGCGGTTTTGAATTTGATTTGACTTACAATGTTATCCGACAACGAAATTTTGCTTGGCGCATAAGAACGCACGGCACAACAAACAAAGGTGTGTACAACGGTTTTGGGCGTGCAATGGAAGGCATGGACGATTGGATGGCTGAAAATAATTTTTTGCAGCGCTTTAGAGATGGTTACGGGCCTTCAACACAATGGGCGGTTCGTTCGTTGGGCATCGACCCAGCCACTGGACGAGAACTGTTTTTGAATCGCAATGGCGAAAAAACATTTATTTGGGATGCCAACGATGTGATGGCGATTGGCAGCAGTCGCCCAATTGTGATGGGACATATCAGTAATTTTTTCACGTATCGGAATCTTACACTTAGCGTGATTATGCGTGTTAGCGTTGGTGCAGAAATTTTCAATACAGCACTTTTTGACAAAGTTGAAAACATCAGTTTTTCACAAATCGTCAACAACCAAGACCGTCGCGCATTGACCGAACGCTGGAATCCCGAAACCCCTGGAATACCTGCACAATTCCGCTCAATTGCCATGACCGAACACACGCCAATGTCATCGCGATTTTTGCAAAGAGAGCATGTGCTTGCAGCCGAAAGCATCGGTTTGCAGTGGCGTTTGAGTCCGACCGATAACCCTTGGATGAAAAAAATGCGTTTGTCGAGTTTGAATGTTAATGCAACACTCACGGGAACGGGCGGTGTATTCAGACTGAGCAATGTGAAACGGGAACGTGGCATTGAATTTCCAGAAGCGACAACGATTAGTTTAACCATTAACGCAAGTTTTTAACATGAAAAAGTTACTCAAAATAGCCGCAATAGTTTGCACGCTGTACACATTTACAGCCTGCAACTTCTTGGATGTTCATCCCGACGATAGACTTCTGAGAGAACAAGTTTTGGAGAATCGCATGGCTCTACACAACGTGCTGAATGGCGTGTATATGGGCATGATGAACAACAATCTTTATGGTGCTGCTCTTTCGCAAACGACGGTTGAGGTTATGGCGCAACGCTTTGATTTGCGACATCATCCGGAAACGGGCAATTGGCGGATGTTGCAACAATACAATTTTGAACAGATTAACATCGAAGCCATGTTTAGTCAGATGTGGGTCGTGATGTGGCAACAAATTTTGCAAGTCAATTATTTTATGGATTTGATGAATCACACAACCGTGCATTTTCCGGAACATCACAGAGGCATGTTGATGGGCGAGGCTTACGGGTTGCGTGCGATGTTTCATTTCGATTTGCTTCGCCTTTTCGGACCTGTTCCAGAATTGGCAACGCATTCAGACAGTATCATGCCTTACAATAATCTTGTTGGCGAAACGCGTTTGTTGCCTTTGCTTCCTGCAAGCACGATTTTGGAAAACATCATCGCAGATTTGGAAACGGCCGCAAATTATTTGGAAAACGACTATATCCGAACGCAGGGCGTTGTTAAAACACTAACAATTGACCCGATTGCGAACTTTTACACCAACCGTCATCATCGCATGAATTATTATGCCGTGCGAGCCTTGCAAGCGCGCGTGCTTTTGTGGGCAAATAGACCAGTAGAAGCCGCCGAAGCCGCACGAATGGTGGTTGAAGCACCGTTGGTGCAATCGGGAAATTTGTTTTCTTGGGTGGAACGTGGCGATGCAACACGATTGCCAAATCCTGATAGAATTTTTTCGTCAGAAATTATTTTTGGTGTTAGAAACAGAGACATGTACGCCAATTTTAGACAATGGTTTTTGGGAAGTTTGCACCAAAGCAGCATTTTAAATCCAAACGCAAGCCGATTGGAAGAGGTGTTTAACGAGCCTGGTGACCTGCGTTTTACATTGTCGCACACGTGGCAAATTCCACCAGATAGAACCGAACGCACGAGTTTCAAATTTGCCGAACCACAAGGCAATCAAGACACAACTTTTGGCTATTTTCAACCGCTTATTCGCATCAGCGAAATGCATTTGATTATCGCAGAAGCCGAGCAAAACGCAGACTATTTGCAGAATGTACGCAATGCACGTGAATTGTGGACAAACACCAATTCAGCAAATTTGATGGATGAAATTGAACGCGAATATGCCCGCGAATTTTGGGGCGAAGGGCAATTGTTTTTCTTTTACAAACGTCGAAACATCGGCGCAATTCCTAACGCAAATACAGATGCCGAAAACGGCCGAAACCGCGTGATGTTGCCCGAAAATTATCGCATACCTTTGCCAAGAATAGAAGCCGACAGACGTTAATCACTCAAAAAACGAAACTATGAAAACTATCGCAAAATATAGCCTTATCGCTGTTGTTGCAGCAATGCTTGCAACGTCTTGCACAACCGACAAACTGATGGATTGGGAAGGTGGAGAAAACATTTATTTCACTCATCTTTTGATGCCAGGGAGTCACATGAGAGCACAAGATTTGATTGATTTGAGGTTCTTTTTTATGCCTGCTTCCGTTGATGAAATGCGGGTTGGATTATCGGTTACCACAACTGGCGAACTGACCAATTATGACCGTGAAATAGCGTTTCGTGTGTCTTCGTACGTTGTGGTGGATGGGGTTTCAACAGGAACAGGACTTGTGGAAGGCGTGAACTATGACATCGAGCGTGCGGTTATTCGCGCTGGACGCGTTGAAGACACCGTTTGGGTACGTATTTTCAGAACAGAAGACTTGGAAGAGGAAGGCCGAGTAGGATTTTTGGATGTCACACTCCTGCCAAACCATCATTTCAACACAGATTTGAAAGAAACACGTGATGCTGCGAATTTGCCGTTTCACACCGTGCTGACGCGATGGATGCAAATCTCCAATACGATTGTTAGACCGCAGTTTTGGGGCAACGATTTTTTTGGTCCGTTTTCTACAGAAAAATTTCGCGTTATCGGACTTGCAAATCCTCAAATGCCTTTGGCGTTTTTAGATGGTGAAATCTGGAACAATGTGCAACTTGTAAATAATCCATTGGTTCTAAATCCTTGGTTTTTGGCGATTGGACACGCCACACAATACTGGTTAGATGCGTGGCATAGCGACCCAAACAATACGCCTTTTACAGAAATCAATGCGGAAGGCGAAACCGTTTTGATGTCGATGGGCCCAAGCATAATTGGAAACTAAATTTATACGCGATGAAAAGGAAGATTTTTTTTACGGCAATCACATTTCTCATTCTGACACAGGCTTGTATCAGAGATATGGGAAATTATGATTATTTGGACATCAACGAACTCGAATTTGTTGGATTTCAAACGTCGGATGGGGTTGATGGCATTACAGGACAAAGTGCCGCGAATCCAATCAATGTTGAAGATGCGCATGAACGCTTTACACTGATTCCGGTTATTCGTACATCAATGAAGACCGAAGAAAATTTGGTGTTTTCGTGGCTAACGCTCGACACGCTTGGCGAACGTACAGTTTTTCACGAAGGACGAAATTTAATCGACACGGTATTTCCATCGTATTGGTCTGGAGATGTTTGGGTTGTTTTTAGAATTGAAGACGTCGTTAGTCGGAAAATTTTGGACACACGGATTTTTGTCAATGTTATCAATTCTTTTCAACGTGGATTGATGGTTTTGCAAGAAGATGCGCAAGGTTTTATGCGTTTGGATATGTTGTCGTGGCGACCTGGAACAGGCGAATATCCCAAGGTTGGGTATCGTCATCTGACGGATGTTTTAAAAGACACCGATTTTCCCAAACAACAAGGTGCGAGACAGATTGTTACGTTTAGCGACCACGTGCAATCTGTGGCATTTGGCGGTAGAGCGATTTACATCGTAACGGATGAAATTGATGTGTATCGCATACATCCCACAAGCTTTGAATGGTTGGGCGAAGCGGGCCATTTGAGACATGCATTTTTGTCGCCAGCATTTTTTCCGTCAAACGCAAAAGTCAGCCGTTTTTCTGAAAATGGAACAACAGCCGTATTGCTAAATATGGATGGGCAGTTGTTTCATCAAAATGCGATGGGCAGATTTTTTTCTGTTGAATTAAACACACGACCAAACCGCGAACGCTTTTCAGCATCGCCGCATGTTTCAAGAGTTGGCGAGCGTTTTCTGATTTTTGATGAGGATACACGAAGTTTTTATGCGTTGTTTCCTGCACGAGACAGTTGGGCGATTCCATTGCCAACATCCGCAGAAACCCTCACGTCGTTCAGAACGATGAACAAAGAATTGATTTTTTCGCAAGCGGCATCAACAGAAATTGGCGCTTCAGTGCAGCATTTTTCTTACAATATCTTGAGTGATGGCGATGATTTTTGGGTGTTGCGTGTGGTGATGGAAGATTGGACGCAAAATTCGTGGCAACGCATGAATAATGTGCCAGCGGGCTTTGGAAAAAACGCGCTAATGGCCGTTGGTGGCGAGTTTGTGGATAGAGAAATGTATGTGGCTATCCATAATGCAGTGTATATGTACGATATTCACAACAATAGTTTTCACAGAGTTTTGACGTTGCCTCCTGGCGAAGAAATTACGTTTATGGGCTTTGTACAAAACACGCGTTATTTCGGGCCAACCGATGATGAGGTTGGTTTTGATGCGTATCGCCTGCTTCTTGTCGGAAGTTACAACGATGCAACAGGCGGAACATTGACACATTACAGCATTCCGTTAGGTATAGGACTTTTGCAGCCTTACACAAACAGCCGAACAGGCCAACGCCACCACTGGGAAGGCTTTGGACGCATTCGAGATGTTTCCAATCGATAAATTAACACATCCATTTAAAAACAAAAAAAACAAAAAAATGAAAACACACAAAATTTTTGCAGGTCTTGCCATGGTAGTACTTGCATTGGCTCTTGTATTCAGCTCTTGCGAAAGAGAAATCGCTGTATCAAGTGTTGAATTAACCGAAAACAAAACACCGCTGGCTCTTGGCGAAAGCGACACATTGTTCGCTCGAATTATCCCAAGCAATGCAGCAAACCAAAATGTATCTTGGTCAACCAGCAACGCCGAAATTGCTACGGTAAATGCTGGAGTCGTTACGGCCGTAAGCGTTGGAAATGTTAGAATTACGGTGACTACAGAAGAAGGTCGTCGAACAGCATACGTGGACTATGATGTTGTTCCACGCAGAGTGCCTGTTGAAGGTGTAGCCATTGATAGCGTTGTGAAAACGGGCACAACCGACCGTATAAATTTTGTGATGGATGAAGATATCAAAACGATAAACATTGTGCATGGCGATTTTGTCACGTTTCTTCAAACCGTATTTCCTGCGGATATGGAGGATGCGACGGTTGACAGACGCGTGCGTTGGGACAGCCGAAATTCAGCGGTTGTCGCGGTTAATGCCGCTGGTACAGTGACGCATACAGCGCCAGGAACAACTTACATTGTTGTTACCACGCTGGAAGGAGATTTTCAAGACAGCGTTAGAGTGACCGTTGAACCAATTCGTGTCGAAACTGTCGAAATTCAATTGGGCGGAAACCCAGTGACAGCGCACGATATGCGTATTCATCACGTGAGAACATTCATTGCAGTTTTAACGCCAACACCAAGTTTTTCGGACGTTGAATGGACGATTGAACATCTTGAAGGTGTGGAAGGCGAAGTTGTAAATGTTGTGAATGGCGTTGTAACTGGCGTTGGCGAAGGTCGTGTGTATGTGATTGCAACCGCAACAGAAAACGGACTTGGTTCGAAAAGTGCTCGCGTCGAAATTACGGTTTCAGGCGTGGCGGTATCTGGTATCACCTTAGAACCAAACGAGATAGAGCTTCGTGTTTTGGGAACACAAGCATTGACGAGCACGATTGAACCTGCAGATGCCAGCGACCAAACGGTTACATGGACATCAAGCAACACCAATGTTGCAACGGTTACTAACGGTATTGTTTCTGCAACGGGCGTTGGAACGGCAATCATCACAGTAACTACAACCGATGGCGGATTTGAAGCAACAGCAACCGTTTTGGTTGCTCCAGGTGCACCTTCGGAATGTGTTGAAGACCGCTTGGAAGGCCTGATTACACCCGAAACGCGTCGTTTTTATACCGATGAAACGTGGACGCTTGGTGATTTAACTTGGTCGGATATTGTTGTGGCTGACGTATGCAACAAAACAGATTATTATGCTGGTCAAGTGCCACTTGGCTTGGCTGCTGGTGAATTTATGTCGGATTGTCGAAGTGGCTCTCCATTGCTGGGCGTTGGCGACGATTTATCGTTTTTTTCATGGTGTGCTGTAATGGCGCATCGCGAAGTGCTTTGTCCGTATCCGTGGCGAGTGCCAACCAGAGAAGATTTTGAAAAATTGGATATTCATTTCGGTGGAAATGGAACGGCTCAGCGCTTTGCGAGCAATCAAGAACATTTAGATATCGTTCTGAGATTTGAAAACGAATGGGGCGCAAGACGTGTTGGCGGTGTCGTTCAAGGTGCTGCTGTTCCTGAGGAAAATGTAGGCAATGGTGGCTTTGGACATAGACATTTTGGAACTGTAAACACAGGAACGACTTATTGGCAATTCGATTTTCAGCGTCCTTCAGGAACAACCAACGCTGCACTTAACGGTCGCTTTGCGTTTCTGTTGTCATCAGCAACTACGCCAGACCCACGCGGCGAAATTCGTCCAGCGAATTCGACCAATGCAAATACCGGTGGTATTTTGCGTTGTGTAAAAGATAAATAATTAACCAAATTTGATTATCATGAAAAAGATTCTCGCATCTTGTTTTGTAATCTTGCTGCTTGTGCCGCTACAGATTTTCTCAACACCGACAGTTCACGTGAGAGGCTTAGAACCCGAATGGCTTGATGACCCTGAAATTGCGGCTGTTGTAGCGAATGTTGTTCAAACTGTTGAAACATTGGCTACACAACAAGTTATTCAAGGACAAATCACAATACCATTTATGTTGGTTGATTTTCCCGACTTGCCACTCACGCGAAGTAAGGCAGATTTTGAACAGTTGTTCAATCAATTGGATTTGCATATCATCGAAACTCCCGACGGCTTTGTGCCAGGCAGTTTGAGGGATTATTTCCTATCCACATCGTTCGGAAAATTAGATTTAACGGTCAATATCTACGGGCCTTTTCGAATGCCTGAGCCCGTGGCGACTTACGAATGGACGCCTCCAGCGTGGGGCGGCCATTCGGTAACGCCGCACGGACCTATTGCGATGGTTCGAGAAGCCATTCGACAAGCAACTTCCGAGGATTTGGGCGCAGACCGCTTGAATTTTGCAGATTATGATTTGAATGGCGAAGGATTTATCCAACATCTTCATCTTATTTTTGCAGGACATGGTGTTGGAACGGGCGGAATAACTGGGCAACACATTAATCCACATGCTGTACGTTCGAATCCAAATGCATGGACTTTAGCAACGGTCGATGGGATTGTGCTTCACGGGTATTCTGTGACGTCAGAATTCAAACACATCAATCAAGGCATTGCATTGGGCGATATCGGCACGGTTGTGCATGAATTGGGACACTCGTTGTTCAACTTGCCCGATTTATATGGTGTTCCAGGAAATTTGGAGCGTTGGTGTGTGATGGGTACAGGCTTGGGACAACGCCCATCGCATTTTTCGGCGTGGAGCCGTGTGCGGATGGGCTGGGTAGAACCGATTGTGTTGGATTCGCCGCAAATCGTTACATTGCCGAATCCTGCGGATGGTGTAGATGTTGTGTATCGCATCAATACAGCCACACCAAATGAATTCTTTTTGCTCGAAAATCGTCAGCAAAACGGCTGGGACGCCGATGTTCACGGCAGTGGTTTGATTATTTATCACGTGGATGATGCAACGACGGGATGTGTGATGTGTGACCCAAATCGTCGCAGAGTATATGTAAAACAAGCGAGTGGCGGATTGCTCAGTTTGAATGCTGACCGCACAACTGACACGTGGCCACAGTGGGGTAGGACAAATTTTACAGATTATACCGTTCCAAATGCGCTGTCGTGGGCAGGCGAACCAACCAACAAACCCATCGTAAACATTACACAACACGATGATGGACGTATTTCGTTTCGATTTATGATGGAAGAGGAAATTCCAGAGGAGTACAACGTAAATTTTGCGCTTGTTGCACCAACAGTTGTACACGGTTCGAGCGAGCGAAATGTCGGTGTGAGATTTTACAATCTCGGACAACCGATAACCGATGCTGTTATCGAATGGACTGTTGATGATGTGCCGCAAGAGCCTTATACGTGGTCGGGACATTTGGATTTTGAAACGGAAATGACGGTGTTGCTTGGCACGTTTTATTTTGCAAACGATACGCACGCTATCAGCATTAGAGTGCAAATTGCCGATGCCACGATTGATACGACATTGCATCAAATCACAACAGTTACGAGACCGTTCTTTTTTGAAAATTTTGAAGGCGATGTCTCGAGTTGGCGATTGGCCAATGGCGCAACGGTCAATCGTTGGATGATTGGTAATGACGTATCTTCCGAAGGACATTGGTCGGCGTATATCTCGAACGATAGCGCAACAAATCAGTCGGATGAAGCGATTACAACGCGGTTTATACATCTTTTTCATCAAGTCAGTTTTCCGAAGTCGGACGAAGATTTTGAGTTGTATTTCGATGTGCGTGGCACTGGAACATTGGAAGTTCGCACGACGGGCTTGTTTAATCCTTCAGGTGGGTCAAATCCTACCGCACTTCCGCAAGCCAGATTGCTTGGTAGGATTGGCGATGTGGCGAATTGGGAAACTGTAATGTATACGTTGCCTGCCGAACGCTATTCGGGACAAACTTTTAATCTGATTTTCACGTGGGATATGGGCGGCGTTCAACCGCCGAAAGCCATTGATAATATTGCGATTATCGGACCGTACATAGCACCTGATACGATTCCAGAACCAGAACCTGAGCCTGACACAATTCCCTCCTCTATAACCGATGCTGAACGGCTTGAAACTTTCTTGGTTTTCCCGAATCCTGTAACGGATAAATTACAACTTACAATTGACAATTTACAATTTGGGGACGTCATAAACATCTTTGATATCAACGGCCGACTGGTGTTTTCAAAACCAATTTGTCAATTGTCAGTTGTCAATTGTCAATTAACCATCGATGTCTCACATTTGCCAAACGGCCCATATATCGTGCGTTTCAGGCAATCATCAACACGAATTATCAAACATTAACCTCAACAAACGTATGAAAACTTTCAGATATTTCGCCATCACGCTTATCGCGATTTTGGTGTTCAAAACAAGCATTGCCAACGAACCATTTGTCATTTCTGGAACGTGGGAACGCGCTGGAAATCCCACCGCGGTGAATCTGTATCAAGTTACTTCTGGAAGGCTTGACAGAGTTTCGGCCAGTGTGTTGCAGGCCGACCGCACGTTTACGTTGGCGTTCACGCCGCAATCCGAAGGATTTTTTGTGGTTGGCACAGGAAGTCCGCTCATTCGAATGGACCAGTACACGTTTTGGATGAAGCCAGGCGACCGTCTGCGTATTGCGGTAAACGATAGTTCGTTCACGCTCGTGGGCGAAAATTCGTTGGAAAATGTGGCGATGACGGCGTGGCACAACTTCATTCAACCCTTAGAGTGGCAGTCGTTTTACTTCCAACGCGGACGAACAGCATCGACAACTTATGTTGAGTTTTTTCCGCTTTTGGAGGATAGAATTCGTAAGCCGTTTGTAGCGAAACCCACTGGAAACAGGCGGTTTGACGAGTTGTTTGCAAACTATCGCCAATTCGATTTGATGCATTGTGCGATTAATTTTGTGATGACACCGCGTCGGGCGCAACCTGCATTGGAAAGTTTTCCAAGGTTTTACAGAACTTTAAACATTATGGATTTTGATAATACCGATATGTTTATTTTTCCGTATCGCATTTGGACGAACATTTTGCACATTCAAAACCGCTTTACGCAAGAGCATCCGTCGGACAAAAATCTGAATCTCGTGTTGATGGATATTTTGACGAACGACACGGTCAAAGGCGAGGTGTTTTTGAGTATGTTGTCGGGCGTTCGCGAACTTCCAGCGATGCAGGAGCTCAACCGACAATTTGCCAAATATGTTGTTACGGACGACCAAAGACGCCGTTTCGACCGAGAGATTGAGCGTGTGAATACGCTGCATTTGGAGCAGGGTGTTGGCAGTCCGGGGTTGGATTTCACATATCAAGATGTGAACGGAAATCCGGTGTCGTTTTCGGATTTTCGAGGTCGAGTGGTGTATTTGAATGTGTGGGCAACGTGGTGTGCGCCGTGCCGTGCAGAGATTCCGCACAAGAAAAAAATTGAAGAGCATTTTTCTGGAAATGAAAATATTGTTTTTGTGAATGTTTCTCTTGATAATTTGCGAGATTTGCAGCGTTGGCGCGATTTTGTGGCAACTCATCAGTTGGGCGGCGTGCAATTGCACGGCAATATCGATGGTCCGATGAATTTCCGCACGCTTTACGGTATCATGGGAATTCCGCGTTTCATGATTTTCGACAAGCGAGGCAATATCGTTTCCACCGATGCACCGCGTCCATCCTCACCCGAAATCCTTCCGCTTTTGGTGCGGTTGTTGGAGCAAGTGTAAAAATTGTCGGTTGTAATTTGTATTTTGTGTTTTTTTTTTGTATCTTTGCAAATGTAAAGATGTGGCATGCCACTCTCTACCCATAACAAAACAAAAAAACGAAAAACATATGAATAGCGAAAAATTATTCTCAGAATTTCCTCCTGTAACAACGCAACAGTGGGAAGATGCAATCAACAAAGACCTCAAAGGTGCTGACTACGACAAACGCTTGGTGTGGAAAACGCCGGAAGGGTTTAGCGTAAAGCCTTACTACCGTGAGGAAGACCTGAAAAATT
>Ga0209755_10004442_pt1 | contig 16609 bp, 23 predicted proteins | sample TergutCo191P1_FD_187301 | JGI IMG/M metagenome (GOLD analysis project Ga0209755, IMG submission 187301) | Cornitermes sp. P1 segment gut microbial communities from Petit-Saut dam, French Guiana - Co191P1 (SPAdes) (version 2) | ecosystem: Host-associated > Arthropoda: Insects > Digestive system... | reverse complement strand
GGCGTAGCGCAGTCGTGCCACTAATGCAAGCGGGAATGTTCCCGCGTCACTGGTGTTCGCTTCGCTCACAATCGCTCCGCGGGAAATTCCCGCGCATTCGTGGCGCACTGCGCCGCCGCTGGGCCCATTCGGGCGAATTTCGTGTACAAGCGAGGACGGAAGCTTCCCACGGTTCATTTCATACACAGTATTTGGCGGGCAGTCGGCTTCCAATTTAATCGGCTACAAATCCCTTCTAATTAAAAAGGAGTATTCACATGGCTAAAATCATCGGCACCGCCATCCCCAACATCCCTTGGGAGGAAAAGCCCGCCCAGTGCAAGGAAGTTTTGTGGCGTTACAGCGGCAACCCCGTTATCGGCACCAATACCAACCCCAAAATCGCCCGGGTGTTCAACAGCGCGGTGATTCCCTACGGCGACGGCTTCGTGGGGGTGTTCCGCGCCGACCACAAGGACATCACCATGCACCTGCATTTTGGCCGGAGCAAGGACGCCATACACTGGGAGCTGGAGGACGAGGACATCAAATGGGTGGACGAAGCCGGGAAGCCCTTCCAGCCAGATTATGGCTATGACCCGCGCCTGTGCAAAATCGGCGATACCTATTACATCATGTGGTGCACCAGCATGGCGGGGATGCCCACCATCGGCATGGGCTCCACCCGGGATTTTAAAACCTTCACCCGCCACGAGAACGCCTTCTTGCCCTTTAACCGCAACGGCGTGCTCTTCCCCCGCAAGATTAACGGAAACTATGTACTTCTTTCGCGCCCCAGCGACAACGGACATACCCCCTTCGGCGATGTTTTCCTCTCGGAAAGCCCCGACCTCACCTACTGGGGCAAGCATCGCCTGGTGATGAAGCGCAACACCTCCTGGGAAAGCCTGAAAATCGGCCCCGGCCCCGTACCCATCGAAACCGACCAGGGCTGGCTCATGATTTACCACGGCGTGGTGCTGACCTGCAACGGCTATGTGTACAGCTTCGGCACGGCACTCCTTGATTTGGATTGCCCTTCGAAGGTGCTGTACCGCTCGAAATATTACCTGCTCACCCCGGAGGAGCCCTACGAAACCACGGGCTTTGTCCCCAATGTCTGCTTCCCCTGCGCAACCCTGTGCGACGCGCCCACCGGGCGGCTGGCCATATACTACGGCGCGGCGGATACCTACACGGCTGTGGCCTTCGGCAAGGTGGACGAGATTATCGCCTACACCAAGGCGAATAATCAGCTGGGGGACATCGACACGGATTTGGGCCGGGGGTAAGCGCGCCGCACAACCAACCGCCAAACAAGGCTTACGAAGGTGTTGGCGGGCATTTGTTTGCTGTAGCCATAAAACTATCACTCAGAAATGGTTTTGGGGGACACATACATTTCGACGCGAAAAACCTAAAATTGGTCAAGCATTATCAAGAAGCTATATTCGCAACACACATCGGCGGTTTTCACGAGTATAGAATGGATGTGGATGAAATAGCCGCCGCAAAGGTTATCGCAAAATATACATTGGAAGGAGCGTTTGCTATATGACAGCAGAGGCAATTAAGCACTCGCAAGAATACGACAATCTTTTTCAAACATATGGTGGTACATTGACTTCACCGGGCAATAGCCATCCTAAATGTGGTCACATTGCGCTAATGAAGTTTGTTAAAGAAAACAATGAGCCGTTGCCCCTAACCGCCGAGCGAGCGAATGAAATTGCAACACTTTTATATGTTAAATGACCTTATAATTTACAACCTCCCGCGTCCAATCGGGTAAGAGGCTACCCACTAGTTGCGTAGCCGGCATCCCACACCACAGCCAAAAACCGCAAATCCACGAGATTGCGGTTTTTTTAATGAAAATGTGTCCATACTATAGCAATATGAGGTGAATCCCATGTTGCTAAGCATCAAGGAAATGGAATTGCTGTGCATTTTCTACGACAGCTCGGTGCGCGAAACCCTTGCGTTGCTTCGCCGCGTGGAGGCAGAGGGCAAGTGTCCCCCCGGACGCACAGAGGACCTTGCGCGTTTAATCGAAAAGCTGTCCCAAGCACCGGAGGGCGGGCGCATCTGCCTGGAGGTATAGCCGAATAAAACGGGAACGGGTCGCCACAGCACAATACAGCATCCGCCATGCTACGTCAGCCGTTCCTAGCGCACCCCCCGGTGCGCGTCGTCACGACTTCCTTGCCTTGCAGACACTGTACTGCGCTGTGGCGACCCGTTCCCGTTTTATTCGGCTATATGACCGGGCCTACGCCTTCCTCCGGCATTTGCACATTTCGCGCTGGCCGATGAGGGCGATGTATTCGACTATGGCGGCCCGGCCCGGTTCGCTTATCGACAGGATATTGGAAATCATTACCCCCACCGTGGTGCCCGGCAGGATTTCCGTATGCTGTGTTATCAAGCCTTCCTTACAGTCGGTGCGGCCCAATAAAAAATCGGCGGACACATGGAAATAATCCGCCAGCTTTACAAGGACGGCGAGTGGAGGCTCGTTTTCGCCAGTTTCGTATCGGGAATACTGCTGTTGCGTTTTATTAATAAATAACGCTACATCCTCTTGCTTCAAGTCATTATCCTCGCGCAGATTTTTGAGGATTTCCATTGTTGTCTTCATGGGTACACCTCCGTGCAACCATTTTACACTATACTTGTAAAAAATATTGACTATCACACACAATGCGCGTATTATACGTGCGCCTTACATCCTATGCGTGTTCAAAAAACAGAAAAGAGGGCTAATATGTTAAGTAGCAAGGCAAAACTTCGCAAGGAAATGGGGAAGCGTATCCGCAACCTGCGCCGCTCCCGGGGAATCACCATTGAAACGCTGTCTGAAAAAATCGGCATCACCCAGAGTCACCTCGGGCTGATAGAAAGGGGCGAGCGCGGCGTCACCATAGAGCGGCTCATCAGCCTCTGCCGCTTCTTCAGTTGCAGTTCGGACTTCCTGCTCACAGGGAAAGACGATATCACAAAGGATAGCAATTTTGGCAACTCTGTGTTAGCCAATTCGATAGATATGTTGCTCAGTGAAAGCGAAAAGCAAAAGCTACTGGACTTCGTAGAAGCAACGAAAACCGATGGGTGATTACGGCGTGTCGCCGCTGGGCTTACTGACCAAGGCCGCGAGATAGCCAAATACAATCGCCACCGTTACCCCACCCGCCATTGCGGTAAAGCCGCCGGTGATGACGCCAATCAATCCGCGTTCATCGACGGCTTTTTTCACGCCTGTGGCCAAAATGTGGCCGAAGCCCGGCAAGGGCACCAGCGCGCCCGCCCCGGCGAAATCCACCAACCGCTGATACCAGCCGATGCCGCTAAGCAAACAGCCCGCCACCACGAACAATACCAGTATCCGCGCAGGGGTAAGCTTCGTCAAGTCGATGAGTAGCTGACCCACCACACATATTAAACCGCCGATAATAAATGCCCACAATAAAGTCATATTCGCCTCCGAAAATTAAGCCTCAATTGCTACCGCATGAGCGATGGCAGGCATGGTTTCCCCCTGTTGAACCGTCGCGACGCTGTGCAACGCCCCGGTGGGGATGAACAAGAGCCGCTTGATTTCCTTTTTGCGCAACTGATTTAGCAAATACCCCGCGAAAACCGCCGCCGAGCAACCGCATCCACTGCCTCCGGCGTGTACGTCCTGGCCCTGGCGGTCGTAGATGAGCAAGCCGCAGTCCTCGTGGACATCCCGGAGGTCGTATCCCGCGTCGGTCATAAGCGCGAGCAACAAATCCTGCCCGATTTTCCCCAAATCCCCGGTGATGATTTTGTCATAATGGCCGGGCTGGATATGCAAATCCTTGAAATGGGTTATCAGCGTATCCGCCGCCGCAGGTGCCATCGCCGCGCCCATATTATTTGCGTCGGTGACGCCCATGTCCACGATGGCTCCCGTGGTGACGGCGGTGATATAGGGGCCTTCGCCCCGGGCGGCCAGCACCACCGCGCCGTCCCCCGTCACGGTCCAGCTGGCGGTGGGCGGACGTTGGGTGCCCAGCTCCAGGGGGAAGCGGAAGGTTTTTTCCGCGCCGCAGAAATGGCTGGAGGCGTTGGCGATTACATAGTCGGCGAAGCCGCCGTCAATGAGCATCGCCCCCAGGGACATCCCCTCCCCGATGGCGGAGCAGGCCCCAAACAGCCCGAAAAAGGGCCGCCCGAAGGAACGCATCCCGAAGGTGGAACCGGAGTTCTGGTTGAGCAAATCCCCAGCCAAAATATAGCGGATTTCCTCCATTGGGAGGCCGGCCTTTTGTGCGGCCAGTGCTACGGTTTGGCGCGCCATTTCGCTTTCGGCCTTTTCCCAGCTGTCCATGCCGAAAAGCACATCGGGGGAAATAACATCGAAGGACTGCCACAGCGGCCCCTCCCCCTCCTTGGGCCCCACAATAGACGCCGCGGCCTTAATCGTGGGCGGCTGGGAAAAACGCACGGTTTGCGCGCCTAGAAATTTTTTCATTTTTTCACCTCAAAAAGTAATAGACAATTCCCACCAGTACCGAAGCCATCGCCCCATATACAATCACCGGCCCGGCGATGAGAAACATTTTCGCGCCAACACCCAAGACCAAACCCTCTTTTTTATACTCAATGGCGGGGGAAGCGATGGCGTTGGCAAAGCCCGTAATAGGCACGATGGAACCCGCGCCGGCGATTTTGCCAAGCTTGCTATACAACCCCACAACGGTGAGCAAAACCGCAAGCACAATCAAAATACAAGCCGCCACCAGCGACGCGTTATCTTGGGTCATGCCGACAGCCAGCAGGGCATTCTTGAAAATCTGCCCCACGGCGCAAATCGTCCCCCCCACAAAAAACGCCCGCAGACTGTTCGCCGCCAGCTTGCTCCCCGGCGACGCCTGCTCCACCAGCAAGGCATAGCCCTGCTTCGCGCTTTCCGATTGATTTATCACATCTATCTCCTCCTTATAGCTTATAGCTCATAAAATCCCGGTACGAGGAAATACAGCAGCGCGCCAATCATCTTCCCCAGTGCCAAGGCCATTATCAGAAAAAACATCCCCCGCTGGATGCGCACCCGCCGTGCCAGTATGGGTATCACATCCAATACCTCTGCCAGAGACATGGCCAAACAGCCGTAAAAAATCCCCGCCATTATCCCGATGACGGGAAGCAACCAAAATCCCCAGGTCAGGCTGGGCGAAAACAGCCCCGCCGTCGCGCCAAAAATCCCCCCCGCCGCGATGGCCATTTCGTAGGTCTTGATGTATCGCTTCGTGCTGGTTTTCTGGGCCAGGCGCGGCACCACGCCCAAAATCGTAATCAACGCAAACACCGCGCCCGAAATTAATATTCCCGAGCCAAAGCCGATGAGCACCGACAGCATATGTTTAAGCGTTGTCATTTTTCTCCTGTAGACTTATCAAGTCCACCATGGTTTCCGTCACCTGTTTTTCGTATTGTTCCATTTCCACTTCGATGGGCGTGGGGTCGTCGGTCAATTTTTTTCCCAGGAAATGATTGTAAAAGGCAATAATCCCCACCGCCAGGCCGATGGCATAGGGAATGGTGATAATCCGCGGGTTGCTCCGGGTTTCGCCATAGAATATGCGGAAATAATTCTCAAACACCTGGGGCATCTGCGCGTCGGACTGGAAGGACATAATCGCCGTGGAGGAGCCCACAAGCAACACCACCACCACGAAAACCACCTTCGCCCACTTCCACCAGGAATTGTCCTGGCTTTTGCGCACCGCATACTGCACCCAGGTGTCGCTCTCGCCCACATTATTCACGGTGTAGTCGGGATAGGCTTTCTTCACGCGCTTGATAATGTCCGTGACACTTATCAAGTAATTTTGTTTGGGCTTACCCTGCGGGTCGATTTCCTGTAGCTTCATGGCCTCTACCTTTTTGGCCACGTCCTTCACCGCCACCACGTCGGCCACATCCTTAACCGTTATGGCCCGCACTTCCGACAGGGCGACTTTCTTTTTCGGCTTGATGTAAATGTCCATTTTTCACCCTATACTCCCTTGTGTCATATGAAAATTCCGTTAAATTCCCGGGGCACCGGCTCATACGCCACTGCCAACACAATAACAATGACCAGCCCCAGCAACAAAAGTAGTATCACCCAACGAAGCTTTTTCATGTATGTTTTTGCCATTAAAAAATCCCCTTTTTATGGGAGTGTTACCATAAAAAGGGGTTGTTAAGCAGTGAAGTTAATTTGTTATCCTTTCTGCGCCAATAATTTTTCCAACAGGGCCGTCATTTTCTCCTGCCCTTCGGCCAGGCGTTCCAGGGTTTTAAGCACGGGGTCGGGGGCGTTTTTTTCGCTTAGTTGTTGATTCATGCGGGTTATGACGCGTTCGGTGGCGGCGAAGGATTCATCGTCTGTGGGTGCGGGCAGGTCGTGGGGGAGCAGACACAGCCGTTCTAATAGATTGTCTAGCGCGGCGGGGTCGGGGTTCGGGGCTTGCGCCAGTGTGGTAATTTCGTCAATTTCGGCTTGGGAGCGTACCTCCTTGCGGTTGGGCAAATGCGCGTTAAGTTCCTCGGCGCGGAGTATGGCCGCCAGCGTTTCGCGGTTAAAGGGTATTTCATCCTCGCGCAAGGTGGATTTTGCCGCGTCCAGTAGCGTGTCGAGCTGGAATGGCTTGGCCACAAACCGTCGTGCCCCCGCAAGCAACGCGTTGGCAACCATGGTGGCCTGCCCCAAGGCGGAAAGCATAATTACGCGGGCGGCGGGGGCATAACTGCGTATTTTCTGCACCGCATCTATGCCGTCCATGTTGGGCATCACGATGTTCATAATCGTGAGGTCGGGCGAAAATTGCTTGTACATTTCCACGGCTTGTTCGCCGTCTTCGGCCTCGCCCACTACGGTGAAGCCGTTTTTTGTGAAAATATCGTTACACATCATGCGCATAAAAGCGGCGTCGTCTACCAATAAAATCGTTTTATTCATGGTCAATTCCTCCTCGTGGGATTGTAATTTTTGCGCCAATTTTTCCATGGCGGCGGAAATACGTTGCTTCTCCTGCACCAGCGCACCATAGCGTTGGCGGAAGATGTCGGGCGTGCCAAACATCGTTCCTTGTTGCAAAATCTGTTTAATCTCCGCCAGCGGAAAGTCAAAGGCTTTTAACTCCATTATCTGCGCCAAATCCTTCGCCTGTGCCGGCGTGTAATAGCGGTAGCCCGTTTCCGCCGAGGTATGGGCAGGGGTGAGCAGTCCAATTTCATCGTAATACCGCAGTGTGTCCGCAGAAATGCCCACCAGCTTCGCCAGCTTGCCAATGGCATACAGCTCGTTAGAAATATCCACAAATACCCTCCCTTCCAATTGCTTCGCCGTAGGCGAAAATGAATAAAAAAAGGTTGCTTCGCGAAAGCAACCCAAATATAAAGTATGGTGTAACCCCAAAGTCAACCCCTTAATAAATTTGAGCTTCCCAAAATTATTACATCCAAAAACCGTCAGAAATTTTTTCATATTGGCGGATTTTGAGTATTTCTGGGATATCGTCAACAGACGGAAACTCGTTTGCAATTTCGCCGCACAAGCATGATAGCAATTCATCCCCCAAATCCATAGCGTATGTGCCACGCAAGGCTTTCACATACCAGCTTTGTAAATCAGATTCTGTAACAACGCTCTGTATGCGATTGCGCCAACCCATTTGGCTTAACAAGGACAAGATAATCTTTTCCTCGGCATCTTTGCACACAATAACTATTTTATCGCTTGAAACACTACCCACAATGCCCTCTGCCATTTCCTCACTAAGCGACAAATGCTTAATTTGTATTGCCGGCCCCCAGTTGGAGTACATATCAAGACCCCGGTCGGCAGCGTTTGTAACCCCTACCCGATAAACTCGCGCATCTTGTGTGCGTGTTGTATTTTCAATATCCAAGCACATAACCATTTTTGCAAAATCCGAAAACTCCGTTAAAATTTTTTTCTTGTTCGCACTGATGGAAATTTCAACTTTTAATTCGAGTGCGGCTACAATGGTAGTGAAGAGTGCATAAACAACAATTTCATAAATCTTGTCTATGCTCCTTCGCAAGCCCTTTTCTTGCCTAAACCCGTCAATAAAAACCTTGACATCGAAAGATTCCCTTGACGATTCAAGCGCGTAGTTAAGGGCATTGGCAAGTTGCGAATACCTCTTTGTAAAATGTGAATAAATATAGGCTTCTACCGCACCGTTGGTTCGTACGTTCTCTTTGCCCAATTCAATCAAAATCCTTGGCGGTATTGCGTTATCGTTGAACAAATCATCTTGATAGCGCGCACTACTGCTACTTGTACGCCCAAGTAAAACGCGACAAACCTCATCGCGCCATTTTTTGCTTTTGTTGCGATAATCTTCAAGATTGGCGAGGTTGAGTGACTTGGGATTTAACCGGGCATGATGCAGGATTTCGGCAATTTGAATCGGTTTATACAGATGCACTCTTGACTTGCCGATAAGCGTATCCAGTGCAGATTTGGCTTGTTCTTTGTTTGGCATCTTTTGCCGTCCTTTTTTCATAATTTTTTATCGCTTTCAACATTTCCTTTGCCACGGCTTTTACGACGGGTACAGCAACGCTATTTCCGGTTTGTTTCTTTATTGCGCTGTATGGAACAACGATTTTGAAAGTATCGGGAAACCCTTGTAGTCGTAACAACTCACGAGCAGAGGGACGGCGTTCGTTATTTATCAGAATATAGTTTGCCGATGCCCCTGCCCTCAAAGCGCATGAATAGTGGTGCGGGGTAATTGACCCTGCAACATTCTCGTGTGTTATGTACGGACGCGCTAACACTACTTTCATCCGTTTTATTCTACTGTCTCTTATTTTATCACGAACCCAAAGGCTTTCATCGAGTTCGTCATCATCTTCAAGGATATCAAGCAACGAGAGCCTTTCAAAGCGAGGTATTGGCCGGGGAAAATGGAAATCCACATTGTCAAGGAAACCACAAATAATAATCCGCTCTCTTTTTTGTGGAACACCAAAATCAAGTGCATTCAAAACTTTTGAATGGACATGGTAGCCTAATGATTCAAGCTGTTTTATAATCACTCGAAATGTATTCCCATTGTCGTGAGCGGTTAAATTGCGCACATTTTCCAACATAAAAGCCGGGGGCATTTTCTCTTGCAGAATACGGAGTATATCGAAAAACAGCGTTCCCTGTGTTTCATGTGCAAAGCCTTCTTTATCGCCAATAATACTAAAGGGTTGACACGGAAACCCCCCAAGTAAAATATCAAAGTCGGGGATATCCATTGCATCAATTTTGGTAATGTCACCCGCTGGCTTCTCACCAAAATTAGCTTCGTAGGATTTTACGGCTTGTTTGTCCCACTCGGACGAAAAAACGCAATTTCCACCAACACTTTCAAACCCAAGGCGGATTCCACCTATCCCTGCGAACAAATCTATAAAACGAAATGAATCCCATTTTTTTAATGAGATAGGCAGAGCCGTTGAATCAAACAACTCTAATTCACCCATATATCTTCCACCGCCCTTCCTTTAAAGTATATCATCCACATACCCCTTCGGCAATTTTGCCTCCAGCACCAACGCCCCTTCCTCTTTGGATGGCCGTGGCATTTTCCACATACTTGTCCAGTAGCGTGTATAAATGGGTATCCAGTTGTGGGAAATGATATCCGATACTTCTTGCCTTGCTCAAATCCAAGCTATAATCCGGGAAACCGTTGAACGAGGCAACTTCGCCATCGGCTAGGATTATCGCTTCAATCCCCGTTTTTGCTTCCACATATTTAATTATGTCACCCAATTTCACGCTTCCGCTATTTGCGGCATTTATACTGCCGCAGAAATTTTTATCTGCAAGCCACGCAAGAAATTTCCCTGCTTCATGTGACATGATAAAACCCATTTGTATGGGTAGGTTATCAATGTGCATGGGCTTTGCGTTCACGATGTGGTCAATATAAAAGAACAGTCTGTTCGTGTAATCATCTTCACCAATTATAAGGGGAAAGCGAACGGCTACCGATGGGATATGACTGTATATTTGAAACATGGCGCACTCTGCTTGCCGCTTTACTTCATCATATCCGAAATCATCCCTCGAACACCACTTTAACCGGTAATTGACAGGGTCAAAATCGGACTCCGGTTGCTCAATCCTAAAATTCGGAGAGTAAATAGAAGCTGTGGAAGTTTCGATATATCTTCCACAAGACACAGCATCCATGAGATATTTTATCTCGTTGGACGAATAGGCTTGGCTATCATAAACGACATCATAGTGCTTTTGCGTTAATGCCCGGTTTATAGACGTAGCATCGGTTCGCTCTATAATTATTCTACTCACAGTATCGGTAAAATTGTCCTTAGTCTTACCACGGGTTGCGATTGTGACTTCATGTCCATCAGCCAGTAGCTGTCTTACCAAGTGAACGCCGACATACTGGGTTCCACCAATTACTAAAATTTTCATCGCTGTTGCTCCTAATCCTTTTCGCTGTTGGGATTAATTTTCTTTGCCAGCATGTATTATAGCCGAATAAAACGGGAACCGCATAGCCGTTTGACACCCCCATATACTTGTCATATACTTGCGATATTTTGGGAGGAATTTCATGCAAACCAAGTACATCTTTATGACGGGCGGCGTGTGTTCCGGGCTGGGCAAGGGCATTACCGCCGCGTCCCTTGGGCGACTGTTGAAGGCCCGGGGCTATCGCGTTGCCATTCAAAAATTTGACCCCTATATCAACATGGACCCTGGCTTGCTGAGCCCCTATCAGCACGGCGAGGTGTATGTCACCGAGGACGGCGCGGAGGTGGACCTCGACATAGGCCATTACGAGCGTTATATAGATGAAAATTTGAGTGCGGACAATAGCGTCTCCACGGGCAGGGTCTACTGGGAGGTACTGCGCAAGGAGCGAAAGGGGCTTTTCAAGGGCCGCACCATCCAGATTATCCCCCACATCACCGACGCGATAAAGGCCCACATCGTATGCAACCATGACACGAACATCGTCATTTCAGAGATTGGCGGCACGGTGGGCGACATCGAGAGCCTGCCCTTCATCGAAGCCATCCGCCAGTTCGGCGACGATATCGGCTACGAGAACGCCATGTACGTCCACGTCACGCTGGTGCCCTATCTGGACTTTGCCGGAGAGCCCAAGACCAAGCCCTCCCAGCATTCGGTGAAGGAGCTGCGCTCTTTGGGCATCAAGCCCGACGTGCTGGTATGCCGCACCCAGCGTCCCCTGGACGATGACATGCGGCAAAAGCTGGCCCAATTCTGCCATGTGAAGCTAAATTGCGTCATCGAAAACCGGGACGCGAACTGCCTCTACGAAGTACCCCTCCTGCTGGAAAAGGAACGCTTCGCCGACATCGTTTGTGCCCGGCTGGGGCTGAACCCTCCCGCGCCCGACTTGTCCGAATGGGAAGCCCTCACCCGGCGCAAGGCCACCCGCACCGTGCACATCGGCCTGGTGGGCAAATACGCCGAGTTCCGCGACGCCTACAAGTCCGCCGCCGAGGCCCTCAACCACGCGGGCATCGCCCACAATGTAAAAGTCGAAATTGATTGGATTCACGCAGAAAAAATCAACAAGCACAATGTACACGCCTTGCTGGAAAAAAAGCAGGGCATCCTCGTCCCCGGCGGGTATGGCGGCCGGGGCATAGCGGGCACGTTGCTGACCGCCCGCTACGCCAGGGAAAATAAAATCCCCTTCCTCGCCATCGGCCAGGGGATGCATTGCGCCCTCATCGAATTTGCCCGCAACGTGGCCTCCTGCACCGACGCCGACAGCATAGAGTTCAACGCCAGAACCAACACCCCCGTCATCGTCCCCATCAACCCCGCCCAGGACAACGCCGAAGAAATCGTCCCCATGCGAAAAGGCGCGATTCCCATAAAAATCGCGCCGGACTCCCTCCTCGCCGCCGCCTACGGCGAGCCCCTCATCTACGAACGCTTCCGCCACAAGTTCAAGGTAAACAGCCAATGCCGCAAGCCCCTGACGGAAAACGGCCTGCGCCTCACCGGCACCTCCCCCGACGACCGGCACTGCGAAGCCTTCGAGCTACCCCCAGACGCCCACCCCTGGTACGCCGCCGTTCAATTCCACCCGGAATTTAAATCCCGCATCACACGCCCCAGCCCACTGTTCATGGCCTTCATTGGCGCGGCACTACACTTTATTCTTTAGCTGGAACACATAGGCCATAATCTCCGCTACGGCTACATACAGTTCCTCGGGGATTTCCTTATCCAGCTCCACGTCATTGTAAATGGCCCGCGCCAGGGGCGGGTTTTCCACGATATGTACATTGTTTTCTATGGCCACCTCTTTGATACGCCGCGCTACAAAGTCCACGCCCTTGGCTACGAGCTTAGGCGCGGACAAGGGCCCCAGCAAATCATATTTCAACGCCACGGCATAGTGGGTGGGGTTGGTGATGATTACGTCTGCCTGGGGTACGTTCTGCATCATGCGGCGCATACTGGCCTCGCGCATCTTCTGGCGAATCTTGCCCTTTATCTGCGGGTCGCCGTCCATTTCCTTATGCTCCTGCTTCACCTCGTGCTTGGTCATGCGCAGGTCCTTGGCGTGCTTCCAGCGGGTATAGGCATAGTCCAAGGCGGCGATAAACAGATACAGCGCGCCGATGGCAAGCCCCATATTCACAATCAAATCCCCTATGACCACAACCCCCACCGCCGCCTCCATACCCAGCAAAAAGGGCATGGTTTCCTCGATGGCCCCCCGTATCATGATAAACACCACCGTGCCGATGATGGCCAGCTTAAACAGGGACTTGAGGAAATTCACCGCACTGGTGAGGGAAAATATCTTTTTGAAGCCCTTTATGGGGTTAAACTTGGAAAATTTGGGCTTGAGGGGCTTTGTGGTAAGGTGCCAGCCCACCTGCACGATATTGGTAATGAGCCCCACGATGGCCCCCACCATAAACATGGGCGCACACATCAGCAAAACCTGACCGAATATCCACGCCATATGCCGGGCTAGGGACACCTGCTCCATACGGTCCATCCCGCCGAAGATGATTTGATTCTGAAATTCAAAGAGCCCGAATATCCCCCCCGCGATAGTCCCGGCAAAGAGCCGCAAGGCAAAGAACCCGGCCAACAGCATAAAGGCCGTGCTTATCTCCTGGCTCTTGGCCACCTGCCCCTCGTCCCGGGCCTTCGACTTTTTCTTGGGCGTGGCTTGTTCCGTCTTTTCCGCGCCCCCGCTGTCAAAGAAGCGCAGGTTAAGCGGTATGTAAAGCCTTCTATAGGTCATACGGCCTCATCCCCCATATCAATTCCGTCACCGCGTAAATCGCCCGGTCAAACAACCAACGATATAATACATTTAATTCGCCCACCATGGTAGTAAATAATAATAGAAATCCCACCAAAATTTTCAACGGCAAGCCGATGACAAAAACATTCATCTGGGGCACGGCCTTTACCAAGATGCCCAAGGCCACGTTAATCAGCGTCAACGCCCCCATGATGGGCAAGGCAATCTGCACCGCCAGGATAAGAAAGCCCGCCATCTGCCCCACCAGAAACAAGGCAATCCCTTCATTGCCCAGTATCTGGGACGCGCCCAGGGGCAACACCCGGTAGCTGGCAATAAACACCTCGATAAAATTCCCCAGCCCCCCCGTCACCACCATAAGGGCCATAACCGCCATAAAAAAAAGGTTGCCCACGATGGGCACCTGTATTTGCAGCATGGGGTCAACCATGTTCACCATAGCCAGCCCCATCAGAAAGTCAATGATATGCCCCACAAACATTAAAATCATAAAGACAAAGAACAGCATATAGCCCATCATGACACCGGCCAGGAACTCAATCATTATCGCGTACATAAAGCCCGAAATGGTGGTGGTATACACCGCCGACGTGACCAAGCCCGAGGAAAAAATCGCCGCGGCGATAAGCACAGCCAGATTCAAACGCGCCACCATGGGGATGGCCATACCCGAAATAATAGGCAGAAAAACAAAAAAAGCCACTACCCGAACCAGCACCAGCATAAAAACATCTATTTGCTCATAAAATGCGGCAATAATCGGGAGGGATTCCATGCTTGCCCCCTACGCCATGTTTTCTACAAGAAAAAGTAGTAGATACTCAAAAAACTCCCGTAGCCTGCCCAGCATAAAGGGCCCGAACATTATCAAAGACCCCAGCACCGCCACTATCTTGGGGATGAAGGCCAAGGTAGGCTCCTGGATGCTGGTTACGGTTTGGAACACTGCCATAATCAAGCCCGCCGCAAGCCCCATAATCAACGGCGGCGCGGCGACAGAAATAACCGTTATCAGCCCGTTTGTCACCAAATCCAAAATGGTTGCGTCTGAAATTACCTGCACGTCAGTTCCCCCCCCCGAATGTATACATGACCGCGCCGATATAACGCCCCCAGCCCCCCACCAGCAAGAACAGCATAATCTTGAAGGGCATGGAAATCATGGCCGGCGGCAGCATCATCATACCCATGGCCATCAGCACGCTGGCCGTCACCATGTCAATGACGATAAAGGGCAGATATATCATAAACCCGATGAGAAAGCCCCAGGCCAGCTCCCCCAGCACAAAGGCGGGGATGAGCACATAGTTGGGTATCCCGTCCCCCCACTGGTACCCCTCCTCCGGGTCGCCTTGAACATAATCAATCCCTGCCATGTCCATAAACAATTGCACATACTGCCCGCCCTGGTTCCGGCTAAGCTGGTCCAGCATAAAGCTCCGTATGGGCCGCAGACCCGCGTCGAAGGCTTCCTCGAAGGTTATCTCCCCCCGGCTGAAGGGCTGTAACGCGTCGTTATTCAAATCCCGGAAGGTAGGCGTCATGATAAAAAGGGTCAAAAAAAGTGCCAAACCCACCAAAACCTGGTTAGGCGGCATCTGTTGGGTGGCCATGGCCTGGCGCATGAAGGATAGGGCAATGATAATACGGGTGAAGCCGGTCATTAACAACAGCAAGGACGGAGCCAGCGCGATAAGGCTCATCAGGAACAAAATCTGCAACGCAGAAGCCACGTCCTGGGGGTTTTCCGTCCCCTCCCACACCACGCTCAGCCCAGGGAAATTACCGTCCGGGAAGACATCCGCCGGCGTCCAGCCCGGCGGCGGCGTGGGGTCGGGCACGGCATAAATAGCCGCTACCCCAACAGGAAAAAAAACCGCCGCCAAAAGGGCCAGCAGTAGCGGGATTGCCACGCAATTCCGAATAGCGGAAAAAATTTTATATCTCTGGCTTGTGGCTTTCGGGCTCTTCGTTTGGGGATTTTTCATGCGGGGGTTCATCCTTTGGGGGTAGGAATCGTTCCAATACCTTGCTGAAAGATGTGCCCAAGGGAGGCAATGCCTCGGCTTCCTTTATTTGCGACACGTCCAACTCCGCAAGCAATGTCACCCGCTCCTTGGTTACGCCGATGACTAAATACTTGTCCCCCGCCCTTACGAGTTGCACCGCGTTCTGCGAAGCGATGAATATACTTTCCAGAAGTTGCAGGTTGCCCGAGGTGCCGCCGCGCTTTCTCACACTGCCTGTCAGCCGCAGTAAAAACCAGCACACCCCTATGATTAGGGCCAGTACAATAAGTACATAAAAAAACGGGAGGAAAGACCCCCAAAAATTGGAGGCGTTCAACCCGTCCATGGGCGGTGCAAATATTTCATCCATGATAAGAGCGGAGCTATCCGATAACCTTCTTTACCGCTTCCAGCACCCTGTCCGGCTGGAAGGGTTTGACTATAAAGTCCCTGGCCCCCGCTTGTATGGATTCGATTACCATGGCCTGTTGACCCATGGCCGAACACATGACAATCAGCGCGCTGGGGTCAGCGGCTTTGATACCCTTGGCCGCGGCAATCCCGTCCATTTCCGGCATGGTAATGTCCAGAATGCATAGCTGGGGCTTCAATTCTTTGAATTTTTCGATGGCCTTCACGCCATTCTCGGCCTCGCCAATTACGTTGTACCCGTTCTTGGTGAGGATATCCTTTAGCATCATACGCATGAAAGCCGCATCGTCCACCAAAAGAATCGTTTTGTCAGCCATTACGTTCACTCCTTAGCCTTTTATCAGATTAAATCCTTTTTTCCACACTTACAATTTCGGTAATACGTATGCCAAACATTTCGTCTATTACCACGACTTCACCTTTGGCTACAAACTTGCCGTTTACCAGTATATCAATGGGTTCACCCGCCAGCCTTTCCAGTTCAATTATCGTACCGGGGGAAAACTCCAGTATTTCCGAGATCTTTTTATGGGTCCTGCCCAGCTCTACCGTCAGCTCCAGGGGTACATCCATGATGATGCCCATATTTTCCTTTTGCTGGAACACGGTGTTGTAATCCAGCGGCTGGAAGGACGCGGCCTGTACATTGGGTACGGGGGGCGGCGGCATCATGGGCTGTGGCGGCGGCGGCGGATAGTACATGGGCTGTTGCTGTGGTGGGTAGGGCTGTGGTGGATAGGGTTGCTGCTGTGGCGGTGCCCCGTAATCCACCGGGGGCGGCGCGTATGCCTGTGGGGGCGGTGCCATGGGTTGTGGCGGTGGCGCGGCGGCTTGTGGGGGCGGGGG
>Ga0209755_10004441_pt1 | contig 16610 bp, 19 predicted proteins | sample TergutCo191P1_FD_187301 | JGI IMG/M metagenome (GOLD analysis project Ga0209755, IMG submission 187301) | Cornitermes sp. P1 segment gut microbial communities from Petit-Saut dam, French Guiana - Co191P1 (SPAdes) (version 2) | ecosystem: Host-associated > Arthropoda: Insects > Digestive system... | reverse complement strand
TGAGAAAGAAAACCCTTTAGAAAAGCTTAAGAAAGAGCTGGATGAGCTTCGGGACAAGTGGTTTAGACCATGTGCTACAAGGAGACAACAACTGTCGCTTGGTCTTATGACTTGCGAGATCGAGGGTAAGCTAAAACAAAAGGGTAATATAGTTGGCTTTTTAAGTAGTAGCTGCGATGGCAAGAGGTTTTTTGAAATCCTCAAAGAATACTATGAAACTAAAATTGACAGGGATAAATCATTAAAAAAAGACACAAAAGGTGGAGACATAGCGGGATGGTATGACAAGACAAATTCAGGAAGACTGGCAGATTTTAGAAATGCCTTAGCGCACACAAACGAGATACAACTAGCCGTCAACATTGATGCACTTGTTCGCAGTTTCAATGATGCCAAGTATTTATTGCGATACCTAAGATTTATACAAGGCGAGGACTGGTTTCCAAATTTTGTAGAATATGATTTCAAGTTGATGAAAGAGGAAAACTAATATGCTAAAAGAATACACATTAAAAACAGACAAAGAGGGTCTGTACAATATTACCGCTAGGGTGGTTGAGGCGGTTAGAGCGAGCGGAGTCAAAGACGGCGTTGCGGTTGTTTATTGTCCACATACGACTGGCGGGATAACAATCAATGAGAATTGCGACCCCGATGTCGTGACCGATTTGCTGTTTGGATTAGCAAAAGCATTTCCAGACAGAGCGGAGTTTCGCCATGCGGAGGGTAATTCGGCAGCTCACCTAAAATCAAGTTGCGTGGGAGCGAGTCAATATGCACAGCAACAGCAGCGGCCCCAGCGGGAATGGTGGTTCAAGCAATACTCCTTATGGCAAGCTGCAAGGCACAGTTATAGATAGAGGCATATCATTAAACAACAAAGGCGCACAAACTAGGGTGCTTGCGTTTACTATGGCGGTTGAAGATACGCACCAAGGCACTGGCTTTGGTTTAGGGCGCACATGGAATGTAGAGATTAGTATTAGTGGACATCCGCAGGGCGATTGGAGCAATGACGATACAGGTTCAACTTTTATTAGGATAAGACCTGTCGGAGCTTCTACATGGTACAGCGATGTTACCTTTACCTTTTTAGGCAATGTAATCGTTGACGGTGTCATGCGCACAACAGGTCAAAGGCTTGTGCCGATAGATTTAACGCTTAACGGCTTGTATCGTATTAGGGTAGAAAAAGAGTTTGACTTAACAGGGTTAAATTCACCGCATAGTTCTAAAAGCGATTTTGATAACTTTACGAGAGTTAGGTCAGAGGCATTGGTGTCTAATGCAGTAAAGTCTGGCGGCGGTTTAATCAATGTCGACTATTTCGACTCTTGGAATAACGCAATGGTGGTGCAGCCAATGGGCGTTATGGATGTCGAGATAAAGGACAATGCCTTTTTAAATAAGAAGCAGCGACTTTATGCGCTCGTGCTACGGCGATGAGATATTACTGCTCATAACAAAATGGCAGGTTGAAAGGCTAGGGGGTGGCGCAGCATGAGGATATTGGTTTTAGGTACGCGCCCGCATGAAAAAAGCGAGGTAGCAAAATTTAATACAGCACTAATTCCCGCATTAGAGAGCTTTGCAAAAGTGCAAGTGGCGAGGGGCTACAACCCCATAATTCACAGGGTGGATTATATAATAATATCTAGCCATAACGATTTTAGTGGACTATTACGCTTGCCTCGTAGACCGACTATTTTGCTTGTTCAGCACAGCGGAGCGGACAGTCAGCAAGAACACCAAAACTTACACATGATAGCGGTTAAGCCTAGAGGTAGGTCAAGAGCCATAAAACAAATCACACAAATTTTACAAGGAGGTAACAAATAATATGACCGAAGTTTTAATAGCAGTAATCTGCACAATCGTGAGCGCCCTAGGTGGGGCGCTTATTTATTTTCTGCAACGCCATTTCAAGCGGATGGAAAAACACGCCGAGGCAAACGAGGAACGCCGCACAAAAAAGGATTTGCTTGTTCTTAAAAGCCTTAAAGCGATAGGCGACTTAACCTGCGCCAACGCAATCGCCATAAAGCAAGGGCATTGCAACGGCGAGGTAGATGCGGCCAAAAAGTCCTTTGAGGCGGTAGAAAAGGAACTAGACGCATTTATTTTGGAATCAGCAGTCAAGAAAGTAAATACAGGGAGGAAGTAGATGCCACGAAAGCAATATTATAAGAGCAAGAAAGTGATTGAAACCTACGACCACTTGCCACCGCCACGGAGCAACAAGTATGCATTGTCAAAGGTAGCAAAAGAGCAAGCGGTCAAGATAGGCGACAACCGCTATCTGATGCGGACACTAGAGTGCGGAGCAGTAGAGTTAGTCCGCTACGATTACACAGCCAACAAATGGGCGGTGCTTTGTTTCAGCGGAATAGCACAACAAGCACAAGCGGTCTAAAATTCAATCAAAGAGAGGCGAAACGACCGTAAAAAAGTTGTTTCGCCTTTTTTGCTTTTATAGCACTCTTTCGCTAGGTTCTTTCAAAATGATGTGACATAATCCTTGTTGCCGACAACTCGGCACTAAAAATACGGAGGTAAACCAAATGGGACACACCAAAAAAACAAGAGCGGTCTTACTATGCAGGACAGCATCAAAAAAAGCAACAAATGCCGAAAACGGCATTCTCTTGCAGCGGAACATTTTGCGACCGTGGATAGAGCAGCAAGGTTATGACCTTGTAAAAGAAATCACTGAAAGCGGAGTTGGCTGTTTCAAAATCCCACTAGAAAAAAGAGACGCCATTCACGAATTAAAGAAAATGGCAGTCAACAAGGAATTTGATGTCCTAGTCGTTTACAAGGGCGACAGGCTATGCAGAACCATCAAAGATATTCACGAAATAATTGACTTCCTAAACAGTCACGGCATAAAAGTTATTTCGTACTGCGAGGGGGAGATTACAACGGCGGTTAAAGATAGATTTACTGCGCATCTTCGTCACTGGAATGATGAGGAATACGAGGAGGAAAACCATAATGGAACAACCTAAAAAACCAAGAGTAGTCTTATTTTACAGGGCATCGAGCAAGATGCAAACAGACAGCGAAAATGACATTCCGCTACAACGCAATATCCTAAGGCCGTGGGCAGACAGGCAAGGCTACCAATTTGTGCGAGAGTTTGTAGAGGGTGGTATCAGTGGCTTCAAAGTCTCTGCTTCAAAGCGAGATGCCCTTATCGTAATAAAGGCAATGGCCGAGAGAAAGGAGTTTGATGTCCTTGGAATTTATATGTCAGATAGACTCGGACGCATAGCCGATGAGACTCCGCTAGTCGTGTCTTTTCTAAATGGGCATGGGATAAAAATTATATCCTACTGCGAAGGCGAGATTTCAGCCGCCAACCACGCGGATAAACTGATGACCTATATTCGATACTGGCAAGCGGAGGGGGAAAGCTTAAAAACCTCAGCACGATGCCGAGACGCAGCAAGGCAAAGTGTTCTTAGGGGGGCTTGGTATGGTGGCGCAGTGCCATTCGGATATAAACTGGTGTCAAAGGGGTCGCTAAATTATAAGGGCAAACCAATATTCGATGTGGTGATAGACGAAGAGGAAGCTGAGACGGTACGAGAAATTTTTAGACTATACGGCAAAGAAAACTATGGCTCAAAAATGCTAGCAAGAGAGATGAACGACAGAGGGCTGTTAGGTAAGAAAGGCTCGCTATGGTGTTCGTCTCACTTGACACGAACTTTAAGAACTCCGCTTTACGCAGGGTTCTTTATTCTTAATAGAAAAAGGGATGTCCCAGAGGAAGACAAAGTGAGGTCGCCAGTCATACCACACTTGCAGATTATTTCAATGGAAGACTGGCAAGAGGTGCAAGCCAAAATAGATAAAAACAGAGGCAATCAAAGACCGCCGACAAGATTTGGAAAACTGCTCTTGACTGGATTTACTTACTGCGGAGGCTGCGGCGAGAAAGTAACAAGTCAATGCTATTACCCTGATGGCAGGTCGCCAAAAGCAAAAGAAAAGGATACTGACCCTAAAAAACACAAATATAGGTGTAGAAGATATTATAAGCCCCTAACGGCACGACCAAGATGCGACACTTCGGTATGGCGTACGGGCTGCATTGACGACCTAGTAATAAGAGATGCTAAGGAGTTTTTATCAACTGCCGACAAGGAAGCACTGGCAACATCCTATGAAACCGAGGCTCTTGAGAGACTGAAAGTAGCAACAATGCGACTAGAAAAGTTAAACTTAGAGGTAAGTAAGAAAGAGAGAGAGGTAGCAAGAATCAAAGAAGAAGTAGTCAAGGTGTTGCTAGGAGACAGTAGCTTTAGCGAAAACACGCTGTCAGAAATATTAAAAACAAAAGAAGTAGAGCTGCTTGAAGTGAGGGAGCTACTAGAGACTGCACAAAATGAGGTATTCCAAATTGATACCGAACTAGTGATGCACGCCAAAATAAGAGAAGAGGCGGCAGGGTGGTCGGAGCGGTTCGACCAAGCAAGCACGGGCGACAAAAAATCAATGCTACTGAATATCATAGAGAAGGTAACATTATTCGATGATAGGGTGGAGATAAGGTACAAGCTAGAATTAGAGCAACCCCCACAATTGAGTGCAACAGTCCTTGAAAATACTGAACTAACGAATAAAACACTCCTAACACCCCATTTTTTTACCCAATCCGTGCAACAAGGTAGCATAACCCAAAGGTCGAGTGGAGGGAGTGGTAAATTTTTGTAAGCGAAATTTTTTGGATGGCACTACCTATTACGGATGCGATGCCTTGCGGTATTCCGCACTAAAATGGCTTGATGGAGCAGGCAATGAATTTGTTAGTAGTAGCTCCAGAAAGCAGACTCCCCGTGAAGCGTTTGCGGAGGAGCAAAAACACTTAATACACATCCACGCAAACCTACTCAAACCCAAACAAAAAATCATCGGCAGCCTAAGCAATAATACGGTGCATTATAACGGAAAGCAATATGAGCTGCCTCTAGGGACTAACCTAATCATGAGCCAAGTCCAAGTAGAAGAGGTTGGCGATGAATTGTATATTTTCTGCACAGAGACGGGCGACTTAGTTTGCTCTCATAAAATTTGTACAGGGGATAATTGGGTGGTTAAGTTAGAAAAACACCCGGAACAAATGCTTGTAAAGCCAGAGATTCTAAAAAAGCATTTTCCTAACGATGATACCTTTGAGAAATTCCTTGCAAAGCTGAAAATGCAAAACACCAGATATTTTGCGAAGCAGTGCATCGGAATTTTGCAAGCGGTTCGCCACTACACTAAAGAGCAGTTGGGATTGGCTTTTGAGCATTGCTTGAAATTGGACATTTGCAATTTTAGTGAGATGATGGCTTTCTTAATCTTAAAGCATAGTAAAAAAATTGCTAAAGCGTTTTTGAGCAGGGAAAAGATTTATTACTACACCAAGAGGGCTAAAGAGTTGGAGGTGCATTATGGCAATAGATAAAAATAGAATCAGAGAGCTAGCCAAGCTGCTCAATATTCATACAGTCGGAAACGCAAGGTTTGAATTGAACAATCTCAGGATGAACAACCTTGAATACTTGCAATGGATTTTTGAGCGTGAATTAGAGGTGCGGAAAGAAAGGGCTATCATAAGGGCGAGAAAAATATCCAATTTGCCGCAAGTCACCTTTGACAAAAACTCGCTTCATGACGGAGTGCGTTATCAGGTGGAAAAACTAGAGAAGTGCGGATGGGCAGAAAAAAGTGAAAACATCTTAATCACAGGCTCGCACGGAGCGGGGAAGACCGCACTAGCCACTCACTTAGCAAACGCTGCCATAGATAAAAGCTATAAGGTTTTATACCTAAAGCTGGACGAGCTGTTTATAGTTCTAAAAAATAAGGAAACCATGCAACAGGCACGAATCACTCATAGCAGGATAAAGAGTGCTGATGTCTTGGTGCTAGATGAATTTTTATATCTAGACATACCAAAGCAGGACTTAGAGCTACTCTACAAAACCATTATGAGCATAAATAGTACAACCAGTATTGTCTATGTCGCCAACAGAGAGTTCTCAGACTGGATTGCCAGCTTGGAGGACAAATATACCATGCAACTCATGATTCAGCGCTCAGTCGCTTCGTCAGAATTAGTGTCACCCTAACTTTTATACGGAAAATCGGCAAATTGTCGGTTTTCCAGTAATTTTTAGGCTTTCCGCAGGGGGGTGGGTAGCATAGGGGAGTCAAAATCCCTGCCGAAAACCCCTCCGAGACCGAGAGGGCAGGCACACGCAAGATTTTGAATAATTCATAAAATCTGGAAATTTGTCTAGTATAGCACAATGCTCTTGTCAAAACCCATTGGAAAGCAAAAAGGGATGCTGAAAAATTGAGTAAGAAAAAAGCTAATTAGCTAAAAATAGTAAACAACAATATATACAAAATGACAAGTAAGGCAAGCACCCTACTTGTCATTTTTGTTTTATCCCAACTACTCCCAAACCAAACCCTCTAAATAAAAACATAATCCGAACCAATCATTTGTAATTAAAAGGTTCGGATTATATTGAACTGGTTGAGGTGACAGGATTCGAACCTGCGGCCCCCTGGTCCCAAACCAGGTGCGCTACCAAACTGCGCTACACCTCATCATTGCTACTTTAGGGTATTGTTATAATGCCATGCTGGTCAAGCAATTTAATTGATATCATAGTGACAACTAATTAAGCCCAACACCAATAATCTAACATGTTTTTTTTGCTTTGTCAAATACTTTTTAAGCAAAAATCAATAACTAGAAAGATTTTTTAAAGTTTTTATCACAACTAGACTCTTAAAAACCAATACAATGGCGGAATTTTTATGTGATATTTGATTGGACTTTTTGCCTAAAGTATATCCCTCATCGTCATTAGGCTTGGTGAAGAAATGGAAATTGAGAGTGCGGCAAGTCGTTTGCGAAGTTTCACAATCTCTTTTGCTGTCATGACGGTGTCATCAGGCATTTTCACTTCAGCATATTTTCGCATCCAATCGCAAATAGTGTTAGAGTTTATCCCATACTCACTCATCAGTTGTGATGGCTAGAAAGCCTCAAAAAGACATTCTAGCAGAGTTAAATACAAAAGGTTTTAAGAACCCTCAAGGCGAGCCATTCACTAGAAACTCTCTTGACTGTTTTTTAAGGAATGAAAGATACACAGGCACATACATATTTGACCCCTCAAGAAAGTATAAAGAGGAAGAGGACATTGAAGAGGACGATTTGGAAGAAGACAGCGAACACCGTATTATTAGGGTTGATGGTGGGCTGCCACAAATCGTCAGTCGTGAAGTGTTTGACTCTGTGCAGTTGATTCTTGATTCCCGCAAAAACAAGCCTAGCGCTCGTTCTAAGGTGGAGTATTTGTTGACGAGTAAGGTTGTATGCGGCGAATGCGGAGAATTTTTTACAGGCTCTACGCACTCAAAAAAAGGGCAACCGTATTGTTATTATCGCTGTGCATACAGGAAAGACGATTGTACAATGGTGGCTGTCAGAAAAGAAGCATTAGAGGGTTTTGTAATTGATGAAATGCTTGGTATTGTTAAGAATGAAAAGATTGTTGCACAAATCATTGACCGCTTTGTAGAGTTTTACAAGGAGAAGAACAGCAACAATGATTTCATCAAAGCACTTGAAAAAGAACAAATCAACATTGAGAAAAAAATTTCAAATATAATGAATGCCCTTGCTGAAAGTGGCAATTTTTCTGATGTGTTTAGGTCAAAGCTAGATGAGCTAACAAAGCAAAAGAGAGATGTGCTTGCCAGTATAAGTCGTGAGGCAAATATCAATCTTGATGAGTTTGTAAGCAAGGAACGAGTTAGGCAGTCGTATTTTAATGTGCTTGAATTATTAAAGTCAGGTACAGTTGAAAACAAGTCAACAGTCATAAACACCCTGCTTAATCGTGTTATTGTCTATAAAGACCGAATAGAAGTGTTTATCAATCTCTTGCCTTTAAGCAATGCCAGTGCTGACTCACAAATCACTAGCAAAGATTTGGTGGCTTATAGCTTGCTTGAAAGCCCACAAACTGACACAGCTGCTGCAATATGCGTTGAAAACAAAAAAATCGCCTGTGATGACGATTTAACTGTTGATTTTCCGAGTGAAAATCATGATGGTGACCCGTAGGGGGTTCGAACCCCTGAAGCCGCCGTGAAAGGGCGGAGTCTTAACCACTTGACCAACGGGCCTTAATTTTTCATGTTCTATAAATATATCTTATAAAACATGAATGTCTAAGGATTGTCTAAAGATTGTTTGGACTGCTTGCTAGCTAAATAAATCCAGGCAAATCTAGGCAAATTTTAAGCAATGCAAGCAGGGGAGTGGGCTTTTAAGCCCGTTTTTTTAAGTCAGTTTGTTGTGAAAGTTTCAAAACAACGCTTAAATTTAAGTCTATGCACGGGTGAATGTGTCTCTGATTCTAAAGTTTCTGTTATAATATCTTCGTCTATAGGTGATGATGATGGTGTCGCCGTCTTCATTTATGCTTATTGTCCGCTCTGAAACAAAAGGATATATTACATCTACCCCGGATGTCCTTGTTAGAGTCAATGAGTTTCCATTAAGCTCCCATGTGCCGCCTGAGTTAGCCAACCAAAAATCTAGCTCACTAAATGTCCCATTTGCCCTAAACTCAATGAAATATTCATTAAGCCACTTTTCATCCCCAGGCACATATGTGTGTCCGCCAGGGTTGTAGTGATGCTCTATAAGTCTCCATCGCCCAACCAACTGCTCTTCTGTGGGTGCATCATTGCTACAAGCACTAAGTGTCAAGCCAAACGAAAGCATAAGTGCCATCATTAAAAACAAAGAAACAGTTTTAATCAGTTTTTTCAAAGCACCTTAGCCTCCATTTTGAGTAGTAATTGGTAGCGGCAGCTGGACTCGAACCAGCGACCAATCGGGTATGAACCGAGTACTCTAGCCAGCTGAGCTATGCCGCCATGTACCAGCCTTAATCAAAACTAGCAAAGCCATTATATCAAACAAAAAAATACTTTGCAACAATTTTAATGCCATATTTGATAAAATTTTGCATTTTAGGTAAAAAAAATATTTGCTTAAATACATTGTTTTTTATTGACAGGTGTTTTAAATTATTATATAATTATGTCAAATTATACCTTAAACTAAAGGAGAGAGTAGTTTATGGCTAGAAGAAACAATAGTGATTTTGACGATCTTGATGACGATGAATTTGACTCATTAGAGGCAAGTGCGGCAAGGCAAGAGCTGCAAGCGGCGGCTAGTGATCCACTAAAAAAAGATGTCAAAATTTTTAAGGGTTCTAGGCTTTTTGGGCTTGTTTTGTGCTTTATTGGCTTGATTTTGGCGATAGGGCTTTTTGTTGTAGAAAGCTTTTTTGGGCAATATGGGCTGGAAAATTTTATTTATGAGATGGGCTATACACTTGTTTTTGATCTAAACCTTGTGCTGATTATTATTGCGGGTGTGGTGTTGCTTCAAATTATTTATTATGTTGCTATGTTTGCTTCAAATTCTAAACTAAGCAAGCATTATAGATCGGCAACCCTTGCAATAATTTTGTTTCCGCTTTTTGGATTTATTTATATTTTTTATATAGCATTAGAAAGAAACGACAAAAGAAAAACATCTAGGGCAAACTTTGTGCCTGTTTTAGAAGAGTATATTAAGATAGACAAGTTGATGCAAGCGCTTGGTTTGATGGTCAAAAAAAGAGAGTCGCAAGCAAGCTATTGGAGTGGAAACATCACAGACATGGAGTCATTGTCGCCGCAGGTGAGAAAATCTGTTGAAGAATTAGAAAATGCTACTGATCGCTTTTTGGCTATGCATCGCCATTATACCTGTGCAATTTTCTTTGATGAGGCAAAAAAATCAAGGATAATGATAGATAAGTTGAACAAGGCAAGAGACAAAGCGTTTAGGGCAAAGGATTTAGAAGCATTCTTTATGAATCATATAGACAAAGTAAAAATTTATGAAAAACACATTAAGGTAAACTAGCATCAAAAAAAGCCCCTGATTAATTTGGTTTAATCGGGGGTTTGTATAAATAATAGGTATTAAAAATTAAGTGAGAGGAGAGAATAGAGAGCTTGAATTATGAGCTTGTTAGATCCAGCCGCAAAACGCTGGCTATACATATTGCTAATGCAAAAATCATTGTAAAAGCACCTTTAAAAATGCCGCAAAAATACATTGATGATTTTGTTGATACAAAAAAGGATTGGATTAATCAGCATTTGGCAATTTCAGCATCAAAAAAGACGCAAAAAGATAACTTTGTGCTTAATTTTGGTGACTCCATTTTATTTTTAGGGAAGCCCTATCAAATTATTGCTAAAAAGAGCAACAAAATAGGGTTTGATGGTGCAAATTTTTTTGCCCCCGACAGCTTTGATGATGAGCAAATTAAAAAAGCGTGCGTTAAAATTTATAAAGCTCTAGCAAAGCAGCATATTTTGCAAAGAGTGGATGAATTAAGCAAAAAAATGGGGCTGTGTTTTAATAGCATAAAAATAACAAGTGCGGTGACTAGGTGGGGCAGCTGCAGCACCAAAGGGAATATCAATTTTTCATGGCGGCTGGTTATGGCGGATGAGGCGACTATAGATTATGTTGTAGTGCATGAATTGGCGCACTTAAAAATAATGAATCATTCTAAAAAATTTTGGGACATAATAAAAAATGTTTTTCCTGATTATCAAAAATCAAGAGCCAAGCTTAAAGCATTGGGCAAAAAATTGAGCCTTGAAAATTGGGGATAATACAGCTCATTTGGTGCAAATTTGCCTAACTTTAGTCATTTTATATATAAAATCGGACATTTTTTGTCATTTTTGTTAAATTAGTTTTATTTTTTTGCTATATTTGTTTGACATATAGCATATTTTTAGTGTAGGATTTAAACATAGGAGCAAGATTTCATGGCTTTTAAGATTCTTGGTACAGGCAATGCTTTGCCTAAATTTATGCTAAACAATGAAATGCTGTCTAAGATGGTAGACACCTCTGATGAGTGGATTAGCTCTAGGACAGGCATTAAAACTAGGGGAATCTTGACAAATGAGAGTTTGCTTGATTTGGGTGTTTTGGCTGCAAACAATGCTTTAAATGCTGCAAAGGTGACTGCAGACTCACTGGATCTAATCATCTGCACCACTCTTATGGGCGACACCATTTCTCCATATTTGGCGGCAATGATTCAAAAGGGAATTGGTGCAAAATGTCATGCGTTTGACATGAATGTGGGTTGCAGCGGCTTTGTTTATGCTCTTGAGGTTGCCTCTGCATATTTTAAATCAGGGCTGGCTAACAGAATATTGATAGTCAGTGCCGAGCATATGTCAAATTTTTTAGACTATGAGGACAGGGCTACTTGTATTTTGTTTGGAGACGGAGCAGGGGCGGTTGTGCTTGAAAAGGGTGACAATTTGCTGGGCTTAAAGCTTATGACGGTGGGTGATGACAGCATATTAAGGGTGTCTAGGCATGTGGGGAATTTTCCGTTTGAGAGGTTTGGCTTTGACAGCAAGGGCAAGTCAACGCAAAATGTGTGGATGGACGGGCAACAGGTTTATATGTTTGCAGTAAACTGTCTTGTGGGCAGCATCAATGATGCAGTGCAAAAGGCGGGGATTGGTATTGACGAGATAGATTTTTTCTTGCCGCACCAGGCTAATATGAGGATTATTGAGGCGGCTAGGATTAAATTAGGGATTGAAAAGGGCAAGATTTTATCTAATATAGAGAGGGTGGGCAATACCACAAGTGCGTCTATACCGATATTGCTAGCAGAAAATGCACACAGGTTTAAAAAGGGGATGAAATTGTTGTTGTCTACATTTGGTGGCGGAATGAGTGGTGGGTCGGCTTTGATAGAGTGGTAGTTGTATCAATGCACAATGCACAATGCACAATTTAATGTGGGGTGTGATGGGCATAGGGGCAGAAATTACAACAAAACAAAAATTCAATAATTATGCATTGTGCTTTGTGATATGCATTGCTGCTTTGCATTCAAAAAATAAGGAGAGAAACAATTATGGAAACTTTTAACAAAATTGCAAATTTAATTGCAGAAAACAGAGGCGTTGATGTGGCGTCTATCAAAAACGAGACTACTTTTGATGTGGATTTAAAAATTGATTCACTTGATATGATGGATATGCTTATGCAGATTTCTGAAGAGTTTAATATTGCTACTGATGAAATTAAGCCAGGCGAAATCAAAAGCGTGGGCGATTTAGTTAAATTTGTAGAATCACAAGGTAAATAATTTTTATGAAAAAAACAGCTGTTGTCTTTAGCGGACAAGGCTCTCAAAGCGTTGGTATGGGCAAGGATTTGTATGATAAATCACCTAGCGCCCGTACAGTTTTTGATATGGCTTCTAAATTTATGCCCAATATCAAAGAGCTTTGCTTTGACGGCCCAAAAGAAGAATTAAACAAAACTATCAACACTCAGCCCGCACTTTTTTGCGTGTGCCTAGCAAGCCTTAGAGCCAAGCTTGAAGAGGGTCTTAAAATAGATGCCCTTGCAGGGTTTAGCTTGGGTGAGATTCCAGCACTTGCTGCTAGCGGAATGCTGTCTGATGAGGATGCTTTTAAGCTTGTCATGAAAAGGGCGGAGTTTATGAATGCTTGCTCAAATGACGGGTTTATGGCGGCGATTATTGGGCTAGAATCCCACAAAATCAACGATATCTTGCTAAATTTTCCTGATATCAAGTGCGTAAACTACAATGCTCCATTGCAGACAGTTGTGTCAGGCAAGGATAATTTTGACGATGCTATTGCAGCGCTAAAGGCTGGCGGTGCAAGGGCTATGAAATTGGCTGTTTCTGGTGCTTTTCACAGTCATTATATGACACCTGCTGCAAACAACATGGCAGAGTATCTAAAAACTGTGCAATTTAGCGCACCAAAAATCCCACTATACTCAAATCTGACTACTAATATTTATGATGTTTTAAGTGCAAAAGAAAACATTTATAGACAAATAAACTCTCCTGTAAGATGGGTAGAGATTATTAAAAACATGCAAAAAGATGGAATAACAGATTTTGTTGAATGCGGAGTGGGAAATACACTAACGGGACTTATAGATAAAATTCTAGGATCATAAAATAGGAGTATAAAACATGATTGATCTAAACGGCAAAGTAGCGCTGGTTACGGGCGGCGCTAGGGGGATTGGCAAGGCTATTTGCTTAAATCTAGCCAAAAATGGGGCAGATATTGCTATCATTGGCGGCACTGATAATCAAGAACTAACAAAAGAAATTGTTGCATTAAAAAGAAAATGTGCTTTTTATAAGTGCGATGTGTCTGATTTTGAGGCTTCTAAGGCGGTCGTTGACACTATTTTAAAGGACTTTTCTAAAATTGACATTTTGGTCAACAATGCGGGGATTACTTGCGATAAATTGCTTATTCAAATGACAGAAAATGATTTTGATAAAGTAATCTCTGTCAACTTAAAGGGCGTATTTAATATTTGCTCACATGTTACTAAATGGATTATAAGAAACAAAATTAAGGGAAAAATCATTAATATAAGCTCTGTTGCAGGATTAGACGGCAATATAGGGCAAACAAATTATGCGGCGGCAAAGGCAGGGCTGATAGGTTTTTCAAAGTCTTTAGCAAAAGAGGTTGCACCTAGGGGAATTTGTGTAAACACCATTGCTCCTGGATTTATTGAAACAGACATGACAAAGGTGCTGGCTGAAGAAATCAAAACAAAGTCGCTAGAAAAAATTCCATTAAAACGCTTTGGACAAGTAGAAGACATTGCAAACGCTGTTGCGTTTTTATCATCAAGTGCTGCTGATTATATCACAGCACAAGTATTAAGAATAGACGGAGGTATGACTCTATAATGAAAAGAGTAGTAATCACAGGGCTTGGTGCAGTCACTGCACTAGGCAACAATGTTAAAGATTATTTTGAGGGCTTGATTGGCGGCAAGGTGGGCATTGGGGCTATTAGCAAGTTTGATGCAGAGGATCTAAAGGTGAAAATTGCAGCAGAAGTAAAGGATTTTGATGCGTCACTTTATTTGGATGTGGCAGAGGCAAAAAAGCTGGATTTGTATACACAATATGCTGTTGCTTGCTCACATCAAGCGGTGCAAGATAGCGGCATTGACGGCAAAGTTGATCCAAACAGATTTGGAGTCTATTTTGGAAGCGGCATAGGCGGTATAGATACCTTTAGAAGCGAGGCGATAAAAAATCACGAAAGTGGGCCGGGCAAGGTGTCGGCAAATTTTATCCCTATGACTATCATTAATATAGCATCAGGAATTGTCGGCATAAAGCACAATGCACAAGGCCCAAACATGGCTGTAGTCACTGCTTGCGCTACTGGGGCAAGCTGCATTGGTGAGGCATATTTGACTATCAAGCTAGGGCGAGCGGATGCTATGATTGCAGGCGGCTCTGAAGCAGCTGTCAATAAATTAAGCATTGCAGGCTTTCAAAATATGTTTGCATTAACTAGAAGAAACGATCCACTAAACTGCTCTATTCCTTTTGATAAAAGGCGTGATGGTTTTGTGCTGGGCGAGGGCGGCGGTGCGCTTGTGTTAGAAGAATATGAGCACGCAAAAAAGAGGGGTGCAAAAATTTATGCTGAGATAGTAGGATATGGAAACACTTGCGATGCACATCATATTACTGCACCTGTGCCTGACGGAAACGGGGCGACAAGGGCAATGCTATTGGCAAGTGAAGAGCTAAAAGATAGCGACAGTCTTTATATAAACGCTCATGGGACTTCTACGCCATTTAATGATAAGACAGAGACAGCGGCAATTAAGGCGGCATTTGGCGATAGGGCTAAAAAGATTGCTATTTCTTCTACAAAGTCAATGACAGGGCACACATTGGGGGCGGCTGGGGCGATAGAGGCGATAGCAAGTGTATTAGCAATTTATAACGGAGTAATTCCGCCGACGATGGGCTATAGTGAAAAGGATGAAGAGTGTGACTTGGATTATGTTCCTAACAAGGCAAGAAAGCAAAACATAGACTTTGCACTGTCAAATAGTTTTGGCTTTGGTGGGCAAAATGTGGTGTTGGGCTTTAGGAAAATTTAAATAAAATACATGTAATATAATTTATAATAAAACAATATGCATAATAATGCTATTAGGAGAAAATTATGGACATAAGAGTCATAAAAGCTGTATTGGGACTGTTTGAAAAGTCAGTGCTAAACAAAATGGAAATATCAGAAGGAGATTTAAAAATCTCTTTAGAAAAGGGCACTGAAAATGTAGTGCCAGATGTGCGCATTCCCACATATGTTGCATCTATGCCCAAAGCGGCGGCAGCTCCTCAAGAAGAAAAGGTGCTGGATTTTAACAATGCAAAAGAGGTTAAGTCTCCTATGGTGGGCGTGTTTTATACTGCACCTTCGCCTGACGCTAAACCGTTTATCAAACGAGGCGACAAGGTCAAAAAGGGTGATGTTATTTGCATAATAGAGGCGATGAAGGTGCTTAATGAGATTGTGAGTGAGTTTGATGGAGAGGTGGCAGACATTTGCGTAGAAAATGGTCAATTAGTAGAGTTTTCGCAAGTGATAGTCAAGATTGTATAGGGGCGAGGTTTTATGAATAGAGAGCAAATTCAAAATTATCTTCCGCATAGGGGGAAAATGTTGCTGTTAGATGATAGCGATATTATTGATGAAAAAACTTGCATAGGGCATTATGCTGTCAAAGGTGATGAGTATTTTTTAGACGGGCATTTTCCTGGCAATCCTATTGTGCCAGGGGTTATTTTGTGTGAGATGATGGCACAAAATAGCTGTTTGCTATTGACAGCACAAGGGCAAGAGAATACACAAATTAAAAAAGCCTTTTTAGTCAAGATGGAAAAAGTAAAGTTTAATAAACCAGCTGTTCCGCATGATGTCTTGACTCTAAAAACTACTCTAGTCAACAAAGTGGGCAATTTTTATTATGTAGTAGACGGACAGGTTTTAGTAGATGACAAGGTGATTGCAAGCGGCCAGTTTACATTATTTAAAGAATAGACTTTAAAAAGACACCATAAGGACATTTTTATCTGTTGAAAAAGTCTAATATAAGGAAATTATTATTCATGTTTAAAAAAATATTAATAGCCAACCGAGGCGAGATTGCCGTTAGGATAATTAGGGCGTGCAAAGAGATGGGTATTGCCACTGTTGCAGTGTTTTCTACTGCCGATGCTTCTGCTATGCATGCATCCCTAGCCGATGAGAGCGTATGCATTGGCGGTGCTGCTGCAAAAGAGAGTTATTTAAATCAACATGCAATAATAACAGCAGCCATTGAAAAGGGTGCTGTTGCCATTCATCCTGGCTATGGACTATTGTCTGAAAATGCTAGCTTTGCTAGGCTTTGCCAAAAATGCGGGATTACTTTTATTGGACCTAGCCCAGAGATTTTAGAAAAAATGGGTGATAAGGACATTGCTAGAAAAACCATGATAGAGGCTGGCGTGCCTGTTGTTCCTGGGTGCGATGCCGTGGCAAATGCGGCAGCGGCAAAAAAAGAGGCAAAGAGGATAGGGTATCCGCTTCTTATCAAGGCAAGGGCTGGCGGC
>Ga0209755_10004440_pt1 | contig 16610 bp, 14 predicted proteins | sample TergutCo191P1_FD_187301 | JGI IMG/M metagenome (GOLD analysis project Ga0209755, IMG submission 187301) | Cornitermes sp. P1 segment gut microbial communities from Petit-Saut dam, French Guiana - Co191P1 (SPAdes) (version 2) | ecosystem: Host-associated > Arthropoda: Insects > Digestive system... | reverse complement strand
TGGCAACCGCATCAACACGCAAACCGTCTACGTGAAATTCACGCAGCCAGTACATTGCATTTGAAATCAAAAAGTTCGCAACTTCTCTGCGGCCGTAGTTGAAAATATAGGTTCCCCAGTGCGGATGCTCGCCTTGCCTTGAATCCGAATGTTCATAGCAAGCACTGCCGTCAAAGCGACCGAGCGAAAAACCGTCTTTTGGAAAGTGCGCCGGCACCCAGTCCAAAATAACGCCGATGTTGTTCTGGTGACATCTGTCCACAAAGCGGCGGAACTGGTCTGGAGAGCCATACCTGCTGGTAGGAGAAAAATAACCGGTGACCTGATAACCCCAAGATTGATCCAGAGGATGTTCCATAACCGGCATAAATTCGATATGCGTATAGCCCATATCCAAAACATAAGGGATCAAGGAATCTCCAAGCTCATCCCAATTCAAAAAGCGGTCCGGATTATCAGGATCGCGTTTCCATGAACCCGGATGAACCTCGTAAATATTTACAGGAGAATTGAAAAATTGCGTTGCGCTGTGAGTCCGCATGTAAAGGTCATCGTCCCATATGTAGCCATCCATGTGAGTGACAATGGAAGCGGTGTTTGGCCGCATCTCGCTGAATTTTGCGAGCGGATCGGCCTTTTGATACATATTGCCTTCTCTGGAATGTATCTCAAAGCGGTAAAGTTCGCCCTCCCCTATTTCTGGAATAAATATTTCCCAAACTCCGCAGTTTCCACGCACACGCATTTGGTGCCTGCGACCATCCCAGGAATTGAAGTTGCCTATAACGGCGACAGCACGAGCATTTGGAGCCCACACGGAGAAAAGAACGCCTTTGACTCCTTCTACCTCTACGAGGTTTGCGCCCAATTTGCGGTAAAGCTCATAATGAACACCGGATTGCATAAGATGCAAATCAAAGTCGCTTAAAACCGGTGGGAAAACATAAGGGTCCAGAATGGAATATATTGCACCGCATTCCAGCTCAATATTGAGCTTGTATAAAAAGTGTTCATATTTTTCGTCTATTTGGGCTTCAAAAAAACCGGAATCGCCAAGTTTTTCACAATTAAACTTTCGGCTCCCATCCAAAGATTCGCCGGAAATAGCTTTTGCGCCGGGCAAATAAACCCTAACGCTCATCTTGTTTCCTTTGCTAATGGGGTGCAAACCGAGTATTGAAAACGGGTCTGCACACATAAAATCATTCAAAACCTGCATATTCACAGGTTTAATAGTAGTCCATTTTAACCACTTGGGAGCACTCATTTTTTTACCTCACATTGATCTTAGGGAGTAATATAGAAACAATAAACGCTGACTTCCTACAAATCTCTCACTTTATCCACGTAATTCCTGCCCACCGGTATCACTGTTTTGGCGTTGTCGTTCAGTATAACGGTTAATTTTCCCGGGAATTGGCGGCGAATTTCCGCTATTTTGCCTACTGCAACGAGGTTTGCTCGGTGTACTCTGATAAAAGCTTCGGGGTCTAGCTTGCTTTCGAGGTCTATTATTGGAGTATCTATTATATATCGGTTGTCGTTTGTGTAAACTGCGGTGTATTTTTCATCACTTTCAAAGCGCACTATGTCTGAGATGTTTATTATCAATGTGCGGTCGCCTATTTTTACCTGCAAGCGATGCGCATATTTTTCATTTTTGTTTTCTATTAAGTTTTTCAATTTCTCATAGAGGCCGGAAGCATCGGGTTTTTCCAGCATGGTTAGTTTTTCAAGCGTGTGCAAAAGCCTGTCTTGTTCTATTGGTTTTAGCAAGTAGTCTATGGCATTTTTCTCAAATGCTTTGATTGCGTATTCATCAAAAGCAGTAGCAAAGATTATATGCGGAACATTTTCTTTTGGAATTTTAGCCAAATCTTCTACCAGTTCAAATCCGCCTTTTCCCGGCATTTGAATATCCAAAAAAACAGCAAAAGGTTTATTTTCAATTATCTTAGCCAAAGCCTTGTCTGCGCCATCGGCTTCATCAACCTCCAACTCCTTGCCGCTCTCCAAAAGCAGCTTGCGCATTCTAACCCGAGCCAGCGGCTCATCATCTACTATCAGGACTTTCATATTATGGAAGGTAGAAAACTTCTGAACCCAGACAATTAGTCTTGCACGCAACGAACAGAAAACTGTTGGGTCTTAGTGTAGTCGAACTTGTCCACATAGCTGTAGGCGTAGTACATGTGCCGGCAGTAGGCGTGGTTGCTATCGTCCTCAGTACTACTCCACCACAAGCCTTCGCTGCCGTCGCCTCTAGGCAGGGCCGAAAAGCTGTGATCATCCGTGCCATTGCCACTATTACTCCAACCACTCGTAGCCTTCAGCCTTGTTCCTGCACAACTCGTACAGCTTCCTTGGCTTTCTACATAATTTATCAGCGTTGTCCATTCAGCATCGCTAGGCAAATGCCAACCACTCGGGCAAACCGACATAGCCGTTGCCCAATCGTAAAGGCGACCGTAAGTATCGCAATTTGCAGGATTATTATCATAGCATTCGCTTCCGCTTACATCGTAATTCAAGTTCTCTGCCATCCAGACTTGCGTATCTATCTGCACAGTTCTATAAATCTTGCCACCGCAAGTCACTGTGCCAGTCCCTGTTGATGCGTTGGCGCAAGCATCATTGGCAGACGAACTAGAAGGAACCACAGAACTGCTGCTCGGAGGAGGCAGAACAACACTTGAAGAACTAAGCATCGCAGATGAACTTGACCAAGCTGATGAACTTGACCGAACTGACGAACTGCTGCTTCGAACTGACGAGCTTGACCGAGTTGACGAACTGCTGCTACTCGAAGAAACGCTTGATGAACTCGGCAATGATGACGAACTTGAACGAGCTACGGAGCTGCTGCTCGGCGGGCGAGCGCTGCTGCTGGATAGCTTAATTGAAGAACTACTGCTGATAATGCGCCAGTATATGCCAGGTATGTTTGCACCAATAAACTCTGCCGTCCACTCGCAATTCCATTGCTCCAATTCGCCAAATTCACCATACATAAGAATTTTTATCATTCCCATATCGCAAGTTTTATTTGAACCGCCATGACATGACTTTTCCAAACGATCTCCAGGTTGCTCACAAGCTTTTTCCGGGAAATCTGAGCCATCGCTCAATAACAAACAAGTCATAATGCTAGAATCCGGATTTCTATATCCCAAAACACATGCTTTATATCCGGCTTTGTAGCCAGGTTCGGAAATTCCACCGCTTCCGTCACCGCCATCATCAGATGAGCAGGCAAAAACAAACGCCATAGCAAGTGAAATCACAGCTAATTTTGATATGTTTTTGTCAATTTGCATAGTAAAGTAATATAGGAAATAATTTAGCTAACAATCACGCTATTCCTGCACATATCATCTGCTTCCACCAAATGCCGCTTGCCGTAGCGGTCTTCAAGCTCCAAGCGTTGCCCTTTGCACGGGCAGCCGCAGGCTGCTGCAAACAGGCAGTGCTTTGTGTGAAACGCCGGAGGCGGTGATTTATAGAAACTGCTTATTCCATTTTGCAAAAAATACTCTTCGCTAAGGTAGTTTTTTATGTTCAGGCTGTTGTAATCGCCGCATAGATTTGAGCCTTGCAACTCTTTTAGCGCACCTAAGTTTTTAACCAGGATTGGTTCGGAGGTTGGGATGTATGGCGGGTCTCCTTCTTCGTGGATTTGGCGGGTTTCAATGCTCGGTTTTTCTTGGGATATGGGGCATGGTGTATATGGCTTGATATTGAATTTGTTCAGGCCGGGGAAAACTCTTTTTGTTCTTGATTCATTTAGCATTTCTACCGCTTTTTGCCTTAGATTGCGAAGCATTTTCGCATTTACATACGCATCTACTTTTATAATTGGATTTTCGCAAATATACGGCGTGCGTGAGAGACCAAAATCAAAATTTACAGGATTGCCTTTTTCTAAAATGTAATCGCTTTGAACTTCTATGTTTTCCATTTTCAGCACAAGAGGTTTGCCTGCTGAACCGGAAAGTTCAATGTTTATCGGAATCTTTCTTTTGTTTTGGAATGTGCTACGAATCTCTTTTTCTTTTGACGGGCTGTCGTTTATATATGCAGCGTCTATGTTTTGGAATTTTTTTTCGTTTGAGAATTCCAAGCAAAGCAAATTGCCATCACGTTCCGTAGTGAACACCCTGCCACCGCACAACGCAGGCGTAAACACAATTCCATCGCCTGGCTTGCACTGGCCTTTTGTTCTTATCCACACTTTTGAGCCTTTTACTTTCTCAACTTGCCCTAAAAATGAGCCTCTGTTGCCGGATGTTTCTCCGCTCACAACGCATTGCTTGTTCAGCCAGCCTGTTGTGAAACCACGGCTAAATATGCTTTCCATTGAATTTGTCTTTGAGCGATATGCTGCAACTACGCTCGCCACGTATTCCGGGCTTTTTAATCTGCCTTCTATTTTCAGGGAATCTATTTTGCAAGCTATCAGTTCGTCTAAAATCGGCAATGCGCACAGGTCGCTGGTGCTCAACAGATATGGTTTTGAGCTTTCCTGGACTTTGCCATCAATTACGAATTTATATGGCAATCTGCAAGGTTGCGCACACTGCCCACGATTGGCGCTGCGGCCACCGAAATATTCGCTTGCGTGGCACTGGCCGCTGTAAGAAATGCACAATGCGCCGTGGATAAAAACTTCCAATTCCATAGTCGGGCAATTTTTTCTGATGGATTTTATTTGCTCCAGAGAAAGCTCACGTGCCAAAACGCATCTGCTTATTCCCATTTCCTGAGCCTTATGCACCGCCGCAGAGCTTGCTATGGTCATTTGCGTGGACGCATGCACAGGAAGCCAGGGCGCAACCGCTCTGAACCACCGCACCAGCCCTATGTCCTGCACAATAACGGCATCGGGGCAAAGTTCTAAATAAGGTGTTATAACAGTTTCAAAATTTGCGAGTTCATCATTTGAAACCAAAATATTGCATGCGAAATAAACTTTGACTCCATATAAACGGCAATAATATGTTATGTTTTTAATATCATCAAATGACAGATCCGCCTCTCTACGCCGTGCGTTAAAGCCGGGAATTCCCACGTATATGGCATCTGCGCCGTTCTGAACGGCAGCATGGCACATTTCTTCGCTGCCTACAGGCGCAAGGAGTTCCGGGAGCATTTATCAGGAAAATAGGAAAACGTCTGAACCCCGATTCACTTAATTTAAGGATTTCCTTGATTTTCTCAGCGTTATGCTCTGCAATCATGTTAATCCTTTAATCCTGAAAATCATGGTTCAGACGTTTACTATATTCAAGAACAAATGAAATCCTCCCTCAAGTTCTTTTTTGCATCTGCGCTTGGCACGATTTTTGCCGCCTTTGTGCTGTTTTTCCTCTCCATTGTCTTTATATCAGCTCTAATAGCTTTCTCCGGGCAGAGCAAACCTGTGGATTCGCCGATTTTGAAAATAGATTTGAGCGGAGTTATAGCCGAAAGGGAAAATTACAACCCGCTATATGCAACTCTCTTCAATTTAGGGCTAAAAACACAAGGCTTAAACGATATTCTTGTAGCGATAAGAAACGCAAAAGACAATGACAAAGTAAAAGGCATATATTTAAACACAGGGCTTGTGCAAACAGGGCTTGCCTCAGCGCAGGAAATTAGAAACGCTTTGGCAGACTTCAAAGAAAGCGGAAAATTCATAGTCGCTTATGGTGAAATAATCTCGCAAAGAAGCTATTGGGTAGCCTCCGTTGCAGACAAAATTATTTTGAATCCGCTCGGAATGCTTGAATTCAAAGGGCTAGGAAGCATGAGGCAATACCACAAAGGAATCCTGGAAAAAATTGGAGTAGAAATACAAGCGCTAAAAGTCGGAACTCATAAATCTTATGTTGAACCATACACAGATTATAAAATGAGCAATTACGACAGAGAGCAAAAAAGCGCTTACCTCACAGCACTGTGGAAAGAAATACTAAGCGGAATCTCCGAAAGCAGAGGGATATCCACAGACTCACTCAACCGCTACGCAGACGAATACCTGCTCTTTTCCGCACCGGAAAACCTGATTAAATATAACCTTATAGATTCGCTGGCATACAAAACCGATTTTGAAAATTCGCTAAAAGAGATGGCGGGAATAAAAAAAGACAAGGAACTGGATTTCCTGAAACCAACTGATCTTTTAAGCAGTTACCCGCCCTCAAAGCTCGGCAAAATAGCCATTGTCTATGCAGAAGGCAGCATAGTTAGCAACGCAGAAGAAGACTTGTATAGAGGCCCTACAATCACAGCAAAAACTTATGTGAAGCTTTTAAAAGAATTGAAGGAAGACAGCACGATTAAAGCTGTTGTACTCAGGGTAAATTCCGGCGGCGGTTCTGCTTATGTCTCAGATCAGATTTGGTACGGAGTTAGAGAGCTTGCCAAAACAAAACCAATAGTAGCGTCCTTTGGCTCCTATGCGGCGAGCGGCGGTTATTACATAGCCTGCGGCGCAACCAAAATAGTGAGCTCCCCTGCCACAATCACGGGTTCAATAGGAATCTTCGGGCTTTTTCCGAGCGGCGAAAAGCTGGCAAATAAATTCGGAGCTTCTTATGATGGAATAGGAACAAACAAAAACACCTTGTTCGGCGAGCAAGTTCTGAGCCTGCCGTTTTTGGAAGCGGGAATTTTGCCTGCACGTCCGTTAAACGAAAGCGAACACGCAATGCTGCAAGCTTATGTTGAGCGTGGCTACGATGCCTTTTTGGACCGTTGCGCTGAGGGGCGAAACATGAGCAAAGAGGCGCTGGATTCCATAGGGCAGGGCAAAGTTTGGGTTGGTACCCAAGCGGCCAGCAATGGCCTTGCAGACGCATTGGGCGGCATTGAGGCCGCTATGGAAATAGCGGCGGATCTTGCTGAATTGGAGGATTACGATATAGAGGAATTTCCCAAGCAAAAAGACCCGTTTGAGAAATTTTTTGAGGATATTCTGAACGCAACAAAAGCAAAGAGTTTGGAGTTTATTCTTGGCAAAGATGGCTATGAAACTCAGCAGTTGCTAAAAGCCCTTTCAAATTACGATTACAGGCAAGCGATTTCTATATTCCCCCAATGATAGATCTGAAAAAAATTGAAGACGGATTCCGTCTGGTTTTGGAAGGCTTGGGGGAAGACCCGGCAAGAGAAGGTTTGCAAAAAACGCCGCAGCGAGTGGCGAAAATGTATTCCGAGCTTTTATGCAACATAAACTGCGAAGAAAAAGAAGAAGATATTTTAGCCACGCAATTCGTTGAAAAATACGATGAAATGATACTCTTAAAAGACATACCGGTGACCAGCATTTGCGAACATCACTTTTTGCCATTTACAGGAGTAGCGCACCTCGCTTATGTGCCGGGAAACCGCATAGTTGGGCTTTCAAAATTGGCTAGAGCCGTTGATTTTTACGCTCGCCGCCCACAAGTACAGGAACGCTTAACAACCCAGATAGCCAAACTGATACACGACAGCCTTGAACCCCAAGGCGTAGGCGTTGTGCTCGAATGCATACACACCTGCATGACAATAAGAGGAGTAAAAAAAACAGGCTCGGTAATGTTCACAAGCAAACTGATAGGCTCGTTCAAAAGCAACGCAACCACAAGAGCGGAATTTTTTTCAATGATAGGGAAACATTAATTTCTATATTCCATTCATGCGTATCATAGAACAAGTAAAGAGTAAGGGGTTGCCTCTCAGAGGCAATGATATAGATACAGACCGCATTATACCTGCGAGGTTTTTGAAATGCGTGACTTTTGACGGGCTTGGCGAACATGCCTTTGAAGATGATATTGAAGATGTTCGCAAACAAGGCGGCACTCATCCTTTTAGAAATGATAAATACAAAGGGGCAGAAATTCTGGTTTCCAACCGCAACTTCGGATGCGGATCAAGCAGAGAGCACGCCCCACAAGCTCTTTTGAGATTCGGAATAAAAGCGATAATAGCAGAAAGCTATAGCGAAATTTTCTTTGGAAACTGCGTTTCAATAGGAATCCCATGCTTCACTGCAAGCCACGAAACTGTGGAAAAAATTCTGGAACGGATTGAAAAAAATCCAAACGAAGAATTCACCGTCAGCGTAAAGGATCCACAAGACCTTGCACTGGCAGATGGGCCACGTGGACAGTTTTTAGACGGCTCATGGCATGCCAGAAGCGTTTTGCTTTTGAACAAGGACAAAATTGAAAACTTGGAAAAATCCCTGCCTTATTGATTATGAAAGCACTGGTTATTATCCCCACATACAACGAAATGGAGAACATTCCTGATTTTATCCCTTTGGTTTTGAGCCAAAATGAGAATTTGGAAATCTTGGTTGTGGATGACGGCTCTCCGGACGGCACCGGGGATTATGTTGAGAAATTAACTCTGGAAAATAACAGGATTCATATTTTGAGGAGAAAGAAAAAGATGGGGCTTGGAACCGCTTATGTGGCCGGATTCAAGTGGGCATTGGAAAAAGATTACGACAGGATTTTTGAGATGGATGCAGACGGAAGCCATAGCCCCCAAGCTCTGAACACATTTTTAAATGAAGCTGAAACTGCGGATTTGGTACTGGGAAGCCGCTATTTAAAAGGGAAAATTTCAGTTGTGAACTGGGATTGGAAAAGGCTGATTTTAAGCTACTCTGCCAATTTTTACACTAGATTCGTAACCGGAATGCCCTTTTCCGATGCTACCGGAGGCTTCAAATGCTTTAGCCGTAATGCGCTGGAAAGCTTGGACTTAGGCAAATTGAAAAGTGACGGCTACTGCTTTCAAATAGAAACTACGCACAGGCTTTGGAAAAAAGGCATGAAAATAAAGGAAATTCCCATAGTTTTTACCGACAGAACAAAAGGTTCCTCAAAAATGAGCGGTGGCATAATATCAGAAGCGTTCTTTTTAGTGATTAAACTGAGATTCAGGCGTTATAAATTTTCTAATTTGAATTCTACAAAACAATAGTGAGGTTCTTATGAAAAAAACTCTACTCGGCGTTTTATTTTTTGCCGTACTTGCGAGCAGCGCAGTAACACAAAAGGCCATTCTCGGAAACTGGTCTTTAGCCAATCCGCAAACTCCGGACCCCAGCGCAAGGATAATCCTTGAAAAAGACACTTTAAGGCTTACAGATGACTGGAAATATACCGAAACGGCTATTTACAAAATAAGCTCTCCAGATTATATGCTGAAGGTATCTACGGACGGAGACTACCGCCTTGAAAAAGATGCCCTGAGAAAATATCTAAGCAAATACAGCGCAGAAATAATGGAAGGCACAGCAAGCGATGAAGAAGCTGCGCAGAAATCCTTAGCGGAAATTGAGAAATTGATAAAAGCAGAGGCGAGAAAGCCATTGCCTATTTTAACCGCTACAGAAACCGAACTTGAATTGCAAGGCGTAAATGGCAACTTGGATTTTAAATACACAAAACCCAAAAGGCTCCCCATTTCTATGCTTACCAGAGACACAGTGCCTTTCTTTGCGCCGGAAGAATGGCGTTTTCCCGACATTGCAAAGGAACTCTCCAATTTCCAAATCAGATTAAAGGAGAATAAAAATCTGCTAACCTACGTAAAAGCCGATTTTAACGGAGATGGCTTAATAGATGCCGTAGCCTATTTGATGAATCCTGAAATGGGGCAAGTGGTACTGTTCGTTAATATGTCTAAGCCAGATGGCACCTATGAACTGAAACCCTATGGCAATGCAGACAGAAGCCCTGTAATAGAAAACGGCCTTATGCTGGCCACAGCCGGAGAGCATACAACAAATTCAAAACAGAAAATAATCCTGCAAAATCCCGGTTTTATAGAAATTATTTTCGGCACAACCGCTTATTTGAATTATTGGGATCCGAGTTCAAACGATTGGGTCAAGGTTCAGTTAGGGAAAAGGCTCTGAGAATTGAGAAATGCGTTCAGGGCGGTTCGGGCATGGCTCGCCTGCCAAATGGTTCCGTTTGCTTTGTTGAAGGAGCTTTGCCGGGTGAGGCTGTAGAGATAAAAATAACCGAGCAAAAAAGAGACTTTGCAAAAGCGAGCGTTGTGAAAATTTTGGAGCCTCATCCAAAGCGGCGAGTTGCGCCGTGCCCATATTACGGCAAATGCGGCGGCTGCAATGCACAATATGCGGAATTTGATTTGCAGATAGAAGTTTTGAGGCAAATAGTTTTGGACTTGTTTTCAAGAACAGCAAAGATAAATTTGCCACAGGATTTTGAAATTCACCATGCTTCGGAGTGGGGGTATCGCTCTAGGGCAAAGCTTAAAAACAACGGGTTTCAAATGAGGGGCAGCAATAAAGTAATTCCCATAGAAAGGTGCATGGTTCTTACGGAAAAATTAAACGAAGAATTGAAAACTACCAAAAAGACTTATCTATTTGACAATCAGAGCGAAAAATTTTTAGGCAAGCACATTCACGCAGATGAGAGCGTATTTTTCCAAAGCAATTTGGAGTTGCTTCCAAAGTTGATAGAAGAGGTGAGCAGAGCCGCAGGTAAAGGCAAACTTCTTTTTGATATTTTTTGCGGAGTTGGATTATTCTCGGCATTTTTGCAAGATAAGTTTGAACGGATCATAGCGATTGAGCAAAATCCTCTGTGCCAAAAGTTCGCAAAAAAAAATCTGGGCAAGAATTGCGAGTTTTATGCAATGGATGCACAGGAATGGAGTGATTTTAACGGGTGCGTTTTGATTGATCCGCCCAGAACCGGGCTTACAAACAAGTTATGCGAAAAACTTAAAGGCGACAAAATAATTTATGTTTCCTGCAATCCGGCAACTCTGGCCAGAGATACCCGCAAATTGCTGGACAAGGGCTATAAATTATTGGATATTCAAGGTTTTGCTTTTTATCCACAAACTTTTCATTTGGAGATGATGGCGGTTTTTAATTAGACAGCAAAAACAACACAGACATTCTAACCGCAACGCCGTTCGTGACTTGATCCAAAATAACCGAATTCTCGCCGTCTGCAATGTCGGAATCAAGCTCCACTCCCCTGTTTATAGGGCCCGGATGCATAATCAAAACATTGTCTTTTGCCTTTTCTAGAGTTTGGCGAGTGATGCCGTAAAAGTTGCGGTATTCCCTAAGGCTTGGCAAAAGAGAATCTTCCATTCTCTCCTGCTGCAAACGAAGCGACATAACAACATCTGCACCGTCCACAGCCTTGCGAACATCGCTGAACACCTCAACCGGCAACATGCCTGTATTGCGTGGCAAAAGAGTCGGAGGGCCGCAAAACCTTACATTTGCCCCCAATGCGCTCAAGCCCCATGCATTTGAACGAGCTACCCTGCTGTGCTTGATATCACCCACTATGGTCACCGTTTTGCCTTTAAGATTGCCAATGCTCTGCTCCATTGTGAAAATATCCAAAAGCCCCTGCGTGGGATGTTCATGCGCTCCGTCTCCGGCATTGATGATTACGGCGTTGGTGTGCTCTGCCAGGAATTTCGGAACACCTGTGCCTTTGTGCCTAACCACTATAACATCTATTTTCATCGCTTCTATGTTTTTTATGGTATCCAAAAGCGTTTCGCCTTTTTTAACGCTGGAACCAGAAGTAGTGAAATTCACAATGTCTGCGGAGAGACGTTTTTCCGCAAGCTCAAAGCTTATGCGTGTGCGTGTTGAATTTTCAAAGAACAGGTTTACAACAGTTACACCCCTTAGAGGCGGCAATGTTTTTACCTTGCGATCCAAAACCTGCCTGAACTCGGCGGCGTTGTCTAAAATAATTCTAATGTCGTTTGCGCTAACCCCCTGTAAACCCAGCAAATGCTTAATTTCCAAAGAGCTCATGCAACCTCCTCTTCTATTTCCACCAGCCATACAGCGGTCTCTTCATCGTAGGGATTCAAGCGAACCCTCACTTCACGCTTTTGCTCGGTTTCTATTGAAATCCCGGTGCAATCAGACGAAATCGGCAACTCCCGGCAACCCCTGTCCACAAGAACGCAAAGCCTCACCGCAGCCGGACGTCCAAGGTCTAAAATAGCACGCAAAGCTGCGAGCACAGAACGGCCTGTATAAAGAACATCGTCTATCAAAACAACCGTCTTGCCCTCTACATTCGCCGGCATTTCCGCAATTTTCAGCGGCGGGTTGTTTATGCGCTTGCGATAGTGAAAGTCATCCCTGTAATAGGAATTGTCTATGCTGCCTACCGGAACGGATAAATTATACTTGTTTTTGAGAATCTCCGCTATGTTTTGCGCAATGGGTATGCCACGGCTCGCCATGCCCATTAAAATCACGCTATCATCCTGAGCCTTAGCCCAAGTAGCAATCTTATCTGCCATATTGCCAAAAGCAGCCTGAATACCGCTTTCATCCAACAACTGACGAATTTTATTAAAGGAATCTTTCACTTAGGGGTAATATAGTAAAACATAAAATTGTTTTAAATCCATTTCTCTTATTGTCCATCTCACTGTAAGGAATTTCATTTTGCTTTCACTTCTGAATTCCCAAGGCTTGCCTAGGGTGTATGAAAGCGAATTTGAAATTCGCACTCCCTGTATTTTTTTATCCCAGCCTATTCTTAAACGCAACGGATGCTCTGCCCTTGCCCACAAGCTATCTGTGAATTTAACCCCTGCGGCTATGCCCATCTTGTTCTTATCCAAGTCAAAGACAAGCCTTGCGCCTTTTCTTTTGCGTTCTAAAAGATAGGCAAAATCAAGGTTATTTTCTTCGTTCTTTATAACAGCCGTTTCCGTTACTCTAAAATTCCAGCCCCATAACCGCACACTTTGCCAGGTTCTGCTCCTGTTTTTCCTGAAATTTCCACCAGCGTAAATCCGCTTTTCCCAGAAACTTTTGCTGAATTTTCCGTAAACCCAGGCGGTATCTTCAAGCCACTGAGCGCCCAAGTGCAAATCGTTTATGTTTATTTCAGATAAAACTCCCCTGCTTTTGCCAGTTAAATCACCACCTTTAGCATAAAAGATTCCCTTACGGAAAGCCAGTGTGCCCTTAACATCATCTTTTTCTTTTACCCTCATTTCTGCGGTAAAACCATACATGCTGCCATTTATTTTAGCAGATTTATTCTGCAAATGCCCATTTGTGTCCAAGTTCGCTCCGCCGCTGAATCTAATCTTTGGCATGCGCATAGGGGCGCTTTTGTACTCAAAAATACACTCCGCCTCCTCTGTAAGCTCTTTGCCCACATAAAGCTCGGCCAGGGCGCACCATAGCTCCCTATCGTCGCTCAGGGCATCCAGCTCTGTCATTTGGGTGTAATCTATAAGGCCATCGCTTTGCCACCAATAGGAAAAGCCATTTATTTGCGCAAAGCACAAACCGGGAAGCAAAAATAAAAAAGGATATATCTTCATATATCCTTAGACGGAATTCAGAGGGAAAAATTTCAAAAAAATGCACTTTTTTTTATTTTTCCCCTTTTTTTCTCATTTTTTTACATATCCATGCCACCCATACCGCCCATGCCACCCATTCCTGGGCTTGGCATTGCCGGTTTTTCCTCTTTTTTCTCAACAACAACGCAATCGGTTATGAGAATCATAGAGGCTATGGAGGCCGCTTTCAATAGAGCGGTTTTGGAAACCTTAGCCGGGTCAATAACACCAGCCTTGGAAAGGTCTTCGTAAACATCGGTTTTGGCATTGTAGCCAAAATCGGCTTTGCCTTCTTTCACCTTGTTTACCACAACAGAACCTTCCAAACCTGCGTTTTCAGCTATCTGGCGCAAAGGCTCTTCCAAAGCACGGCGAATTATCGCTGCGCCGGTTTTCTGGTCCGCATTTTCAAGTTTCAAGGATTCAATCACGGAAGCAGCACGGATAAAGGCTACGCCGCCACCTGCAACAATACCCTCTTCAATAGCAGCACGAGTTGCGTGCAAGGCATCGTCAAAGCGGTCTTTTTTCTCTTTCATGGCAACTTCTGTATCTGCGCCAACTTTGATAACCGCAACGCCGCCGGAGAGCTTTGCCAAGCGTTCCTGCAACTTTTCACGATCATAGTCGCTTGTGGTGTCTTCGATCTGCTTTTTGATCTGGCCAACACGTGCTTCAATTTCTTTCTTTTTGCCTGCGCCTTCTACTATAGTGGTATTGTCTTTGTCTATTATAATAGACTTTGCCTGGCCAAGAACGCTGGGAGGAACATCTTCGAGCTTTGCGCCGGTTTCTTCGCTTACAAGCTGGCCACCGGTCAAAATGGCGATGTCTTCCAACATTGCTTTTCTGCGGTCGCCAAAGCCGGGAGCTTTAACTGCTGCAACTTTAAGAGTGCCACGCATTCTGTTTATTATGAGAGTGGCAAGTGCTTCGCCATCAACATCTTCTGCGATTATGAGCAGGGATTTGCCTGATTTTGCAATGCCTTCCAAAGTCGGAAGCAAATCTTTCATTGAGCTGATCTTTTTGTCGTACAGCAAAATGCTCGGATTTTCCAACTGAACTTCCATGGTTTCCGTGTTGGTCACGAAATACGGAGTTAAATAGCCACGGTCAAACTGCATTCCTTCAACAACGTCAAGGGTTGTGTCTGCGGTTTTGGACTCTTCAAGGGTGATAACACCATCGTTGCCCACTTTTTCCATTGCATCTGCGATGTATTTGCCTATTTCCGGGTCGTTGTTTGCGGAAATTGAAGCAACCTGGGTTATGTGCTCTTTGCCGTTCACCTTTACGGAAGCTTTGCTTATAGCTTCTGTAACTGCTGTAACTGCCATGTCAACGCCCCTCTTTATATCCATTGGGTTTGCGCCAGCCGCAACATTCTTTAAGCCTTCACGGGCTATGGACTGAGCCAGAACGGTTGCTGTTGTGGTTCCGTCACCGGCTATGTCGCTGGTTTTGGAGGCCGCATCACGAGCCATCTGAGCACCTAGATTTTCAAATGAGTCTTCCAGCTCAATGTCTTTGGCAACAGTTACGCCGTCTTTTGTGACTGCGGGTGCGCCAAAGGATTTGCCAAGCATAACGTTACGGCCTTTTGGGCCCAAAGTTACCTTCACTGCATTTGCGAGTTTATCAACGCCACGCATCAGTGCTTCACGGGCTTGAATATCGAATTTCAACTGTTTTGCCATTGTTTCTCTCCTGTTTGAATTTCCCTGTTAAAGAACCGCCAAAATATCGTTTTCTTTAACTATTAAATAGTTTTTGCCCTCAACGGTAATCTCCGTTCCGCTGTATTTGCCGTAAAGCACCTTGTCACCCACCTTGAGCTCCATGGCTATAATTTCGCCCTTATCGCTCCTGCGGCCGGCTCCAACAGCCTTTACAATGCCCTGCATGGGCTTTTCCTTTGCGTTGTCTGGAATAAAGATTCCACCCTGAGTTTTTGTTTCTGCTTCCACCGGTTCAATTAAAACACGGTCTGCAAGCGGTTTAATGGACATATTTACCTCTCGGTTAAGTGAAAATTTTCTTTCGCCATATAAAAAGCAAAATTTATGCCATTACAAGAAACTGCGTTTTTAAGCGAAAAACAGCGTTTATCCTTTAAGCAGGTTTCATTTTGAAACATTACCCAAGTTTTTAAAGTTCCGTTTTGAAACTTAGGCCGATCATGTGAAAAATCTTTTTTTAGTTAATAATAAACATATAAATATTTAATAATCATATTATATATTCTTAATAATAATTTAATAATCTGTTAATAGTTTTTAAAAAAATAAAAAATCAAGGCAGTTGCTGGCTCCATTGCCACCACCCCCATGTAAACCACTTGCAAAGTGCCTCAAAATTTTTGATATTTATATCGTGTTTGTGAATGTCAATATAAACGCTGCTGAACGGCCTGCTCCCCTCTGGGAGCAGTGCCTTTCGGTATTTTTACGCTCAAAACCCAAAGAATCATGGCTTTCTGCCATAAAACACATATCCACAGAGAACGGTGTATTAAATATTGAAGCCCCCAGCAATTTTGCTAAAGAATGGTTCCTGGAACGTTTTTACGAACCCATCATGATCATCGCTCAAAGTATAGATTCCGGCATAAGCAAAATTTCAATTTCTGCGCCGCAAGCAAAAGAAGAACTCATATTAGCACCGCCGCCGGAAATAAAAAAACCTGAGAAAAACAAACTCAGCAATTTCTGCAAAAAATATTACCTGAGCAACTTTATCACCGGAACTTCTAACGAATTTGCGCTGCAATGCGCAAAAATAATAGCGACTAAACCCAGCGATCACGATAATTTTCTGATCATAAACGGCCAGGCAGGGCTTGGTAAAACGCATTTGCTTCACGCTATAGGGCACGAAGCTGTGGCAAAATGGGCAAAAAAAGCCGTTTTATGGGATGCAGACCGTTTTTTCAAAGAGAGAAACGAAGGCAATTTAGCTCTCTATCAAGCCGATATTCTACTATTCGACAATTTACAGGATATTTGCACCCACGAAAACACTCAAAATGAACTTTTGAACATACTGAAAACCTTAAAAAACAAAGGGCGTTCCATAGTCATAACCAGAAATTCCAAAAGCAAAAATATCCCTACAGTCGAGCTGGAAACCTTTTTGAAAATGGGCATTAAATGCGAACTGAAAAAGCCGGACTTGCGAACCCGCATAGCCATTTTGCGCCAAAAAGCGCAGGAAAAAGGGCTATCCAATGTGGC
>Ga0209755_10004439_pt1 | contig 16611 bp, 15 predicted proteins | sample TergutCo191P1_FD_187301 | JGI IMG/M metagenome (GOLD analysis project Ga0209755, IMG submission 187301) | Cornitermes sp. P1 segment gut microbial communities from Petit-Saut dam, French Guiana - Co191P1 (SPAdes) (version 2) | ecosystem: Host-associated > Arthropoda: Insects > Digestive system... | reverse complement strand
TAACCACGGTGAAGGCGTTCAGTATTTCCGGCTGGAACGAAAACAGGGTCGCGATTGTCTCGCCGTCCCCGCCCGCGCCGCCGGTAAAGGGCAGAATCCCAAGCCTGGGCCTTGCCCGAAAATCCGTCTGCGGGAACGCGAAGACGGCGCACCATGCAAGAAGCACGGCGAAAAGCAGTGTTTTTCTCATTTCACCTCATTTGCGAATGAAACCAAGTTTGGCGCATCGTTCGTCGATACCACGCAATTTGAGAATATTATATCACGCAACCAGTTGTTTGCCAAGGCTATCACGCCATAAATATAATAGAAATTTCTCTATAAGGCGGATAAATGACGGAAACCCAACTGAGGGATACGGTTCGAACCAACATCAGGCGGTACAGGGATTACCGAAAATGGACGCAGGCCGAGCTTGCCGAAAAGATAGGCATTTCGATAAATTTCCTGAGCGACATCGAAAACGGGAAGAGGTGGATTTCCCCCTCGAGCATGGTGAAATTCGCCTCCGTCCTGAATATCGAGCCGTTCGAGCTGTTCAAACCCGCCGACGCCCCGTCCCCTTCCGTTTCCGCCCTGCTTTCCAAGTACAACGACGAAGTCGCGCAGGCCGTCTCCGATTCCCTCAAGCGGATATACGACTACTATCAGGCCAAAGGATAACCCCCTCCCCATTTTCACGCGAATCCGGTATAGTGGGCGAGGTGTAAGGAGACGATACCATGCTTGCTGAAGCGAAAGGCTTGAAAGAGGAATGCGGCGTTTTCGGGATATGGGGCCACAAGGACGCGGCGCAGTCTGCGGTGACAGTCACCGATTTTTAACCCGCCGCACAGAGTGACTGTCACTTTTTTCCTACCGTGGGATTATTGGCATAACCCTACCAGCCGACATTGCGGCGACAGTAGTAAAAAGGTGCCGGTCACCCCTCATAAGCGATAAAATTTGATGACCGACACCGCACACCTGCGGTTTAATCCTCGATGATAGATATGGTTTTAAGAAACCGTTCGGGCGTTATAGCCAGGATGGCACCAGTGGCGAAATCCATGACATTTCCGGTTACGATGTAGTTGGCGGAAAAACTTTCCCCCACGACATACTGGACGGAATCCTCGAAGTCGTCCCATTCAAAATCCAACGCTTGATGGATGTGGCTGGCCGTTACGTCCGCGGGCTTGAAAACCCGTAACATACTTTTTAGGTGATCCCGTGCGGCCTTTTTGCCAAGGGAAGCACTGATTAAATCCAATGGGGATGCGGCATCTGCGATGCCGAAATCAGTGCTACTTAACCGCATCTGCGCCATGCAGATGCAGGGGAACCACTGAATTCCGCTTTAATCAGCGGTTCCCTAGTGCTGCAGGCCATCTGTTCGCATTGCAATTGCGGAGAGGTAGGAAAGTGCTTTTGCTCTGGTATAGCCGTTTTATCCCGCATGACGCGCTTTTCCAAATGCCCATTTGCTGATATACTGTAAAGTATGAAGGTATCACTGGTTACAGCTGCGGTCATTTTGGCCGTTTTTTCCATGCTCTCCTGCGCGAATGTCGATCCCGTAAGGAGATTCCCGGGAATGGTGGCCGACATGGATCCAATCTCCACGGGGCCGGTATACATCGTGTTCGACAGGGCTTTCGGGGGGGGATTGAACCAGGTCAGCGTGGACACGGTCTTCCACCCGCGGCTTAACGCCGTGTCGCTGGAATTCAGGCACGAATTCGTCACCTATAGGCAGTTCTGGGACGAGACGGCCAGACGGCATTTCATCACGGCGCTGGAACATTACAACGCGGATTTCGAGGAACGGAACCTGATCAACCGGCAAAGACAGACTAGGAACGTCTATGGGAGGGTGAACGGGCGGCTTGAATGGCAGACCGCCAGATTCACCGCGACCCATGTTTCGCACCCCGTCATCGAGCTGGGGTACCGGTTCAGGGAGAACGCCCCGTTCTTCACGGCCCTCATGCGCTCGGCAAGGTCGGAGGAAGCGCACGGATCCGGCCTCGGGCAGACAGAATCCAGGCAGATCCGCATGAGTTTCACCCGCGCCCAGGCCGCGGATCTGGCAAGGATATTCGATCAGACCTTCCTTATGGGCTTGGTGGATATGCATGGCGTCCAGAGGCCGGCCGCCGCACCCTCGCGATGGGACGATTTTGACGATTCCCGCGATCCGGACGGTTTTGGCGATTTTCACTATTTTGATGATTTTAACGATGAGCAAGAGGGTTGACCAACATCCGTTCAAACTGGTAAGGTAATTGTGTATGGGTATTTTACCGGCGAAAAAAGTCGCCGCATATTATGAAACCTTCAAGGGATTCGACATAACCTTTACCAAGGACATGATCCAGGTAACGGGACTCGTCCCGGAGCAGATACATCTGAAATGCGGGAGCGATTTTTGGCCCTGCGTCTTCTTTGCCACCTCCTTCCAGCGCGCAAAGGTAGTAGCCAACATCAAATCCGGCATCGTTGAAAAGCTGAAACAGGCCAACAACCTGGTAAGCCTGCGCCTTAGCTTCAAAAGCCCGGATCGAGATACCCCGGTGGCGTTTTTCGTGGCGGGGCGCGTCGTCAACCTTTCCCCATATAAGGGATCAAAAGAAGTGGCCCTTATGGGGATCCAGTTCACCCAGCGTCCGCCGGACGACTTCATAGAGATTATCGGGCGGGTGCTTGACGCTAACGTGAACTCCGCCAAACGCAAGGACGAGCGGCTTCTCGTCACCGCCGAATCCCAGCGCAAACTCAAATTGCTTTCCGTAAACGCCGTGGTCTTTGTCCAAAAGGTTCCCCGGCCCTGCATATTACGGGATCTGTCCTTTTCGGGCACCAAGGTGATAATGAAGGGCGTCGGCAAACTGCTCATGGAAAAAGAGGTGACCTTGCGCGTGGATTTCGACGATCCAAGGGAAAGTTTCCTGCTGACTGGCAAATTCGTCCGGTCGGAAGGAGTCGAGGGAAAACAGGGGCTGGTGGCCTTGGCCATGTCCTATGACGAGACCGCGATTCCCATGGGCTACAAGATACGGATCAACGAGTGCCTCAACACCACAAGGGCGGACAGCCGCAGCTCGCCGGCGACAAGGTAACCCCCGTGCGGGACGCAGGACAGGATCTCCGCCAAGATCGGGTCATATTCCTTTCCGTTCCCGAAAGCCTCAGAGGGCACATTTCCGATCTTGCGAGGGATTTTTCGATCGACCCCGACATACCCCTGCCCGTGGAAATCCCCGAAGGGGGAATAACGGACGCAAAAGCCGCACTTGAAAACCTTTCCTGGGAAATGATTGTCTCGGGAATGTTGCGGGTCATAGCCGGCGATGGCGCCAATGGTGCGGCAAGGGCCGACTGGATTGACTACTACCGCGGTTTCGTCCTGGCGGTGCGGCCCTCGATAATGGGGGAATTCACCGAGGCGGCGATACTAAAAGCGCGCAACGGCGAATTCGGCCTTGCGCTGGAGATACTCGATTCGCTGCGGGGGCTGTTCCCCTTGTCGCCCACGGTAAAGCTGAACTGCGCTCTGGTAATGGAACAGCGGGCCGAGTTTCTGGAGCGTCAATCCAAACCAGAAGCCGCGGCCGCCTTTCGGGATGTCGAAGCCGCGTACGACGAAGCCATGTCCCTGCACCCCCCTTTCCGCGACGCCTGGTTCAACGCTGGCTATTTCTTCCTTGGCAGAAAGGATTTCGCACGCGCAAGGGAGTGCCTTTCCCTGTACGTTGATCACGCCGAGGACGCGTTCGAGGACGAGCCTGAAGACGGGGCAAAGAAAAGGCGCGCTCAGGCCCTAATCAGGGAGATTGACGCCAGCGGCCTGGATGACGAAGGTTTCAAGGAAGCGTACATGCTGGTGCGGGACGGAAAGGAAGAGGCGGGAATGCAGAGCATCCGCGGTTTCATCGAAAGGCAACCAGAGGTGTGGAACGGCTGGTTCGTGCTGGGCTGGGCCCTGCGCAGGCTGAGCCGCTGGGAGGACGCCGCAACCGCATTCGACAGGGCGATCGAGCTTGGCGGCGTCAACAGCGACACCCGAAACGAGCTTGCCATCTGTCTGATGGAAACCGGGGATCTTTCCGGCGCGCGCCGGCAGCTTGAATCCGCCCTGCGCGACGACAGCGAAAACGTAAAGATAATATCGAACCTGGGCGTTCTCGCCCTGAAAAACGGCAGGAAAGACGAGGCCGCGGCCTTTTTCCGCACCGTGTTGGAACTTGATCCAGAGGACCAGCTCGCCAAGGGCTATCTGGGGTAGCGCAAGCCGCCCTCCCCCATCTCCACCGCCCCCGCCCAGCGAATCCGCAAAACCGTAAGCGCGCCGGGGCCAAAAAGCCCCTCCATCCGCGCCCTGTAGTCCCCCAGCCCCTCGACAGGAACATACGCCTGCACCGTCCCAGCAAAGCCGCCGCCGTGCACCCGGCAGGCGGCCTTCAAACCCTGCCCGCGGAAAAATTCCCTCGACGCGGCAAGGGCCAGGGACAGTCCCTGCTCCTGCCCGATTTGGGCAAGCTCCACAGCCCCCTTCCGAGGCAATGCGCGCCCGCTTGAAACAACCGCCCACCCGGTGTAACCTAGAAGCATGAACACGAACCCCGTAACCGCTTACCTTGCCTCGACCAAACCCGAAAACATCGATACCACGCTGTTGGCGTACCTCTGTAACCTTACCGAGGTTGCCAAAACCGCGCCGGAAATCGCCCGTTCCATTGTCCGCGAACTGGAAAACCAGCGGAACAGGATCAAACTTATCGCCAGCGAAAACTACTGCACCATGGCCGTACAGTTGGCGATGGGCAACCTTCTGACCGACAAATACGCCGAGGGTATGCCAGGGCACCGCTTTTACGCCGGCAACGAGAACGTGGACGCGGTGGAAACCCTTGCCGCGCAAGAAGCCTGCAAGCTGTTCGGCGCAGAATACGCCAACGTGCAGCCTCACTGCGGCGCCGACGCCAACCTGCTTGCGTTCTGGGCGATCCTTTCGACCCGAATCGAGGCGCCGGCCCTCGAAAAATACGGCACCACCAACCTGTACTCGCTCACCGACGACCAGTGGAATCAACTGCGGGCCGACATGGGCAACCAGCGAATGCTTGCGCTGGACTACTATTCCGGCGGGCATCTCACCCACGGCTATCGTTACAACCTTTCCGGCAGGATGTTCGACATCTACGGCTATTCGGTTTCCAAGGAAAAGGGCGTTCTGGACTACGACGAAATCGAGAAACAGGCCCTAGAGGTTCGCCCCTTCATCCTGCTCGCCGGCTATTCGGCATACCCCAGGTCGATCAACTTCAAACGAATGAGGGAAATCGCCGACAAGGTTGGCGCGGTTTTCATGGTGGACATGGCCCACTTCGCCGGCCTTGTGGCGGGCAAGGTCTTTGCGGGCGACTATGATCCGGTGCCTTGGGCGCACGTCGTCACCACCACGACCCACAAAACCCTGCGCGGCCCCCGCGCCGGGCTGGTGCTTTCGACGAACGAATTCGCCGAGGCCCTGGACCGCGGCTGCCCACTTGCAATGGGCGGCCCCCTGCCCCACGTCATCGCGGCCAAGGCGGTCGCCTTCAGGGAAGCCGCGGCCCCGGAATTCCAGACCTATGCGCGGACAGTGGTCGAAAACAGCAAGGCGTTGGCCGCGGCCTGCATGAAGAACGGGCTTGAGGTGCTCACCGGCGGCACGGACAACCACCTGATGCTGATCAACGTTAACGGACTCGGCCTTACCGGCAGGCAGGCGGAAAGCGCCCTGCACGAGTGCCGAATCACCCTGAACCGGAACAGCCTGCCCGCGGATCCCAACGGCCCGTGGTACACCTCCGGGCTTAGGCTGGGAACCGCCGCAGCCACCACCCTTGGCATGGGCAAGACGGAAATGGAGGAGATCGCCGAAATCATGGCGCTGGTGCTGAAAGGAACCACCGCCGCGGCCGGGAAAAACCCCGCGACGAAGAGCAAGGCCAAATACCTGATAGAGCCCGCGGCAAAGGCCGAGGCGATAAAACGCGTGGCGAAAGTGCAGGAACGGTTCCCCGTGTACCCGGAACTGGATCTGCCGATGCTCAAAAGGGCTTTTGTCGATGCATGCGCTCCGTGAGCATGAACGTTTCAAGCGATGATTGTACCCTGTTACCCGGACTTCGTGCCTTTGACGATCGACCTGAAAAGCGAGATGCACCCGCGCCTTTCGCTTACCGCGGACGGGGTTTCGGAGTTCACATTTTCCAACCTGTACCTTTTCAGGAACCGATACGGGTACCGCGTTTCCCGAAGCGGGCCGAGCGGTGGGTTTATCATCTCCGGCACTCAGCCCAAAACGACAAGCGGGGCGGCAAGCAGGTTTTTCATGACCCCGTGCGAGGCGCCGGCGCGCGACGTCCTGGAATCGCTTTTCGCCGCCCACGATTACTGGAAGAACATCTCCGAAAGCGTGTTGGGGGCGTCGCGGCAAAACCTTGAGGAATGGGGAATCTGCGTCGGCGAGGACCGCGACAATTTTGATTACTTATACGCCCGCAGCGATCTCGCGGAACTTGCCGGCAAGAAGTACCACAAGAAGCGAAACCTAGTTCACCAGTTTCTGAACGCCTACTCCCACGAGCAGCGACCCTTGACGCGGGAACTTGTCCCGCGGGCGATGGAGGTGCTAGAGCAGTGGCGGCAGGACAAGGGCGAGGTCGGCGACTATCAGGCGGCGCGGGAAGCCTTGGAGTGGTTCGATTCGCTGGCGTTGCGCGGGCATCTTTATTTCGTCGATGGAAAGCCCGCAGGGTACTGCCTTGGCGAAAGCGTGGCCAAGGGGAAGATGTTCGCCATCCATTTCGAGAAGGGGCTGGATCGTTACAAGGGCATCTATCAGTTTATGAACAAGGCGTTCGCCAACTCCCTGCCGCGCTTTTTCACCTACATAAACCGCGAGCAGGATCTTGGCGACGAGGGGCTTAGGCAGGCAAAGATGACGTATCGCCCCGCCGGTTTCGTCAGGAAGTATTCCGCCATGCGGCCCGCGCATTTGCGAAAGGAAACGACATGAACTATCTGACCGGTTTTCACGCCATCGAGGAAAGGATCAAGCTGCACAAGACCGCGGGAAGGGTCTGCGGCCCGTTGCTTCTGGCAAAGGCCAGCCCCCGCGCCCGCGAACTGGTGAACCTCGCGGTGAGCCAGAAAATACCGATCAACCGGGTCGGCGCGTTCGAACTTGACGGGATGGCTCCGGGCAACCGCGGCATTGCCCTGCAGGTCGAGGATTTCGGCAGGGGCGGCGCCGACACCAGCGTAGATGAATTCATCGGCGGCCTTGGCGAACGCGCCGATGCCCTGGCGCTTATTCTTGACGAAATCACCGACCCGCACAACTACGGGGCGATCCTGCGCAGCTGCGATCAGTTCGGGGTCGATCTGGTGATAAGCCGCAACCGGCGCAGCGCCAAACACGCCGACGTCATTTCCAAAACCTCGGCGGGAACCGCGGCTTGGGTTCCGCAGGCCGAAACTGCGAACCTTGTGCGCGCGGCGCAACAGCTCAAGGACTCCGGTTTCTGGGTCTATGGCGCGGACATGCACGGAGATGCGGCGTATACCACGAAGCTACGGGGAAGGGTCGCACTGGTACTCGGCAGCGAGGGATCGGGCATTTCGCGCCTTTTGCTGGAAACCTGCGACGGCACCGTCGGGATTCCATCGCTGGGGAAAATCGATTCGCTTAACGTTTCGGTCGCCGCCGGGGTGCTGCTTTACGAGGTGCAAAGGCAGCGAAACAGTTAAGGAACCGCTAATTCCACTTTAATCCGCGGTTCCTTAATGCCCGTTTTGAATCTCCGCTATGACCTCGATTTCCACCAGCGCGTTTTTCGGAAGTTGTTTTACCGCTACGGTTGAACGCGCCGGTTTGCCGGTAAAGTATTGCTCGTACACCTTGTTAAAACCGTCAAAGTCGCCCATGTCGGCAAGGAAACAAGTGGTCTTTACCACTTTGTCCAGCCCCGAGTTTGCGGCCTTTAGCACTTCGGCAAGGTTTGTGATGACCTGTTCGGTCTGTTCCGCAATGCAGCTTCCCTTTACCTCGCCCGTTCCCACCGTAATGGGGATTTGCCCCGAGGTGAAGATAAACGCTCCCGATAGTACCGCCTGGGAATAAGGCCCGATTACGGCAGGTGCGGAACTTGTCTGTACAGCTTTCATTGTCGCTCCTTCGACCCATTTTTCATATTAATGGACCTCTTGCGAAACTCCATAAGTTTTGCGAGAGGACCGGTGCGCGGCGCGCAATCACGCACCGCGCATTTCATGCGTAGCCTACAGGCCAAGAATGCGCTTGAACTCCACGACAATTTCGTCAACCATTCCCTTGGCGCATATATCGACAAGGTTGCCCTGCTCCCGATAAAAATCGATAAGGGGGGCGGTCTGGTCGCGGTAGACCTCAAGCCGCTTCTGGATGGATTCGGGCATATCGTCATCGCGAATGTACACCTCGCCACCGCAGTGGTCGCAGACATTTTCGACCTTTGGCTTGTTGAAGACCGCATGAAAGTTAAAGCCGCACTTCCTGCAGACGCGGCGGCCGCCCAGCCGCTCCAACACCACGGAATCGGGCAGGTCGAAATTGACCACCTTGTCCACGGTGGAGAACTTGGCAAGGGCCTGTGCCTGCGGGATGGTACGGGGAAAGCCGTCCAGAATATAACCTTTCTGGGCATCGGCTTGGGCCAGACGTTCCTTCACAAGCTCTATGGTGGTATCGTCGTCAACCAGCCCACCCGAATCCATGATCGCCTTTACCTTCAGGCCCAAAGGGGACTGGGCGGCGACCGCCGAACGGAAAATCGCCCCGGTGCTAATCTGGGGAACACCAAGAAAATCAACCACCCTTACGGCCAGGGTACCTTTGCCAGCCCCAGGGGGGCCAAGAAATATCAGTTTCATCGTAACTCCTTACTTACTGGCAACCATTATAGCAAACATCCGGCCCGGTTGTAAAATGGGGATCGGGCACAGGATACTGCGGATGTGGAATAAAGGACGGAGGCTGAGGGACGCACTTCTGTATCGCCTCGAGAAGCCCGTTCAGGTAGGCAAGGCCGATCGCCCGGTCGTACAGGCCGTAGCCGGGAACGCATTTGGTCTCGCCCCAGATCTGCCTGCCGTGGTCGGGGCGCACCGGGCCTTCAAAGCCTATGTCGTGCAGGGCCTTCATGATCGCGTACATGTCCAGCGAACCGTCGGTGGAAAGATGCGCCGATTCCTCGAAGTCGCCCGGGGCGTTGTGCCGGACATTGCGGACGTGGGCAAAATGCACCTTGCCCTTCAGCGAGCGGATTATGTCTGGAATGTCGTTGGCGGGGTTGCTGCCAAGGCTGCCCGTGCAGAGGGTCACACCGTTGCAAGGGTGATCCACGGCGTACGCAAGCCGCAGAAGCTGCTCTTTGTTCGTCACTATGCGCGGCAGGCCGAAAATAGGCCAGGCCGGATCGTCCGGATGTATGGCCATTTTTATCCCGTACTTTGCGCATGTGGGCATTATCGATTCAAGGAAGTATTTCAGGTTGGCGAAAAGAACCTCCCCGTCGATATCCTTGTACATTTCGAAAAGCTCTTTTATGCGGGCCATACGCTCCGGTTCCCAGCCCGGCAGCACGGTGTCCCCTACCCCGGCGGTGATCCTGGAAAACATCTCGGCGGGGTTTATCTTGTCGATGATTTCCTGCTCGTAGGACAGCACCGTCGCGCCGTCGGAGCGGGGTTTGGCAAGGTTCGTCCTTGTCCAGTCAAAGACGGGCATGAAGTTGTAGCAAACCATGTCTATGCCAGCCTCGCCCAGCATTTTCAGCGTGGCGATGTAGTTCTCGATGTATTTGTCCCTATCCGCCCCCGCGGTTTTTATCGAATCGTGGATGTTGACGCTTTCGATGCCGGCGATGCAAAGCCCATGGGCCTCGACTTCGCTTTTAAGTGCGGCGAATTCCTCTTTCGTCCAGACTTCCCCAGGGGGAACGCCGTACAGGGTGGTGATAACGCCGTATATGCCCGGCACCTGCCGCAGCTTGTCCAAGGTTACGGGGTCGTGGTTAGGCCCGAACCAGCGCATTGTCATTTTCATGGCTCCAGTATACACATTACTTGACAAACCTGGCAATACATGGTATCGTACAAAAAGAACATGAGGTGCCTTTCGTTTGAGGTATCGTCTATGTCTTCTGGTCCTGTAGCTCAGTGGATAGAGCGGCCGCCTCCTAAGCGGCAGGTCGTACGTTCGATTCGTACCAGGATCATCGCTAATTCCTTGCGGGATAAGGAATTAGCGTGTCGTTGACGTCCATGTTTTGATAGCTTAATCTTTCGTGTAGCTTATAGAAGGGCTTCAGCAGCAGGGAGGAAAGACGCCGAAAGTCTCCCAGCAGCGGATACTAAACCGCCATCCGTAAGTTCCTCGTTGAAATTGGAACCTTCAGGGCGTGTTCCCACTTTGGATAGTGGGAACACGCCCTGACTCTACCCCGCTCCTCGTTGCGGGTGTAGATTCCCGCATTAACTACGTTTACGCACTACAGGAGCAAATACATCGGACAGGAAATCCACAATAGGAACCGCTGATTCCATTGGTAATTCAGCGGTTCCTAGTATTGAACGAACAGCCCCATGCAAGGCATCAACAAATTATGCGCTATTGCAGAAGATGAATCCTGATCGAACGGATGTTGAGGTCAAACGCATCATTATCGCCAACGCAACCGCCTCTCCCCGCCCGAAAATAAATCCAGTTTCTGTTAGCACCCGCATTACTGGCATGAGTCGCAACCACATTATGTATTGCGGGCTCATACTCCCCTGTCATCTCGCTCCATATCCCGTTAGTGATCTCGCTCAAAGTAAGATCCCTTACTTCCGTCGCATTCCAATTGGAACCAACGCGTATGTTGCCAATCATAACATTGGTATGGTTGTTGGGGTTGTTGGGGTGGGGACGCCTCCCACACACGCTATCAGCCGCACATTCGCAAAAATCACCCACATATTCGTAGTCAACTTCAAACAGAAACTGCGTGAGATTTCCATAAACCACATAATTCAGCAAAGGACGCAAGTCAGGCGGGGTTTGAAACCAGAACTGTGCATTAAAGTCATTAACTGTAACGGAAAAAATGCCAGTGGCGTCATCAAAGGACTGGTTTGGCGCATTATTAAGCGGATTGCGAGTAGCACCAAAACCTGGCGTCAACATACCAAATGTAGATAAATCTACATCAAAAGACGCTGGGTGAAAAAACATCCCAAAAAAACCGCCCAACAAGATGTCGTCCTCACCAATATCAAGTTCGGCTCGCTCTGCAAACGGAACCTCACCTCTATTTGGCGCATTTGGGGCCGCAGTAATAGGAGTCCCAGGAGTTCTTCCCGTCAACATAATAGTATTTGCCATATCACGAGTCATGACAGTGTACTGATCAACCACCAAGCCATAAACCCCGGCACCCGCCGCCCACCGAAAAAACTGGTGGAACTGGTAGTCGCTAGGATCAGCCGCAATATCCAGTACTGCGGGGAAGATGTCTTCCCAATTAGGTATGTCCATTATGGCTTCACCCTCATATACCATGAAGTACCGTTGACTGACACCGTAATTAAGGTCTGGATTCTCTGCAGTTGGTCTATGGACCTCAGGAACCCATAATACTACGCGTAACATATCTCTCGGACTCCAAGTAGGCGTGGCAGTAATGGCCTCGGTAACGATAGATTCATTGGTGAACGGTATACCATTCACTTCCCATCCACCGAACCAATAGCCGCGCTGCCTGGGATCCACAGGGAAGATGGGACCCAAGGCATTACCTATTTCGACATTGAGCACGGTTATAGGCGGTATGGCGCCCGGTGCATAAAAGGTGACTGGAATAGTATCAACATGGAAATCGTAGCTTCGCCATCTCGCAGATAATTCAAGATTGACATTAATCACCGTATCTGCGGTGAATCGATCGAAGTTGAGAAACCAGCCAAGAAACTCATCATCGCCCCTTGTTGGGACAACAAATCTGGCGCCCAACGTTTCGCCCCTGGTAAGCACCACACTGTCAACTTCTGTCCCCCCTAGGGAATCAAAGGTAACCGTTACCGTTTCTTCAGCTATTTCTGTTAAACAAGCCGTAAACAGAACCGTCACCGCCAAAACCACGCCAAGCGTTACAGCGATTTTCATTTTCATTTTCGTCCTCCAAAAAAGTAATTATGCTTGTTCGAAGCACCGAAGTTTCCGAACAATTCGTCCAACATCTGTTCAAATGAACAGCCAACCTTAAAATGTTATGCCCGCACGCAGGTTAACTCTTTGCCTTTGCCGCTCGGGGGGGTACGGAGGGCCAAACCAGTTTTCCAAATCCCAGTAATATGCCAAGGCGATATGCATATGCGGGGTAAGGTCCACCCGTATCGAGGGATGAATCCCAATGTGGGAAAAACTGGAATCGGGCACTATCTGTGCTTCACCGAAATCGTTCGCATAAAGAAACCTTATCCGGGGAACAATCCGAATACCAGCGACATCAAAGTTGTATTCAAAGCCCGCCCTTACATGAAAAACATACCGAGAGCCTGTTGCATCAAGGCCAAGGCGGAGATCGGCAGTAAAGGAAGGCGGAGCGTATTGGATAAAGAACCAGTTTCTGGTTCTGAAAAGAACCTCCGGCGCATCGGATCCAATCCCCCAGAATTCACCCAACGCCCATACTGATAAGTCGGGTATAAACCTTCGTATCACGTATTCTTCCACCCGGTATATCATCCTGGTTCCTTCTCTTTCAATGTCAAGTCCGAGTCTTGCGGCTCCCTCGTCAAGCTCGCTGTCCAAGCGGTAGGCAACACGGGCCATAAACCAGTCGTTTCTGTAGGACACCCCTATTACGGTTTCCAAAAGCAAATCCAGCAAAGTGGGATCCCTGTCCAGGCCTGCGTCTGCATAACCGTCAATCCAGTTAAGAACAAAACCGAAATTCAAATAGCCCGGAACAAAGCTCGGCATAAACTCAAAACGCATTCCGCCGGTCGGGGTAATTTCCAGTTCCTGCCACATTTCCGGTCCGCCGGTTCCCCAGGGCGAACCGCCAAGCCTTCCCAAAGAAAGACGGAACTGCCTATCAAAAGCATAACCCCAGCCATAAGCATGATCCCAGTGAGGCCCTCTAACAGGCTCGTTGTTAAAATGTTCCCAATTGAGCCGGGCGTTAAACCCTACGTTCCCACTGGGGGCAGTAGCACTGAGGTTGATTCTGAAACGCCCGTCACCAGAACCGGCATCGTCCGTACTGTGTATCCTTACGGTGTCCTCCGAAGAGTCATCCCGTCCCAGCCGGTTTTCCACTCTCTCCCATAGAATACCCGTCTTTGCCTCGCCAGATATAGATATATCCCACTCCTGGGCAAGGGCCGAGCCAGCGATAAGCATAGTCAGCAACATTACGAAGCATTTTTTCATATGATGTCTCCTCTCGCAAGAAAATGTGCCGGGCACACACTATGCCCGGCATTCGGCTTCTATTCGTTAAACAACCTTATCGACAGGATTTGGTCTCTGGGCAGGTAAACATACGCCGCGCCTCTGCAGTAGCTTATTTCCACTTCAGACCCAAAATAAGGCGTAACAGTGCGGGGGGATGCTACAGGATCTGGCGCCACAGACCGCATGGTTTCCGCTCCGCGGATTCTAAAGCCAGGAGGCAGTTCCAGTCTTACGTCACCCATGCTCCAACCTCTGTCGCCAGTCGCACCGGCGGCAGTAATATTTGTCGGGGTAAACATGACAAAACTGATATAGTCAATGTCGTTTACATTGCCGTCCCAGTCCGTCAGGTTAACAGGGAACGGATCGGGTAATGGGCGGGCAAAATTATCCCTTAATCGAACAAAAGCAGTAACCCTTGCCGACTCCGCTGCCGTCGTGTCGCCGCCGCCAACATGGTTTCCCAATCCCCCAAGGTTGGTAAAATTCCGCGGGTTCAAATTGCCGGCAGTGTTACCGACTCCCTGGAAACTAACGGGAACCAGCTCATTGTTGGCGGGGTTAATCAAATGACCGCGAGCTTCTACATTGACATGGTAGGTTCCCGATGCAAACCGGGCATAGTGCGACATGGCCCAGCCCCTGGGAAGAATCGCCCCTCTAACCGTACCAGCCTCGCCTTCACCAATCATGCTGTAGAAACGCTTGATGGCCCACCAGATATAGGTGTTTTCGTGGTTGTTCCGTATGGTTATATCAATGGAGTTCAGCAAGGACCACACAGATGGCCATAAGGAATCAAGGGACCAGTTGGTCGCATGGTTAAGGTTAAATTCGGTCTGCCACACTTCCCTGGGTTCATCGTGGTAAGTAGCGTTATTGCCCACTTGGCCAAGCTGGCCTGCAAGGTTATTGTTTCTGTTGCCGTAAGGGTGCCTTCCGACGGAGAAAACCATGTCTCTGGCATAAGCGCAATTGAGCAATTCATTATGAATGTTTGGATTATTGGCAGAGGAACCGCTCATGGCCTTCACATAAGGCAACGGTCTTCCACCGCCGAATCCAGGTATGCTTGTAGGCCAATTGGGACTGGGCCTACCCAGAGCTGGAAAAGGAGAATCTGGACCAGTGACACCGGATCGCCCCGCACGGGTAAACCAGCCTACTTCTCTGAAGAAGTCCCGCATTTGAGCTGGCGTCCACCAGCAACCATCGTAATGGGCTTCAAAGTTGGGCTCGTTCTGTATTTGAATCGCAAAGAGCGGGGCACCGTTGTTGGCCATAATTTGGGCAAATTCTCGCAGATAATTGGCATATGCTTGGTAGAACATTGGCCTCAGATAGGCTCGGCCGGTGCCAACGATGGAGTTATTGCTCTTCCAAACTGCAGGCGGGGACCACGGACTTGCCAGCACATAGCCGCCGCGGGCATTGACATGCCTTACGCCATAGAAGAAGAATTCCCCGTCACAACAAGCGGTGAATTCCTCGAGCATTAACATCGGATCCGCATTCCAAGGTAAAATCATAATGCGCAGCATATTCAACGCCAGTTGATCGGGGCCGTCACCGAACAAAGTATCAAAATCTTGCGGCCTGAGCGTCGGGAAATTGTCCCAGGCAACATCCATGCCGCCAAAACCGCGCACAAACTGATTCCTGTTACTGGCCGCCCTTGAATCCGCTCTGGAAGTCGGGGTAGTACCAGTAATAGGGATGGTAAGATCGGCTATGTTAATTATCAGGTTGGGTGTAATTGCCGACGGACTCGTTACATTAACTTCCGCAACCCTGCTGTACAGGCGGGCGTATGGCTCCTCTGTAGCATGCTCGGCATGGTTGACAACAGCCACGCGGAAGAAATGCCGTCCCACAGCTGCGGTATTTATTGCAGGAATAAATTCCGCCCCGACTGCCCCCGCTATATCTGAAAAGGTTCCTGTTGCGGTTGGGCTTGTTTGCCATTGGAAACTGAGAACCCCGCCGTCATCTGTGTCCGCAACTACAGAAATCGGCGCAACCTCATCGCCTAAAAATAAAATCGCCCCGACAGGCTGCGTCGTAATAATCGGCTCCTCGGCGCTGGGGTTGGGGACTACATCGACAAAAGCGGGATTGCTCAACGAAAAAGACTGCCTGCGTCCGGACACGGCAATATTAGTGTTGGTAACCCGAACAAAGAAATAAAAACTTCCCGGCTCGTCTAGAAAAACGGAAGGGGAAAAACTAGAACCTGTAGCGCCAGAAATTTCCCTGCCCACCAGATTAGTTAATTCATCGGCGACAAACCACTGGAAGGATATTTCACCGCCGTCTTCAGTTTCCGCCGCAACCGACAAGACAGGAATTTCCATGTGCCTGCGGAAAATAACATTGCCGACATTTTCCGGATGCGCAGTTATAATCGGGAACATAGCATTGTTGGGGTCGTTCACGGTGATCATTGCCGGATAGCTTCGAACCGATATTTCCCTTCTGCCAGTAGCCTGATTATTGGTGTTGGTAACAATGACATAGAAGTTATGCGCCCCTTCAACATATAAAGATGGCGTTGTAAAACTGGCTTCCACCGCACCCTCTATCAGTTGCGAAAGGCTGTTCTCAAACTCATAGGGAGTGACAAACTGAAACCACTGGAAAGACAACCCTTCGCCAGTCGCTTCAACGGTCATGGTATGGTGTTGCCCGATTCCTATAGGACCACCAGCCGGTTGCGTTGTTATTACCGGCGTTGCCACATCCCTGATCTCAACCGTCTCGGTACCCATGTCGCAACTGGCAAAGATTATTGCAGATGCAAGCAAAACGAAACCAAAACTTCTCAAACACACAAGTTTCTTCATCCTTCATCCTCCAAAATAAAAATAGACATCTGTGGAATGCTGTCCACGGCAGAGCCGAAAACCAATGCACAATGTGCTAACTACCAATACGACAGTCGTATTGTTGCGCCCCACCCAAATAGACAAATTCCGCCCCAAGCCTGACAGAGACATTGTAATAATCATGTGAAAAACATCGCAAGGGACCGATCCTTTCGAGAGAAAGGATACCAAAAGAACATAAGTCTTTGTGTAGTAAGGAATTACGACATGTGT
>Ga0209755_10004438_pt1 | contig 16614 bp, 11 predicted proteins | sample TergutCo191P1_FD_187301 | JGI IMG/M metagenome (GOLD analysis project Ga0209755, IMG submission 187301) | Cornitermes sp. P1 segment gut microbial communities from Petit-Saut dam, French Guiana - Co191P1 (SPAdes) (version 2) | ecosystem: Host-associated > Arthropoda: Insects > Digestive system... | reverse complement strand
TTGTAGCCCAATTCCGGATCCAAGGTGGCCCGTTGTTCGGGGGTCAGGTCATTGGCAATGAAATTCCGCCATGCGGTAAGCACGTTTTCTTTAAAATCCGCATGTGAAAAGCCTTCTTCCACGGCCAATTGATTCGCCCACAGAACATGGGCATCGCCCACGATATGGCCCTGGGCCTGCCTTTCCGTCAACCTGCGCGTGTCCATAACGACAACTGGAATCGCTGGGTTGCTGAATATGGCATAACTGCCCTGGGCATCAAAGGCAAATTCATCGCTGTGCGCGGCGTACCAAAACGGCCCTATCGGCTCGCTTAGGAACGAAAAATCCTCATCGGCCAAGGCCTGGACACGGAACCAGAACGGGCCGTCGCTAAGATCGTCAAACGCGACGTTGACGTTCAGGTACAGGGCATCTATGTCGTCAACCCTGTCGAATGCCGCCCGCGGGTCGTTGCTTTCAGCATCCCTGAAAACAAGCACGCTGAAATTCTGCCGATCCTCAACGTCATCCCATGAAAGTCCCATTGGCCCCCCAAACGACAGGGGCTCTACGTGCCCCCTGTTAAGAACCAGATTCGCTGGGGTGTCCAAAGTGGCAACCGGTTGTTCCGGCACCGTAGCGCACGACAAAACCATCATAAGTACCGCCAGTGGAACCAGCACCTGCCAACATTTCTTCATCTGAATACCTCTCGTAAACTTGATTTCGGAAATCATCCGATTTCCTTCTCTACCAGGTGGTAGTCTAACACGCAATTTTTAAATGGTCAATATGCGTATGCATCATATTACGGACGAAGTGCAAAATCGAAGTCTTGACGATATTGCTTTACAAGCGGTACAATAACATCTGGTAGCTAGAGTTTTTGGCACCTAACAACAACGTGTTTACTGATTTCCTTAAAGTAAGTCCAAGGCTTTGTACCCGTATTAGAGGTTGTATGTTCAAACGCTTCAGAGGCAAAATCCTCCTCCCAAGCATTGGTATAATGATGCTTGTGTTGATTTTGCTTGTCGTGTATACATCAACATCCATCCAGAACCTTACCGATGACCTCGCGGAAGAAAGGGCCACCATGATTTCGGAGGCCACACACCTGCGCTTTGACGAGTTGACGAATATCTCGGCCCTGTCTACTCGAGTGGTAGCCCAAAGCGATATCCTTGCCGATATTCTTAGAACCTATGCCACCACGGGGGCCATCGACAGGGCGGCACTGCTTGCGTACCTGGAAGCCAGAAGAATGGAAATCGGGGCGGGCATATTCCTGGTACTTGATGCCGATGGAACGACCATCCTTAGAACGATCTTACCCCCTATGTTTGGAGACTCTCAGGCCGGTTCGGTCAATGTCCAAGCGGCTATGCGAGGCGAAACCGTATCCGCATTCAGCGTCGGGGGTGGGGCCATTCGCATGGCCGTATCCACCTACACACCGATAACTTTCGGCGGCCAGCAAATCGGCGTTTTTATAGCGCGCACTGTCATGAACGATGATGCGTTTGTCGATACATTCGCCGAAGTTTTTAACGCGCATGTGTCGCTCTATACGGGTCCCGAAATCGTGGCGACCACTATCCGGGACGCTTACGGCAATCGCGCCCTGGGCATGGATGCGGATCCTTTGGTGACACAGATCGTACTCGAAGAAAACCGGATATTCAGCGACCTGATACCGATTGACAGTGTGCCGCATCATATGTACGCCTTTCCGATACGTGATGCAACTGGTTTCCCCATAGGCATGTTTTCGGTGGCATTCTCCAACGAGCGCACAATAGCCGCCACGGTGGAGGCGCAACGTAGTTTGTTTATCATTAGTGCTATCGGCCTTTTGATTAGCACCATCGTATTGTTAGTTTATATCAGGCTGACCAAAAACATGGAAGAAAATCGCGTGGCACTGGACAGGGAGCAGGAGGCTGGCCGCGCCAAAAGCAGCTTTCTTTCGCACATGAGCCACGAGATTCGCACGCCCATGAACGCCGTCATAGGCTTGGCAGGTATCGCCATAATGGCGACCGACCCCGCAAAAAAAGACGACTGCCTTGTCAAAATCCAAAAGTCGTCCAATCATCTTATGAGCATCATCAACCAAATCCTGGATATGTCCAGAATCGAGGCAGACAGGTACGATCTGCAATTGCGCTCGTTTAATTTCGAAAATGCGATAAGCGAAATCGCCAGCGTGCTAAGCGTTCAAATCGAGACTAAGCAGTTGAACTTTACGACCGATTTGGACAAAAACATTCCAAGATTTATAGTTTCCGACAAGGTGCGGCTTGCGCAGGTCATTATCAACCTTATGAGCAACGCGATAAAATGCACGCCTTCTGGTGGTAACATAAAGCTAAGCGCGAAGCTCACCGCAGACGAAACGCTGTACATCGAGGTGGTTGACACAGGTGCTGGAATCACTGGGAATCTGCAATCCCTCATATTTAACGCTTTCGAGAAGGTGGGAACAGGCGATTCCAGTGCGGCGGAAAGCTCGGGCCTGGGGCTCGCCATTTCGAAGCATATCGTGGAGAAGATGGGCGGCAAACTCTGGCTGGAATCGCGGTTGGGCGAGGGCTCGAAGTTCATGTTTACCGCCAAGTTTGGCACGGCAAACATGGGGGGTTCCCAAAGCGCAGGCGAGAACCCGCAATGCCCGGCAAATTACGAAGGACGCACGATGCTCTTGGCAGAGGACATAGAAATAAACCGCGAAATCGTTATTTCCATGCTGGAGCCGACTGGAATCAAAGTTGAATGCGCCGAAAACGGCACGCAGGCGGTGGAAATGTTTGAAGGTGCACCGAATCGCTACGATATTGTCTTCATGGACCTGCAAATGCCGAAATTGGACGGCCTGGCCGCGACGCGGCGCATACGCGAAATGAACATCGATGAAGCGAAGCGCGTTCCCATCATCGCAATGACGGCGAACGTTTTTCAGGAAGACGTAGAAACCTGCCTTGCCGCCGGCATGAACGGCCACCTCGGCAAACCCCTAGATATTACTTTGGTGCTAAACACGCTGGAGCGGTATTTGGCCGCTTGACACCTTTGCTTGTAAGCGGTACAGTAACATCTGGTAGCCATAAATTTGAACGCATAACAGCGGTGTATTACTAGTTTTCTGAAATCAGTCCCAATATTGTACCCAATACTGTGTATTAGAGGTTTGTATGTTTAAAAGTTTTAGAGGCAAGATACTTCTTCCAAGCATCGGCATAATGATGCTCGTGCTGACTTTGGTTGTGGTGTATACGTCCATAGCCATTCGGAACCTTACCGATGATCTTGCGAATGAAAGGGCAACGATGATTTCGGAGTCCACGCATCTGCGCTTTGACGAACTTGTGGATATTTCGGCTCTTTCAACCCGAGTGGTGGCCCAAAGCGATATTCTTGCCAATGTTATCATAAACCATACCGCCACGGGAGCCATCGACAGGGCGGCGCTACTTGCGTACCTGGAAGGCAGAAGGCTGGAAATCGGGGCGGGCATACTCTTGGTGCTTAATCACAATGGGACTACCATAATCAGAACGAACATACCCCCTATGTTTGGGGATTCCCAGGCTGGTTCGGTCAATGTGCAGGCGGCCATGCGGGGCGAAACCGTATCCGCATTCAGCGTCGGTACCGGTGCCATTCGTATGGCCGTATCCACTTACACGCCGATAACCTTCGGCGGCGAGCAAATCGGCATTTTTATAGCTCGCACCGTCATGAACGAAGACGCTTTTGTTGACACATTCGCCGAAGTTTTTAACGCGCATGTGTCGCTCTATACGGGCCCAGAGATCGTGGCGACCACTCTCCTGGACGATTACGGCGACCGCGCCCTGGGCAGGGAAGCGGATCCCCTGGTAGCCCAGGTCGTACTCGAAGAAAACAGGATATTCAGGGATCTCATACCGATCGACGGCGTGCCGCACCATATGTACGCATTTCCGATACATAACGCGGCGGGCGTTCCCGTGGGCATGTTTTCCGTGGCGTTTTCCAACGAGCGCACGATAACCGCCACTATGGCGACACAGCGTTATTTGATTATTATCAGCGTTATCGGCCTTTTGATTATCGGCGTTGTATTGTTCGTTTACATAAGGCGGCTTATAAAGCCCGTCACCCTTTTGACGCAGACGCTTAACGACACTGCCAACGGCGATTTGACGAAAAGGCTGCCCGAACGGGGCAATGACGAAATAGCCGGGGCTGCCCGCTCCTTCAACAAGACCATGGAAGAACTTAGGAAAATGATCACCGCCATCAAAGGGCAGTCGGGAGTATTGTCCGGGATAGGCGAGAACCTTGCCATCAACATGGCAACAACGGCAACCGCGATGAACCAGATCGCCGCCAACATTCAGAGCATTAAGGACATGGCTGTAAACCAGAGTTCAAGTGTCAAAAATACCAACGCTACCATGGCGAAGGTTACCGGCAACATCAACAAACTTAGCACCCACGTTGAAATCCAAAGCGATGCTGTGTCCCAATCAACGTCCGCCATCGAGGAAATGTTTGCCAACATCCAGTCCGTTACCTCGACTCTTACCCAAAACACCCGAAGCCTTGCGAAACTCAAGGCTTCGGCGGTGGAAGGCAAATCCAGTCTGCAAGAGGTGGTTAAGGATATAAGGGAGATTGCCAAGGAGTCCGAGGGGCTTTTGGAAATCAACGCGGTGGTGGAAAACATAGCGGCCCTTACGAACCTGCTGTCGATGAACGCGGCTATAGAGGCGGCCCGTGCCGGCGTGGCGGGCAAGGGCTTTGCGGTGGTCGCCAGCGAGATACGCAAGCTGTCCGAAAATTCCAGCAGCCAGTCCAATATGATCTTTGTTGTGTTGAAGAAAATCAAGGACTCGATTGACAAAATCACCCAATCCACGGACACGGTTTTGGATCGGTTTGAGGTGATAGACCAGGGGGTAAAAACCGTTGCCGATCAGGGTGAAAAAATTCGCAACGCAATGGAAGAACAGAGCCAGGGGGGCAAGCAGATGCTTCAGTCGTCCAGCCAGGTAAACGAGATAACCCTACAGGTAAAGGGCGGATCGGAGGAAATGCTTGAAGGCAGCAAGGAAGTTATCCTGGAAAGCAAAACCCTGGAAGAAGTGACGAGAGAAATAACCGTGGGCGTGAGCGAAATGGCCGCCGGTACGGAGCAGGTGAACACGGCGGTAAACAGCGTCAACGATTTGACCAACGAGAACCGTGAAAATATCTCGTCTTTGGTGCGGGCTGTTTCGCGGTTTAAGGTTTAACTCTTGGCGAAGCATGGTGTATGACAGCTTACAGCCCGTCATACACAATTAAAAGCCACAGGCACTCTTGACTTCGCCCTATGAAGTGAGGTATTCTCTTATAGCTACACGTCTCCTGATAGAATAGCATGGAACTATCTTTTATATTCGGCGGAAACGTTTGCTCGCTAAGCCCGAAGTTCCCAGACACCAGGGTACTTCGGAGACTATGATTCAACAGAATATAGGGGAATTGAATGAAAATCCGGTTCAAATTAACTCTGAGCATGATAATGTTAAGCCTGCTGATCCTAGGTTCGGTAGGCATAACCCTGCTTGTACAGGCCAGAAGCCATATCGTCAGGTTTTCCCACGAAAGCGCAATGGCCACCGCCAACGAATACGCGAAACTGTTCGGGGGCCACATCGTGTCCTATTGGTACCTTGCCCAAACGACAGCACGCCTTATGGAACAGTACGCCAACATAGATGTAAACACCAGGCGACATTTTTTCAACCGAACACTTGAGGGCATTCTTGCGAGTAACCCCGATGTATTGGGTCTATGGTCCATCTGGGAGCCAAACGCCCTGGACGGTGCTGACGCATTGCACATTGGGACCGAGGGCACCAACAATGACGGTCGCTTTGCACCCTACTGGTACCGCGCCAACGGACAGGTAAGGCTGCGTGTCCTGGACGGCATTGGGCAGCCGGGACAGGCCAACGACAACTACCAAAGAGCACTGCGAGGTATCCCCGGAGCCATTCGTGATCCCTTTTCCGCTTCGGTCGGGGGAAGGGAATTCCTGGTGGCAAGCATAACCGCGACTATACACAGCCAAGGTCGGGTCGTTGGGGTTGTGGGCGTGGACTTTGACACGGACAGCATACAGGAAACGGCGTTGCGCCTTTTCCCCTTTAACAACGGTGTCACAAAAGTGTTCAGCAATAACGGCACGGTAGTCGGCCATCACCTGTACCCTTACCGCATTGGCACAAACATACTCGAAACCGAATTGGACATGGGCGGGCCGTACATGGACCAACTAACAAGGGCCGTTCGACAGGGCGAAGAACTGTATTACACGCACTTTCACCCAGGCTTTCAGGCATGGATGCACATGTTCATCACCCCCATTCAGATTGGGACTACGGACACCCCCTGGAGTCTCGCCTTGGTTATTCCCAGGAGGGACGTTCTGGCGGCGGTGTATACGATGGAAATTACCGCCCTAATCATAAGCCTGGTCGTAATGGCACTGATTATCCCGATGATAATCTTCATTCCCAGGTCACTCACCAGACCCATTCGCAAGCTGACGGGCATTCTTAGGGATATTTCCGAAGGCGAAGGGGATCTGACCCGCACCATAGAGATAAGTTCCAAGGACGAGGTCGGCAGTCTTGCCCACTACTTCAACCTGACCCTGGAAAAAATCAAGAAGATGATCATAAGCATCAAGGACAACACGGCGGAACTGTCTGGCATAGGCAACGAGCTTGCCAGGAACATGACCGAAACGGCGGCGGCAATAAACGATATTGCATCCAACATTCGGAACATTAGGGGCCGCGCCGTCAATCAGGGCGACAGCGTTACCCAGACCAACATTACTATGGAAAACATCACTGGGAACATCGGCAAACTGAACGGCCATGTCGAACGCCAGACCAACAGGGTTGTCAATTCGTCGTCCGCCATCGAGGAAATGCTTGCCAACATCCAGTCCGTGATCAACAGCCTGTCGAAAAATGCCGAGAACGTAAACACCCTTTCCTCCGCTTCCGAGATGGGGCGTACTGGTCTGCGGGAGGTTGCCGCAGATATCAAGGAAATCGCCAAGGAATCCGAGGGGCTTCTGGAAATCAACACGGTAATGGAAAACATAGCCGGCCAGACTAATCTGCTTTCGATGAATGCCGCGATAGAGGCGGCCCGCGCGGGTGAGTCCGGCAAAGGCTTTGCGGTAGTGGCAAGCGAAATTCGTAAACTGGCCGAAAATTCCAGCGATCAATCCAAAACGATAGTAGAGGTGCTGAAAAAGATTAATGGTGCCATCGGCAAGATAACCAAGTCCACCGAAAAGGTTATGGACAGGTTCGAGGCGATTGACAAGGGCGTAAAAATCGTGGTCGAACAGGAAGAAAACATCCGCAACGCCATGGAGGAACAAGGCCACGGGAGCAAACAGGTGCTGGATGCCGTCGGCGAGCTTAACGAAATCACCATGCAGGTCAAGGATGGCTCGCAAGAAATGCTTGCCGGGTCAAAGGAAGTGATAAAAGAAGGCAAAAACCTGGGCAAGGCTGCCGAGGAGATAACCTGGGGCATAAACAATATGGCGGCGGGCACGGAACAGGTAAACGAAAAGGTCAGCCGCATCAACGAGCTTAGCCTAAAAAATCAGAAAGGTATAGATCGCCTGTTCAAAGAGGTCTCACGGTTTAGGGTAGGATAGGGTTTCGCAGGGCGGGCACACCTTTACACAAGCTCATGTTATATGGGAAAATAAGGCCCAAGGAGTGATGCATGAAATCTGTGCAAACAAGCGCGGCACCCGCTGCAATCGGGCCTTATTCCCAGGCATGTGTATCGGGACAGTTTGTGTTTACCTCGGGACAAATCCCCATTACGGTGGGAACTGGCGAGGTAAAGGGTTCCGATATTACCGAACAGACCGAACAGGTCATCGCAAATCTTGCGGAAGTGCTTAAGGCCGCGAACTCGTCCCTCGAAAAGGTCGTAAAGACCACCTGTTTCCTTGCCGACATGAACGACTTTGAAGCTTTCAACGCGGTTTACGGGAAATATTTTCCCAGCAAACCCGCCAGATCGACTTTTGCGGTAAAACAGCTTCCCAGAAACGTGCTTGTGGAAATCGATGCCATCGCGGAAGTTTCCAACGGGAGCTCCTGATTTAATCCAATGGGGATTTAATCAGGAGCCTATCTTATTAGGCGAAGCCTATACGGTTTAATACCCCGCGGCTGTGTCAGCAGTATCTTGATACAGGATGAGCGAGAGCTCGTCCGTAAAGAAGATAGTGTTACCATAATCCAAAATGGGATGCTCTCTTAATCTGGAGTTAAGCATAGTGGTTAAAAAGATACCGCAGGGCTTGCCCTGCGGAGCTTCATTTCACTCCACAGACTCCAGACTGGAACACGATATATCCATAAACCTTCCTTATCCAACATCGAATGTAGCAACAACTCCCCCGCGCCCAATCAATGCTTCTGCGTTATAGCCACAAGCTTCTTCATATTCTCTTGAAGCTCGGCAGTCATGGTAAGCATGTTGGCGTAACCTGTTTTGATGGTGGCAGTAAGGTCTTTAAGGGAACCAAGGATGACCTTCGCTTGCCAATTAAGGCAAAAGCCTGGCATTTTTCCGTTGGTTTATGCCTCCTGTCAGCGACATAAGGGCCACTCTGCCAGATTTGAAGAGAATAGTCAATTATGGAAGTTTTAATTTGGGATTATTTCGCAGAATGTCGGCACTACGGGGAAGACAATTCCATCGTTGTCCAGTATTATCGAATTAATTAGGAGGAAAGGACTAAAAATGCAATACCGTGAGGACAAGGCATCTAGAAACAAGCTTTCCATGCTGGGGCTTGGCTGTATGCGGTTCCGTGACAAGGCGGAAACCGAACGAATGATTTTAGCCGCAATCGAGGGTGGCGTAAACTTCTTTGACACGGCTTACATTTACCCAAACAGCGAAAAAACATTGGGAGAAATTCTCGCAAAGCATAACAAGCGAAAAGACGTGTACATCGCCACAAAATTGCCTTTGATTATGTGCAAGAGCGCGAATGATTTTGACAAATTTTTCAACGAACAGCTTCAGCGGCTTCAGACCGATTATGTGGATTATTATTTTCTGCATAGCGTATCGGATTTCGCGCAATGGGAGATGTTCCGAAAACTGGGCATCGAACAATGGATAGCGGAAAAAAAGAAAACCGGGCAAATCCGACATATAGGGTTTTCGTATCATGGTACTTGCGACGATTTTCTGAAAATTCTTGACTCCTACGCCTGGGGGTTCTGCATGATTCAGTACAACTACTACGATGAAAATTATCAGGCGGGAAAGAAGGGCTTACTGGCCGCAGCGGAAAAAGGCGTGTCGGTTATGATTATGGAACCCTTGCTTGGGGGTAGGCTTGCCACGGGTCTGCCGAAGCAGGCTGTGGGTATGTTCGCAAAGGCCGATCCCGCGCTAACGCCAGCCGACTGGGGGTTCTGGTGGCTGTGGAACCAGAAGGAGGTAACGGTTGCGGTAAGCGGCATGAATACCTTGCAGCAAATGGAAAGCAATCTTCGTTCCGCCGATAATTTTCGCCAATTGACCGACAAGGAATTGGCCGTGTACGCCGATGTGGTCGAGTTGTTCAGGAAATCATACAAAATCAACTGCACAAGTTGTAACTATTGTTTGCCCTGCCCCAAGGGAATAAATATTCCCGCCTGTTTTTCCGCATACAATTCAAGCCACGCGCAAGGCTTTGTTACGGGGATGACTCTTTACATGACAAGCACCGCCGCAGTTACGAAAAACCCCAGCAGCCCGCACCTTTGCAACGAATGCGGAAAGTGTGAAAAACATTGTCCGCAATATCTGCCGATTCGCAAATGGCTTAAAAAAACGTCCAGACGCTTTGAACCTTTGCCGTTGCGTCTGATATTGGCACTTGTCAGGCGTGTAATGACAAGGTAGACTGCGGGGGCAGGAAGGAGTGCGGGTAGCAATCACCCAAATCTATCTACCTGCTCCGTGAAAGAACATGCCATCGCTTGTCGTGACTGCTGCCTCATGGCGTAAATTCTTCATCCAAAGGCATGTTGGTATCAGTCATCCGAACCGTATCACCATTTCGCGAATCCCGCTCTTGACATAAAAATCGCCGTGTGCCAGTATTGAACATGGAAGACTGCCCCATCTGTTCCCAGAACATCCATTCAAGATACTCTTATCCTTGGTTTCATGGGGGTATGCCGATAACCATTTTAGAGGAGACTTACAATGTTCACCGAAGGACTTTCCTATGACGACGTGCTTCTGTTGCCGGGCTATTCCGAAACCCTGCCGAAAGACTGCGACATAAAAACGACGCTGTGCAACGGCATATCCCTTAACCTGCCCGTAATCTCGGCGGCGATGGACACCGTTACCGAGGAAAAACTAGCCATCGCCATCGCGCTTGAGGGCGGCACGGGCGTTATCCACAGGAACCTAAACCCCGGGGAGCAGGCCAGGCAGGTGGCTGCCGTAAAGCGGTACCTCAACTGGATTATCGATTCGCCGGTAACCGTTCCAGAGGATGCCCTTATGCGGGACATATACGATCTGACCAAGAAGCATGGGGTATCTGGTCTGCCGGTGGTGGACAAGGACGGCAAGCTCAAGGGAATAATTACCAGCCGCGACCTGCGTTTTCGCCACGAGGAAACGCTGCCGGTGGTCGAAATTATGACGACAAAGATGACAACCGTGCGGGGCGAACCCAAGGTTGCCGAGGCACTGGAAATATTTCGGAAGAACAGAATAGAAAAACTGCCGGTGGTTGACGGCGAGGGCCGCCTTACGGGGCTTATCACGCTGAAGGACATCGAAAAAAAAGAGAGTTATCCACGGGCGGCAATCGACAAGTCCGGCCGGCTTATAGTCGGGGCGGCGGTATCGCCCCAGGACTACATGGAGCGGCTTCCCCTGCTGAAAAACGCCAGGGTTGACTATGTTGTGCTGGACACGGCCCATGGCGATTCAAAAAACGTCATGGACGCTATCGGCAATATAAAGAAGGAATACGGCATTCCCGTGATAGGCGGAAACGTTGCCACCAAGGAAGGAACCCGCCGGCTGATCGACGCCGGGGCGGACGCGGTAAAGGTGGGCATCGGTCCGGGGTCAATCTGCACGACACGGGTTATCGCGGGAATCGGCGTACCGCAGTTTACGGCGGTACTGGACTGCGCCGAGGAAGCGGCTAAGTCGGGCATTCCGGTAATTGCCGACGGCGGTATTAAGTTTTCCGGGGACGTTACCAAGGCCATTGGTGCCGGGGCCGGCGTGGTTATGATAGGTAATCTTTTTGCCGGGCTAAAGGAAGCACCGGGCAGGGAAATTATTTTTGACGGCAGGATCTTCAAGGAATACCGTGGCATGGGCAGCATCGGGGCCCTTGCCGGGGGATCCGGGGATCGCTACCAGATGGCGAAGGACGAGGAACCGGTTCCCGAGGGTATCGAAGGCCGGGTTCCCTTCAAGGGCGAGTTGAGTTCCTATCTAAAGCAGCTTGTTTCGGGCCTGCGGAAGGGGATGGGCTACTGTGGCTGTAAGGACATAGAGGAACTGAAAAAATATCGCCGGTTTATCAAGATAACCTCTGCGGGCCTTCGCGAAAGCCATGTTCACGATATAACCATTACCCATGAAGCCCCAAACTATTCGCGTTACTAAAAAGGAACTGGATCGCTGGTACAAAAAGTTCAGCGGTTCGGAATCGGCGATTGACGAGTTTATTTCGCTTGATCCAGTTCAGTTTCCGTTGCGGTATGCTGGTGCCCTATCCGTCGGACAACGGGCGGATATTGAGATTGCCGCTTTTCTTACGGCGATTATCGCCTGGGGGCGGCGCGACATGATTCTGCGTTCCGCGCAAAAAATGTTTGCGATGATGGAACCGGGGCCGGCGGCTTTTGTTATGTCGGGTAAGTACCGAAAGCTGAAAGACCGCGACGATCCTCTGGATCGCAGTATCCACCGCACTTTTTTCGAAGGCGACCTGAAATACTTTTGCAAAGGCTTTAAATCATGCTACGACAAATACGGCAGTCTGGAGGAACTGTTCGCCGGTGCCGGCGACGTTTGGCAGGGCATAAGCCTGTTTAGGCGGGAAATGGCCGCTGGCAACAAAGGCCTGTATTCCAAGCATATCGCCAATCCGGACGCGAATTCCGCGTGTAAACGAATCAATCTGGCCCTGCGCTGGCTGGTGCGGAAAGGCCCGGTGGACTTTGGCCTTTGGACGCGGCTTGATGCTTCCGCGCTGTACATTCCGCTGGACGTTCATGTCGCGCGTAACGCCCGGAAACTTGGCCTGTTGGAGCGAAAATCGAACGACAGAAAAGCCGTTGAGGAACTTACCGAAAGGTTGCGGCAGTTTTGCCCGGAGGATCCGGTAAGGTACGACTTCGCATTGTTTGACAGTGAGATTCACGATACTATTTTGGCGGGGAGGCCGGAACTTGAACGCTGATCTTATTATTATCGGGGCGGGGCCCGCGGGGCTTACCGCCGCACAGTACGGTGCCAGGGCCAACCTTAAAGTACTGGCAATCGAGCAGCTTGCCCCCGGTGGACAGGCCGCGCTGATTGACGCGCTGGAAAACTACCCGGGCAACGTGGAACTGAAAGACGGCAAGGGCAACCTTATCGCCAAGCCCAGAACGGGCTATGACCTTATGCAGGACATGCACGGACAGGCAAAAGCCTTTGGCGCGTCTTTCGTGAGCGAAACGGTAAGCGAACTGCGGAAAGAAGACGGGATATTCGCGGCGGTTCTTGCGGACGGCAAAACGCTGAAAGCCAGAGCCGTTATACTTGCGACCGGGGCCTCGCACCGCAAGCTGGGCGTTCCGGGCGAGGACGCTTTTTCCGGGCGCGGCGTTTCCTACTGCGCCACCTGCGACGGGTCGTTTTTCAGTGACAGGAAAATTTTCGTGGTAGGGGGGGGAGATGCCGCCTGTGACGGGGCGCAGTATCTTTCCCGCCTTAGCCCGCAGGTGATTCTTGTGCATCGCCGCGACCGTTTCCGCGCACAGCCGGCCGTCGCGGCTCGGGTTATGAACAACCCGAATATCGAAGTACGGTTTAACACCACCATAAAAGAAATTAAGGGCGAGCGAAAGCTTAACTCGGTTGTGCTGCAGCGGGACGACGGAACGCTGCACGAGGAAGATGCCGACGCGGTTTTTATCTTTGTGGGAATGGTTCCGCGTTCGGCATTGGTTTCCCAGGGTGGTTCGCATGGTTTACAGGCGGAGTTGGACAAAGACGGTTATGTCGTTACCGATCAGAAAATGGCAAGCTCGGTTCCGGGGCTGTTTGTCGCCGGCGATGTCCGTTCCGGTTCTTTCAGGCAGGTAATTGTTGCCGCAGGGGAAGGCGCGGTTGCGGCCCACAGCTCTGCCGAGTTCCTCGGGGCCGAGTACCTCGGAATGTAAAGTTGGGCGGCAAACGACGACGCTGGCGGAAAATAAGGCCCCACGAGATTCCCGAGGCAGAGATTCTGCTAAAATCCCGTGAACGCCTGTGCATGAACGCCTGCGGCAGATACATAAACCGCAAATCCCTGAAAAGCGATGTGTGGGTGCTGCATGACGAGGCTGGCGAACTGTCCGCGCTTCTTGTCCATGCAAGACAGGCCCTTATGCCGGTGCGGCGCGGACGGGATCCACTTCCAGCACCGCATTTTCTGCGTGGCCTTTTAGGCCCCGTTCCCGTGCATTCATTGCAGGGCAGAAAAGACGACGTGCTGATTATGGAAGTGGGGATGGAAAAATTAGGTTTCCCCGCAAGTGAAAAAATAGATTTTGACCTTATGTGTATCGACAGACAGCCGAGCGGTTTTGCTTCCTCGGGCCCAGCGGGGCTTGTTCTGCGAAAGCCGGAACCTGCCGACATTGACGACCTTGCCGTGTTGCAAGCCGCATACGAAAAGGAAGAGGTACTAAGCAGGGCGAACCCCGCAGTCAGCCGTATGCACATGGAACGGATCTTTGCGGAAGAACAAATGCTTGTCGCCGAACTTGGCGGGCGTTTAATCGGAAAGATCAACACAAACGCCGTCACCTTTACCCGTTATCAGGTTGGCGGCGTGTACGTCCACCCCGATTACCGGGGGCTCGGCATAGCCCGCAGAATGGCTGGGGAATTTATCGCGGGGCTTGTCGCGCAGGGCAGGGGCATATCACTTTTTGTCAAAAAGACGAACCCCGCCGCCCGCATGGTATACCAAAACATCGGTTTTGAAATCGTTGACAGCTATCGCATCAATTATTACAGCAAAGGCTAGGCGATTATGAATGACATTGGCTCCCGTATTCTCCACTGCGATGCGACTTGCATTGTGATTAACAAAATACCCGGCGAGGCTGCGGAAGGTGCGGGCAAGGGAATGACCTGTCTGCCCAGTCTGCTTGCCGCCGAACTTGCCGCACCCCACTACCCCCCGTCCGCATCGCAAGACGCGCCGACGGCCGTCCACCGCCTTGACGTGCCAGTTTCCGGCTGCACGCTGTTTGCCAGGAGTGGTGCCGCGCTTCGTTTTCTGAATAACGCTTTCGGTAAAGGCACGGTGCAAAAGCGTTACCGGGCAATCGTGGAACCGCCCCGGGGGGATTTGGATGCAACGCGGTTTTCCGGGGACACCGATATTGTCCACTGGATACAGTTTGATTCGAGGCGGAACAAATCGATTGCCCACGACGAACCGGGGCCGGGCAGGAAAAAGGCGATTCTCCGTTGCGGCTTTGCCGGCAGGGGCCGCGACTATCTATTTATGGAAATCGATCTTGTCACGGGAAGGCATCACCAGATAAGGGCACAGCTTGAGCGGCTCGGCCTGCATATCAAAGGAGACCTGAAGTACGGGGCGCGGCGCAGCGAGAAGGCCGGCGGAATACGCCTGCACGCATACTCGCTTTCGTTTCCCGATCCTGTCCGGGGCGGCGGGCGTGTCACGGTGTGTGCAGATCCGCCGTTGCGGGACAGCCTGTGGCAGGCATTTCAGTTGGCCAGCGGGAAATGCGGTTGAACTGGTAATATGGGGCGAGGATAGCAAGCAGGTCTTGCGTACGGATGGCGAAAAAAGATGGTCAAAAGCACAGCAATTCAAAGTTACAAAAAAACAAGCTATAATTTCAAGGGTAAACCCCCGGCTTTGCCGGGGGTCTCTGACCATGTTCGGATGCCTGCTGGATTGCCGGAAGCTGGTTCATGTCTTGATGTCAGCAGAAAATTGATTTCCGTGGCTGCCCTAGTCCTGCGCTTGACAGTTTTATCCGAAAGCGATACTGTGTTAACAAGCGGGCTTAAAATCGCCCGTGGCGAATGGGATGAGCTTAATGGATTTACGATTTTTTTTGATCTCGCTCGCCCTGCTTGCAGGATTGCATCAGGCGCACGGCATGGACGTTCGAATAACTGGCGGAGAGGCGGGGCTGCACTATGTCGCCGAATACAACCGGGCGCTTCTGTTTTGTTGGAATGTCGCGGCAACCAAAACGCTGGAGCTGAATTCCAGGCATGACGTGCGAGTCGGGATCGCCCTGGGTAAGGTCGGGGACGTTTTCGAGATAAAGTGGTTTGCTGGCGGCGCGGTCGCCCCTTTCTCCAGAATTCCCGTGCGCTTTGCCGTCGAATACCTTTACAACGGCTTGCCCGCGTTCGAGTACAAATCCGATACCCTGAGGATCATGACTTCTTTCGAGCACAGGCGGTGGAACGCTGCCATCGGGCCGGTCTTTCGGTTCAGTTCTTTCTTCGGCGAGTGCGCCATCTTCGAGCCTGACCTGTCATGGTCGTTTAATGTGTTCGCTATCAATAACGATACCTTGCGGCTGGGGGCAGGGCTCGCCAATTTTGACGACTTTGTTTCGCGCGTCATAGGGGGACACTTTTACAACATCAACGCTCTTGTGCGCCTGAACCAAAGACTCGCCCTTGCGAGCGAGGTTCGAATGTACCAAAGCGGCAGCTTTGTTCTTGCTTCCAACTTCTACGGGATCGAATTCAGGGGAGGGGTGTTCTTTTCATGGTAGTGGTAGCCAGATTTACAAAAACGCTTGCGCTTGCCTTTGCCCTGTCCGTTGTCTTGACTGGGTGCAGAAGCGACTGGTTCAGCGTCCTCGGCGCGCCCGATTTTTTGAGACGCTGGCAGGCACGGAACACGTTCCATTTCCTGACCTACGAGGACAGAAACCTTCCGCTGGCCGCCAGCGGAACCTACTCGTTTATCGTCATCACCGACACGCACATTAGCAGCGGCAACGCGTATGGACTTGAGAGGCTTGCGCAGGTCATAGATGACGACGTGAAATTCGTGGTCGTTGTCGGCGACATTACCCAGACGGGAAGCCAGGCGGCGCTGGAAAAATTCCTGGGGATTGCCCGCGGTTTCGGCGTTCCCGTCTTTCCCGTAATCGGAAACCACGATATCTACTTCGGCAATTGGCCAGTCTGGGAAAGGCTTATCGGCTCGACGGTTTACCGTGTAAACATCGGCGAGGACGCGCTGCTGATCTTGGATTCCGCTAACGCGTTTCTTGGCGCGCGCCAGCTTGACTGGCTGGAAAA
>Ga0209755_10004437_pt1 | contig 16615 bp, 14 predicted proteins | sample TergutCo191P1_FD_187301 | JGI IMG/M metagenome (GOLD analysis project Ga0209755, IMG submission 187301) | Cornitermes sp. P1 segment gut microbial communities from Petit-Saut dam, French Guiana - Co191P1 (SPAdes) (version 2) | ecosystem: Host-associated > Arthropoda: Insects > Digestive system... | reverse complement strand
TTTGAGTATATCGAGATTTATTACAACAGGTGTCGTAGACACTCAACTCTGGGATATGCTATACCAATAACATATCAAAAAAACTTAACGGCTTAATTAACTGTCCGTAAAATCGGGGGAAGTCCAGGTTTTATACCAATTATATAGAATAGGGATTAGGGTTAAGATTGTAGTTTCCAGATCCTTCGTGTCTCCGCGTGAGGTCTTCTTCGAAAATTTTCTAAAGTCCTGCAGCGCAGAAGCCGATAATTAAATACCGGGAGGGAAATCCTCTCATATTACAGACGGTGTGCATAGGGTGAAAGCCCTGACGTCCAGGCACATCGTCTTTTTTTTGCCTTATTCCTGCCTGTATCCGCCCAAAAACGTTCCCAATCTTCTCATTGCCTCGGTTAAGGTGTCTTTATCCGGCAGGAAAACGATGCGGAAATGGTTTGGCTCCTTCCAGTTAAAGCCGGTGCCGTGAACGAGAAGAAGGCGCTGGTCGCGCACAAGGTCAAGCATGAACTTTACGTCGTCTGTTATATTGAAGCGTTTGCAGTCGATTTTTGGGAAAATGTAAAGCGCGCCCTTGGGTTTTACGGCGCTTAGCCCCGGAATCTGCGTCACAAGATCGTAAACGGCATCCCGCTGTTCGCGAAGCCGTCCGCCGGGAAGGATTAATCCCTTAACACTTTGATAGCCGCCAAGCGCGGTTTGAACGCCCATTTGGGCAATCATGTTCGGGCAAAGGCGCATGTTGGCTAGCATGTCCAAACCTTCTATATAGTCGTTTGCGTGTTTTTTGTTGCCCGAAAGAACCATCCAGCCTGCGCGAAAACCTGCCGCGCGCCATGCTTTTGACAAACCGTCAAAACTGACGATAAAAAGATCGGGCGCAATTGTCGACATCGGTATCGAAACCGCGTCATCGTAAGTGATGCGGCTGTAGATTTCATCGGCAAAAATGATGAGGTCATTTTCCCTTGCTATTTGGGCGATGCCTTCCAAAATCGAGCGATCGTATACCGCGCCTGTCGGGTTATTCGGATTTATCACAACGATTGCCTTTGTCTTCGGCGTAATTTTGGCGCGGATATCGTTTAAATCGGGATTCCAATCTGAAGCTTCGTCGCAGAGGTAATGAACCGCCTTGCCGCCTGCCAAGGTCGAAGCGGCTGTCCATAGCGGATAATCGGGCATTGGGATCAATATCTCGTCACCGTTGTTTAACAATGCCTGCATCGACATCGAAATAAGCTCGCTTACTCCGTTTCCGATAAAAATATCGTCGATGGTAACGTCCATTACACCCTTAAACTGAAAATCGTGCATGACGGCTTTTCGCGCCGAAAAAAGTCCGCGTGAATCGCCGTAGGGCTGCGCACTTGATATATTAAGCACTATATCGCGTACTATTTCATCGGGAGCATTAAGCCCGAATGTGGCAGGGCTTCCTATGTTGAGTTTGATTACTTTGTAACCCTCTTCTTCAAGGCGTTTTGCTTCTTTTAAAACAGGGCCGCGAATCTCGTAGCATACATTTTCCAGTTTTGCGGATTTTTCTATGTTCCTCATAATCAGTATCCCTTTGAGCGTCTGTCGTTTTGCCGCCTGTCGACTGAATTTCTTTCTTCTTTGCGCCTGCTGGTTTGACGTCTGTCACCCTTGCGTCTCTCGAAAAGTTCGTCTTCGATTGTTTCGGTTTCGGGTGGCAACAATTTGAACAGCCACTTGCCTGCAGCCTCGACATATTTTCTGATGATTGCAATGTGGATATCGGTGCCCATTCTTTCGGTTTCTTTTGTCCATTGCTCGATTGATTTTATCGTCTTGCAAATTCTTTCGCGGGCGGACTCGGCGGTGAAACGGCATTTTTTGGAATCCAGCGAATATTTAGCAAGCGAGGTATCGATAAAAAATGCGGAGAGACCCGCAATAACCGCATCGTTGGAAGAAACCGCCAATGACATGAATATCGGCTCGGCCGACGAAAAATCGCCTGCCAAAAGATACGAAAAACCGTGGAACCAGCGCACCCATTGATGATCGCGTCCCTTGGTCTTGTCAAGGTGATTCTTGAAAAAGGCGATTGCCTCGCCGTGGTTGCCGCTTAAAATTCTTGCCGCGCCGAAAATCAATACGTTTTTTGAAACAACGGCAGGCTTGGCAATTGCAGCCTTGCTCTCCAGTTTTAAAACGGACAAATAATCGGAAATGACAAGGTACGAGCTTGCCAAAAGGCGCACATTTCGATTTTTATACCGTTTTTTTACGAAGATTTTTTGCTCCAAATAATACGCCAAAGCGGGCCAATCTTCTCGTTCTAACAGCGAAAGAAGCCGATAATTAATAAAGAAGAATATGCTCAGGCAAATGAGGATCAGTACCATTATGGAAAGGAGCGGCAGGATTAACATCCTGAAATTATCTATAACCGACAAACCGCCCGGCCCGGACAGCGCGACAGGTACAAGGGTGATGATCAATATAATTACGATAACTGTAATGGCAAAAGCGATTATCAGGTATTTGAACTTCAAGAGATATTCTCCTATACTTGATCAATATAGAGCATTGAATATTTTTCGTCAATTACACGGGGAAAGCGTACGGAGAAGAAATGACTAATTACAAGTTGACAGACGTACAGAGTGACAGCTATTTCACAAAGAACACCTATCTTGATATGGTCTATGTCCTTACTGCGCCCGAAATGCCCTTTACCGACGAACTTAAAAACATACTGGAAAAATGGAACTTTAAGGAGATTTTCAGCGAAGGCGAAAAAAGCTTGGAATATGCGGCAACGACAGAATCGGCCGCTTTTAATTCGGCTGACAGCGCAGCTTCCCTTTCCCTGCATAATGACGGCGACAAGCTGGCAAAAGCCGAAGAGCTCTACTCCAGCCTTGTATTCTTTGTGGAAAATATGTTCATTAAGGCGGCTGTTTCCAACGAGCTTGAACATAAAGCCATTACCGACAAAGTGAAGGATTTGGTTGATTACATCAAGGAAGACAGGCGTTTTATAATGAGGGTTATTAAAAACATCGAACCTGCTCCCGATAAAAATTATCTTGCCACCCACTCTGTGCGCTCTACTGTAATCGCGATAATTATCGGGACATATTTAAAACTTCCCAATTATCGCCTGATTGAGCTTGGAATAGGCGCGCTCATGCACGAAGCGGGGATGTTAAAATTACCGTCTCAGATTTACCTTGCGCAGCGCCCGCTCTCCGCACAGGAACAAAAAGCGATTATGACCCATCCTGTGCTTGGTTACAGCATGTTGAAGGGGTTCGATTTTCCTCTTCCTGTCTGCCTTTGCGCGCTTGAACACCATGAACGCGAAAACGGCACCGGCTATCCAAGGCGGCTTGTCGGGGAAAAAATCAGCCTGTTTTCAAAGATCATTGCAGTTGCCTGCTCGTATGAAGCGCTCAGCTCCAAACGTCCGCACAAGGAAGCAAAAGACGGCTATACGGGAATGCTGGAGCTTTTAAAAAACGAGGGTAAAGCGTACGATGAAACGATCGTTCGCGCCCTGGTTCTTTCCTTGTCGATTTACCCAATCGGCCTTTATGTGTTATTATCTAATGGTAAGAAGGGACAGGTTGTTGACGTAAACCCGGAAAACCCGCGCTTTCCGATTGTGCAGGTTTTCGGCGAATTTACCGCCGACGGGAAAACGAAGACGATGCAGACTGCCCCAAATGCGCTTACAATTGTGCGGCCTTTAAGCCGTACGGAGATTGATACCTAAATGGACCCGTATTTTTTAATTTTAATTTTCTCGTTTTTTATTGTTATTTTATTAAGCGGCGTGTTTACCCTTTTTGATTCCGCGCTTTTATACTGCCGTAAAACGCGTCTGGAGAAAGAAAGCGGAAAAAAATACAGGACCGTTTTGAAAACGCTTGAGAACCCGCAGAATATTTCGCTTGCCTGCCGTTTATGGAGCAATATATTAAAAACCATTTCGGTAATATTAGGCGTGTATGTTTGTTATATGATAATCAAATCAACGTCATTGCATATCCATTTTTGGGTTTACATAGTAATCCCTGCGTTGATTCTCGGAATATTTATCACATTACTCGGCGATTCCCTGCCGCGTCTTTTGTCCCATACAAAGCCCGAAAAAATCGCATCCGTCCTTCTGCCCGCGATGAAATTCTTTTCGGTTTTTATGATGCCGTTTACCCTCCCCGCGTTGAAGTTCGCGTCATTTTTTAACACTAAAATGCGCCCCGAGATCAGCAATACAAACATTACGGAAGAAGAACTTCAGGACGAGCTTAGAAACACTTTGATAGAAGGCGAAAAATCGGGCGTAGTGGAAAACAATGAGCGCAACATGGTGGAAGGCGTTTTCTATCTTGGCGATCGTCCCGTTGGCGCGTTCATGACGCACCGCTCCGAAATTCAATGGCTTGACATAAATGCGCCTTACGAAGAAATCCGCGAAAAGGCGATTGAGTTCAGGAATCAAAGATGTTTTCCTGTCGGAAACGCAAGCCCCGATGAAATTGTCGGCGCGGTTTTTTCCGAAGACATCATTTTGGATTACGCGCAAACTGTTCCCGCAGGGTTACGCGCCATTATGAGCAAGCCGCAATTTGTTCCCGAGACAATGCCCGCGATTAAGGTTTTTGAGTCTTTTAAACAATGCCAATCCAGTTTCCTTTTTGTAATGGACGAATATGGCGGACTTGCGGGCATTATTTCGATTACCGATTTGGTGGAAGAAATTGTCGGAGAGCTTTCATTACCTGTCGAAAGCGAAGATCCGTTCCTGCCTCAGGATGACGGCACATGGTTGGCCGACGGCACGCTTAATATCGACGATGCGGCAAAATCGCTTGGCCTGACAGGCCTTGGCGAAGAAAACGATTTTCATACCCTTGCCGGTTTTATTCTGCATCTTGCAGGAGAACTTCCCCGAGTTGGCGACAGTTTTGAATATGAGGGATTCAAATTCAAAGTCGTGGACAAAGACGGCAACAGGATAGATAAATTATTAATCAGTAAAATCAGTTAAATTGACCACGGAATTATTTAAACAGTCCACGGATTTTCACGGATTTTCACAGATTGGGAAAAGGGATTAAAGTGAATAACAAAAATTTTGAACAGTTGGGTGTTGATTCGCATTTTATAAAACAGCTTGAAGAGCGGCACATAACAGAACCTACTGATATTCAAAACAAGGTAATGCCTCTTTTAAAAGAAAATAAAAACGTCTTTTTTTCTTCGGCTACCGGTACCGGTAAAACATTTGCATATCTGTTGCCGTTATTGCAAAAAATACAAAGAGGTAAATTAAATTTATTGATTATTGCTCCCACTTTGGAATTATGCACGCAAATTAAGGGAGAACTTGACTTTTTATTAAAGGGAACGGATTTAAACGCGGCCCTATTAATAGGAAGCGTAAATATTGAACGTCAGATTGAAAATCTTCGCAAGAACAAACCTGATATTATTGTGGGAAACCCAAACAGACTGCTTGTTCTTGCAAGAAAAAAAATAATCAAATTAAACGGGCTTGATTCTGTTGTTTTTGATGAAGCCGATCGCCTTACAAGCGATGAAATGATCGAAGACACCAAAAGTTTGTGCGAAATTATCAGACGCGCCGCAACTAAGCCGCCTCTTGTTGCCGCATGTTCTGCAACCATGAACGCAAAAACAAAAGAAAAACTTTTATTTTTAATATTCGGCAAAGACGGCGGCAAGACGCATGATTCTCAGGATATCGCATTTATTGAATCGCAAGACAACGAAATACTTCGCGACAAAATCGAACACTGGGCGATTTTTTCCGAAAAGCGCAAAAAAGACCAAACCCTGCGTTCACTGTTAGCCGCAATCAAAACAAAAGCGAAAAAATCGAAAATCAAGGCTCTTGTTTTTACAAGCCGCGGCGACGATGCGGGTATCATGCTCTCGCGCCTTCAATACCACAATATTCCTACCGCAGGTCTTTTTGGCAAGATCGGTAAAAAAGCGCTTTCCGGCGCGGAACGCAAGGCGGCGCTTGAATCCTTTCGCACAGGAGATGTTGACGTTTTAATTTCTACAGATCTTGCAGCGCGCGGTCTTGATATTCAGGACATTACGCATGTTATCGCTTTGGATGTCCCAAACGACAGCGAAGTTTACATCCACCGCTGCGGCAGAACGGGAAGAGCGGGCAAACGCGGCATTATGGTAACAATCGGCGATGAAACGCAAATGCGCCTTTTAGCCGCCATGGAAAAAAAATTAAGGATAAAAATATACCCCAAGGAATTGCATTACGGGGAGATATTGGCGCCTGAAGATGTGGTTGAGGTTGATGGTTAAAAATTGTTTATAAGAGCACGCGTAAAAATGCTTATAAATAAATATTACAATAATTCCTCAGTGAGGGCAGGCTGCGCATAGCGGCAAAACCTTTGAAGAACCCGCCTGCGGAGCCACCTGACCACATAATTTATTAAGATTAATTTTTTCCAGAAGCTTAGAGAAATTATGTGGTCAGAGTTTTTTTACCTCTAAGGGGACGTTATTGGTAAAAAAGTCTCCTGCGGCGGAGAATTCAAAAATAGTTTTGCCGCTATGCGTATCCTACCCTTACCAAGGTAGTTATTATCATTTTCTAATAAAATATTTTTTTCACTTCACCTTTTCAAGTGTTTTTTAATCATCAAGAAAAGTAGTATTGGTAGTCAATGTTCACCTTCATATTCCATCCATTCCTCTTTTTCAAAAAATCTGCCTTCTTTATGAATATTTGTTAATGTAATATTACCCGAAACATTTACAGAAAATATATATTCCTCCATATTTTCAGGTCCCGCATTTGTTAATATAATATTAACTTCTCCGTTTTTTTGCTCAAATCGGCAAAAATTAAAAAAGCGCAAGAGAAATCCATTTTCATTAATTCCCGCATTCAAGGAATCTGTTGATATTCTATTACCATTAATATATATGATTATGTCTTTAATTGAATTTATATGCCAATTTGCATCCACTTCTGAAATACGATATTGAAAAATATCATTTATTCCATTATTATCCATATCGCATATAAATGTGTCAATTGCAATGTTTCCGCCAAATATATATCCATCTGTATTTTTATGATTAATCTTATACCAACATGATACCACATCATTTATATTGTGTTGATAATGCGCATCTTCAATAATATTTATTTTATCATGTATGAATAAATACCCAATACTTCTGGAATTTATATGCGGGTATTCATATATGTTTGTATTGGATAACAAGTAGTATTCTCCCGGTTCAAATACCCAACTTTTATGATACATTATTTCGCCCATTTGCGGATATTTCATTAGAAAATTCTCATAACTTGTAATGTCTGTAAAATCATATTCAATCGTTTTTACCCTGTGACAAGCTGCAAAAAGGAAAAAACTTAATATAAAAAGAATAAAAATGTTTTTCATATATTTTTCCATGTTAATATTACCACACCGATAAAAATTACAATTATTAATAATTTAAACAAGATGTTAATTTTAATACACTCTGCATTTTTATCTGATTTTTTAATCACTTGTTCTGTATATATTGTTGAAGTTATGCCAAGAATGTAAAATATAAACCATAAGCTGAACAAATCAAATGATGAGAATACATATAATAAATCCGTATCATAGTTAATTAAAATTAAACCGATTAATTGATTAATAAAAATTATAATGTAAATAATTGAAGAAAAATGAATAATTTTATTATATTTTTTATGTAAAATTAAATTTACAATTATATTGGCTATTCCAAATATAATTCCATAAATATTTAATTTTGTCAAACCTATAAATAAATAAAAATCATCACTGCCGCCGCTTAATAATTCCCGTGAATAAAATCCCGGATCATCAGAATACAAGACCCCAATAAAAAATAAAATAAAGGAAATTGTAATAATTATCATTTCCAATAATAATATTTTATTCTTCATTTTCATTTTGCAAACTTTTTTTAATGGAATTTAATAATAATCTTATTATCACATATAAAACCAATAAAACAGAATAGAATATTAGTAAACCTTTTAAATTCAACATATAAAGCAATAACCATATTAATAGAGAAATAATAATAAATATCAATTTAGCCAACAATTCTGAACCTTGCCTTGTAAAAATAAATCAAAAGTCGATTAGTCCGTTTGCATCATCGCTTATAACCGGAAGTTTGCTGTTTGCAGTTTTCGTCATTATATTTTTATTAATAATTGTCCCCATACATAATAGTATGTACATTTATGTAAATTGTCAAGTGCGTTTCTATAATAATTCTGCCTTGGTGGCAATCATTATGATTAAAAACTTGAATACCGGAAATTATGAATAAGTTCTTCGTTGCTGTTGCTTGTCAGCGTAACTCTGTATACCCACTCATTAGGCATGTCTTCTATGCTTAATATTCGCAGTCCTATATTTCTATTTCGCAAGGGGCGTGTTTCGTTGAATAATTTATTGGCGAAATCCTGCAATTCATCTGTACCGTCTGAAACAGCTTCCAAAAAAGCGAGACCGTCAATATCAAAGATTTCGCCAAAGAAAGTATTTAACAATGAAAGTTGATAATAATAATCTCCTGCATCTTCAGGATGAGCCAGCGTAGCTCTGAAAGCCGCAATGTCGCCGTTTTCTACAGAGGCAATGCGTTTGTTTATTTTATCTAAAATATCCGCAGGGATATTTGCGGCAGTTTGGGCCGGTAATTCTTTTGACCGGTAAAACACATCATCGTTTGCCGGGAACCCGTCAAATTGAAAAATTAAGATACGATCCTTTGATGTATCAGATACAACTAAATTCTGACCTAAGTAAATTTGAACGCCTGCAGAATACAGCCCTATTTCATAACCCAAGCGTCCTCCGTCATATAAACCCCAAATATAAGCGCCGTTGTTTTCATGGAAATCGCCTGTCGTTATACCGTCTATAGACCTTGTAGAACTGTTGACGAAAACTCCGTTTGAAAAAAGTTGATTTTGGGTATAGGCATTTGCCCATGTTCCGGCGAAATCTGTAAAATCACCGGAAAGGATTTTTGCATACGATCCATTAGGGTCGTCACTTTCGGCGGTTATTGTTGCGGCTGTTTGTGTTTCGCTTTTTTTTGTGCAGGACGCGAACATAAACGCCACGATTAACAATAAAACTGTTAAACAGATTTTCTTTTTCATGTATTATTCCTTTTATCAACCATGAGGGAAGACTTCATAATAAATCCCTTCATCGCCGGCTTTTCCAAAATTTGGATTATTATCTGTAAGGGTAAGAATGTTTCCTCTTATTTGATATGAAAAATATAAAACCTCGGGAATATTCAATTCCCCTCCCCGATTATCAGGTCTTATTTCCAATCTGCTGTCATCGGTAATTTTCCATTTGCCAAAGACTTCAGAAGATGTTTCTTCTGAGGTTACACGTACAATGCCGTCAGAGTGGAAGAAAACTGTGGTTAATTCCCTGAAATGCCGGAAAAAATAAAGCCATTCGCCGGATTGAAAATGCCATATTCTTCCGTCAAGCAACATTAGTTGCAGATCACCTGCTGCAGCGTTATTTCCCGCCGGCAACTCTCCTTCACGGTAATATACATCGTCGTTTGTGGGAGTGCGTTCGGAGCCGTATTGAATAAATACTCTGTCTTTTGTTGTATCTGTTATAACTGTGCCGCTCCAATGCACAAACTCAACTCCGGCAGGGAATATATACACATCGGTTTCATAATCATCAGAAAAGTAAAATAAATTATTATCCATTAATTGTAATCTGCCGTTTGCTTTAATCTGCATTTTCTGTCCATGAATATCAACCCATGTTCCCGTAAATGCGGATAAATTTCTGTTGAGTATCATTGGGTTACTGTCTGACATATCGGCGGCTGTTTGTGTTTGTTCTACAGTTGATGTCTGTGGCTGTGTATCGCTTCCTCGATTACAAGCTGTAAAAGCCATTGCGGTAATTGCGATTACTGCAACTAAAATTGCTAAAATAAATCTATTCATTTCTTTTCTCCTTTCGGTTTTCTTTACCTAACCGTAAAGTCAATGCCGGTCTCTGCGCCCTGATATGACAAGGTTGCAAGACGCCATTGATTGTTATCGTTATTATTGCCCGGTCTTGTAACAATCATTAACCGGTATTGTCCGGGTCTTACAGTGTTAGGCACAACGCAATTACTGATTGTCCTGTTCCAAGTACTTCCCGAATTAAGCGCGTTAAAACTGACCGAGCCGATGACCGAAACAATACTCCCGTTATTATCAACTAACGCCGCTCCCATTTGACCGTTTGGAAACGTATCCTGACTTACATTTCTTGTTCTTGATGCGACATTAAAGCGTTCATTTTGAGCTACTGTTGTTTTATCGGGAGTAATTGACAAAATCGCCAATCCGTAACCGCCTGAGTTTGCCGCTCCCGCGCTGACTGTTGCATTTAGAAAGTTGGGGACTCCGCTTCCGACAGCGGATCTTGTCATAATTCTCCATTGACCGTTAGTTGGTCTTACGGCAATCATCAATCTGTATTGCCCCGGTCTTACCGTTTCAGGTACATAACAATACATTTCCCTTACGCCTGTAGCGCCGGGGTTTCGCGCGCTGTAATTCGCGGTTCCGATAATCTGCACTATTCTGCCGTTGTTATCTGTCAACGCGGCTGCCGCTTGCCCGCCGGGGAAAAATCCGGGACTTCTCATATTGACAGTAACTGTAAACATTTCGTTCTGAGATATATTTGTTTTACTGGAAGCAATACTTGCGATAAAAAGTTCATCGCTGCCTGTGCCGCCCTGATTTGGTTTAATATTGATTATCATATACTGGCTGTTAAACCATCTTCTGTTTCCGCCCGGGTTTATATTGTTCAGAGAATACCATCCGTCATCCCTTCCTCTCCAGCCCATATTTATATGAAACCTTCCCTGACTGTCGTATCCGTCTATTACAAAGGCGTGGTTGCTGTTGTTGCCGGTTCCCCAGTAATAAACAGGAAGACGCGCATCCAACTGCTGCCGTATTAATGCTTCCCATTCGGCATCGGTATAAAATACACGGGAAAGTCTTTGAATGCTTCTGTCATACCCGAAATTATTAACAAGCAATACTGCATGACCGCCGCCTGCACCTCTTGCCATACCAAAATGATAAAATAAAGCAGCTACGGCATTTCGCTGTCTTTCGTTACTGTCTCTGCCGTCAATGCGGTAGCTGTTAAGCATATTGTTCCAATCATACGCGGCGTTTAAATTTACGGAAGGAACTGTGATATTATGAGGACCCAACACTGTGCTTTGTCCGCTTCCGCGGACAGGATGTCTGTGAAACGCCATTATTTGCACTATCGTAGTAGTTCCGCAATCAGTTACAAGCCGTCCATTTCTGCTGTTTGCTTTTGCGTGCCCGGGTATATGAGGGAACAAATCATTATAAGGACTTCCTTGCCCCCATTTTGTTTGTATTAGCGGTCTGACTACGGCGCCAGGATTGGGCTGTTCGGTTAAAAGCGAAACAAGTTCGTCGTCTCCCGGTTCGATATAATCGGTTCCAGAGGCTTCAGGAACATCGGCACTGTCGCTTGATTCCTGCGCGTAAAGATTGAAAAACGCTGACATGAACATTACGAAAAAAATAATCAAACTTAATTTTAATTTCATTATTAACATTATATATTTTTAATTTAATTTTGTCAATATATCCAATATCTTGTAAATATTGCCTGCTTCTTCATATTTATCGATATCGGGATATTTTACATATCCTTCGTTGTCGCCGCTTAAAATACGATCAGGATGGAGAGGATCGTAAAAGAGTTTGTAAAGATCTTTTTGAAGCACATCAGTATGCGTATCATATACAAAAATGTATTTGTATTTATATTGACCTGAGTCCGTTGTTCTTGTCGTGTCGCTATTGGCGCAATTATCGGCGGATACGGCTATTGCCAGATACATAATGCTTATAAGCCTTTCCCTGTTTTTATTTTTTAACAAATTTTCAAGCGTTTTATCGGAATAAAACTCTAAAACCGGAATCTCCCCGATTTCATCTTCCGTAACAATGCCGGGAAGTTCTCGATATATAAGAATCCCAATTATTAGTATGCTGACAAAAATTGCAAACAGCCGGGCTTTAATCCGCATTTTTTTCCATCCTCTTAAATACTGCCGAAAACACTGCGGTAATAATCAGATAAAGAGCCATCGCAGGCAGGTAGACAAGCGCCGAGCCTGTCGAGTTTTCGATGTTGCGCATTGCGCGGGTAATGTCCACAAGAGCAATCATCGAGACAAGGGATACGTCTTTTAGCATCATGATGAATTCGTTGCCGACAGGCGGAATGAGCCTTCTTATCGCCTGCGGAATAATTACATGACGCATTGTCTGCATGTAACTCAAGCCAAGAACGCGGCTTGCCTCAAACTGATCTTTATCGATGCTTTGAATCGCCGCCCTGATGATTTCCGCGCAGTAAGCGGCGCAGTTGAGCGAAAAGGCGATGAAGGCGGCTATAAAACGGCTGTTAATTGTAAGTGCGGGAATTATCGTTGGAAGAGCGTAATAGATAAAGAAAAGCTGCATTAAAAGAGGCGTGCCGCGGAAAAAGAAAATATAAGCGCCGCAAATCAGGCTTAATGGTCTTTTTTTGGAAATTTTTCCCAAGGCAAGGAAAAAACCCAGGAAAAGCCCTGCGCTCACCGAAAGAACCGTCAAAGATACCGTAATTCCGGCTCCGCGCAGAAGCTGAGGCATCCATGTTCCGATTTTTTGCAGGGTTTCCATCGTATGGCTAATCTATAGGAGTGCCGATTTATTGTCAACCAATGCCAAGCGGCCGCTTATAAAGCTTGCGCGTATACCCGGAGCGACTTTTTTTAACCTCACAGCGAACGTTTTTAAAAAAATATTAATATAAAATATAATAAATTAAAAAATTGTTCAAATTGTTAATTGACAATAAAATATTGGTTAGTTAGGATTATTATAACTTTTTTATATAATTTTGAACTTTGCCATTATTAAAACAGGGAGCTTAACAAGAAATGACGAGGGCCTACTATCAATCTTTGAATTTGCCCGACATTAAACCAGGTCAGGACAATTTCCATTTTGGGCGCTCAAGATTGAATGCATTATTTACAGAGGCAATGAAGTATCCGATGATTGTTGTCTGCGCGGGAGCGGGTTACGGCAAGACAACCGCCATTCACGACTTTGTAAAGGAATATCAGGCTGTTACTGTTTGGGTGCAGCTATCCGACCGCGATAATGTGGGCGGACGTTTTTGGGAAAACTTTTGTTTCAGTATGACTCAAATAAACAATGCGTCGTTTTCGGCTTCGATTGCAAAGCTCGGATTTCCCGACACGCAGGAAAAAATACAGCAGTTTACAGATTTGCTCCGCGATCTCTCGGATAAAAAAAGACGCATCATCGTTTTTGACGATTGCCACTATATCGAAAGCCCGGAACTTATCCGCTTTATAGAAGAAGGAATTCGCAATCTGCCAATCGGTACTACTCTTATATTAATTTCGCGCTCCACTCCGCGCATCAACATCGCGGGACTTGCGTCTGCAGGACGCATTTTTAATGTCAGCGAAGATGAGCTTATGTTCACAGAAAATGAAGTTGCGCAGTATTTTCGCATGCATGACATTACGCTCTCTCCCGACAATCTGCGAAAAATCATGCAGGATACCGAGGGTTGGGCGTTTGCGCTTAACTACATTGCGCGTTCGTTTAAAAAAGCGCCGGGTTACGAAGGCTATCTTAGAAACGCGATGAAATCGAATATTTTCCGTTTTATGGAAATAGAAATATGGCAGACAATTTCCGCGCGTCTTCAGGATTTTTTGGTGCGTCTTTCGTTAATCGATCATTTGTCTGTTGATTTAATCGCGCTTTTGGCAGGAGCGGATGAACACATCGTTTCGGAACTTGAAAAGCAAAACGCCTATGTGCGCATAGACAGTTATATTAACGCGTTTTTAATTCATCCGCTGTTTCTGGAATTTTTAACAACAAAACAAAATCTGCTTACAGAAAGCCAAAAGCACGATACATATACAATTGCAGGAGCCTGGTGCAACAAGAACGGTTTTAAAATTGACGCGCTTTCCTATTACGAAAAAATTTCGAACTATAAGGCGATTGTTGACATGTTTATGGGTTCATCTTCGCAGATACCGTTTGATATCGCGCGTTATGCCGAAGTTATTTTAAGAAACGCTCCGCAGGAAGCGTACAATACTGTTATATATCTTGCCTCTACGCATTTGCGCACATTGATATGTCAGGGACTTTCCGAAGAAGCCGATAAAAAAGCCGCATACTATGAAGATATGTTTTTAAAAATGCCTGATGGTCTTCCATTCAGAAGAAGCTCCTTAACCAGCGTTTATTATTGCTGGAGCATTGTACGCGTGGGATTAAATATGAAAACCGATGTTTACGATTTCCATGTTTATATCGAAAAATTAAGCAAATGCTATCCTAAGCCTATTGACCCTGGAAATTTAATAGCGCGCTCTCCCAATCCGTGGTTGTGCGCGGTAAGCGCGTCAAGAAAGGGATCGCTTTTTGATTACTTGGGCGCGTTAAAACAAAGCGTCGAGAGTATGTCCAAATGTTACATTTCTTTCGAAAACGGAGAAGACGATCTTGCTCTTGGAGAAATAAAGTTTTATCAGGGCGATATGCAGCTTTCCGAGTCTTTTATTACAATCGCAATGAATACCATGCGAAGAACAAATTATATGGAAATGTCGCACAGGGCGTTATTCTACACCCTCAGAATCGCGTTTTTTCAGGGAGATTACGCAAAATCGGAAAAAACGCTTAATGACATGAAATTGAATTTAAGTAACTTGAAATATTATAACCGTTTTAACGATTACGATGTATCTCTTTGCTGGTATTACTGCGCCCTTGGCCTTGCGGAAAAATCTCCCGATTGGCTAAAAGAAAATTTTTATCCGTTTATAGGAACAAGATTTGGCGAGAATTTTGCCAATCAGGTGAAAGCGCGTTACTGTTATGCAATGCGAAACTACTCTCACCTTCTTTCGCACATTAATGAAACCAAAAAACACGTTTTGTATCTTTTCGGAAGAATCGAACTGCTTGCGATGGAAGCCTGCATTCATTACAAATTGAAAAATAAAGAAAAATCAATCGCGGCGCTGCAAGAAGCGTACGATGAAGCAATCGGCAACGAAATAATAATGCCCTTTATAGAACTTGGCAAAGACATGCGCACTTTAACGGCATCCGCGCTAAAAACCCCTGAGTGCAAAATACCCGCGCAATGGCTGGAAGAAATATACAAAAAATCGACAACTTATGCAAAGCATCTTGCTCATGTAACAACAAAGTACAAACATGCAAAGGGAATTACGGAATTTGCTTCAATTTCACCAAGAGAAAAAGAAGTACTCGCAGACCTTTCGCACGGACTTTCGCGTTCCGAAATTGCGGAAAATCGCAATCTTTCCATTAATACGGTAAAAGTTTTGATAAACAGCATTTATATGAAACTAGGAGCTGAAAACCTCGCGGACGCAATCAGAATAATTTCCGAGCGAAAACTTACATAGTCAAATCAAACAAGAGAAAAGCCGTATACAATTAAAAATTGCGCCGCGATATACGTTACCATTACGGCAAAATACACTTTGGCTCTTCTGAAAGTTTTTAACGCAAGCAGTGTATCGGAAATTACAAAACAAATGCTTCCCGCAAAAACAAGAGCGCCTACAACAGATCCCACAGAAAGAAAAAATTGATACGCAAAGACTGCCATTGTCGTAATGATAATTTCGTATGCGATAACGGGAATTTTCATCTGCTTGCTGGGCTTTACAAACCTGTATGCGACAATGCAAAAAACCGCCGCCAAAATAGCGCCGATTCCCAGCACTAGAAAATTAAATTTAATAAAACCGAACATTGCGACACAATAGCAGATATGACCGACCAAAAAACTTGCAAGCCCAAGTTTGAACCAGAGAATGTTTGTTATGCGCACAAGCAAAACGTCTCCAATCCATGCAAAAAGCAAAGCCAAAACCACAGGCAGAAAAACTTTTTCGTTAACGCCAAAAAAGTAAATCGCAAAAACAAGGGGCATAAGGCAGCCCTTTAATATAAACTGAAAAAGACAGGGCTTAAAAATCAAGGTAACCAAATACACGGCAGAGACAGCGCAAAATATTATAAAAAAAATAGTTTGCAAACTCATTTTATTCTCCTATACTTTAAACCGCGACACTTCATTAATCAGCGCATCAATTGCGCCTCTGTTCTTTATGGAAATTTCGTTAACATGATTTACCGCAAGGTTGATTTCGTTTGCGCCTGCCGCCATTTCGTTCATGCCAAGCGTAATTTCCTGAGTCGCTTTCTCAAGGTTTGTGCTTTCCCTGATAACTTCCTGAGAGCCTTCAAGCATTTCCCTGGAGCCGCCTTCAACCTGCCTTGTAATATTGTTTACATTGCTTATGCCTTCAAGGATTTGTTTGCTTCCTTCGCCCTGCTCTTCCATCGCATGGCGGATATTGTCTTCCTGCAAGGCGACAGTCTTAA
>Ga0209755_10004436_pt1 | contig 16619 bp, 11 predicted proteins | sample TergutCo191P1_FD_187301 | JGI IMG/M metagenome (GOLD analysis project Ga0209755, IMG submission 187301) | Cornitermes sp. P1 segment gut microbial communities from Petit-Saut dam, French Guiana - Co191P1 (SPAdes) (version 2) | ecosystem: Host-associated > Arthropoda: Insects > Digestive system... | reverse complement strand
TGGGCGGCCTGTACAGGTCGCCGAGCACCGGATACGCAAACCATTCGTCCCTTGGCAGGAAGTAGGCAAATATGTACCAGCCGCTGTAACAGGCCGGCATAGAATAAGGGCTCGCCGGCTGCCATTGGCCCGTGCCGTCGGCCCCGTTCGCCTCGCCTATGGCATACCCCTCGCCCCAAAACAGCGGGCCGAAATTCGTCATTTGGCTTCTCCAATCGGTGGGAACCCCAATCTCGCTCCACGCAAACCGGACGTCGCCAAAGTCGGTCTCGCCGGAAGGCGGGCGCGGCGTGCCGCTGGTGGCAAAAGCCGAAGGCTGCCCGCCGGCCCTGAGCACCACGGAAGCCACCGACCTAAGGGCGTTGCCCGAGGCGATGCCGGTTCCGCCGGGGCGTATCTCTATGTTCCCCGCCCCGATCCCGTCATGGTGCACGGTGGTGGTGTCACGCACCATAAGGTTCGGGTTGGAGTTGCTCGTAATCTGCCAACCCCTGTTCAGAACCTCCCCGTTTGCAAAGGCCAGGCTCTGGCGTATCTCGTGGAAAATGCCTACTCCTTCCCCGCCCATCTTGAACCCGTTGTGCCCGGCTATGGTGGTAAAATTGTTGAGCATGTTGCCCTGCCTGTAGGCAATGGAATAGTCGATGAAGACCGCCCCGGTGGCTCCGGTGTCCCTTTTCGCGAAGAGATCCCACCCGTCGTCGTTGTTGTGGTGGGCGATGGCGGAATAGAACCTGTTCCTCGGGCCCACGGTAAGCTTGGCCCCAAACCCGTCGGCGTTGGTCTGCGCGCGGTCAATGTTGTGGAACGACTCCGTCCATTTTACCACATTGTCCCTGGGCCAGAACCTTACCGGTTCGGCGGCCCTTCCGCTTATCTGCAGCCCGGTGTCGCCGTTGTTGTAGAACATCATCCTGGTAAGGAGGTTGTTGTTGCCGCTTATAACCATTCCCTTTACCCTGTCCGGCGCCCCCCTTACGTGAAAGCCGTCAAGATGCCAGAAGGAACCGAGCAGGTGAAACGCCTCGCCCCCCAGCTCGCCGGCTATGAGCTCGTTTTTGTTCCAGTCAAGCCAAACCCCGTTCACAGTTTCAGCGCGCAGCACCTTCATGTAGCCCTGCCGCCCGTTGTTGTGCCTGGGGATGACAAGCCTCTCGCCCATCACGTACCTTCCGTTGAGCATGACAATGTGCTGCCCTGGCATAACGTGGTTGATCGCAGTCTGCAGATCCAGGGGACTGTCCCTGGTTCCCAAGCCTTCGGGGCCGCCAAGGGGTGCTCCAGGCAAGGGTCGTCCCCGTTCGTCCACCCTGAACCCGCAGGGGATTGCCGGCCTGCCGGCGAAAGCCGGCCGCCCCGGCGAGGGGGCCACGTAAATGTGCGAGCCGGGAGTCCCGCCGTGGAAGGTCCTCTTTACAAGATTGAAATTCCGCCTTATCGAGGCGGCCGAGCTTTGCACAAGCCCCTGCACCTCAAGCTCCCTGGGCGTGCTCCCGTCGGGCTGGAAGGTGATGCCGAAAATGTTGTCCCCTTCGTTGGGCGGGAAAATTGGAACTATGAAAAGCGAGCGCGGCACGGCGATGCCGTTTTGGGTCTCCACAATCCACTCGCCGGTTATGAGGCGGCCGGGAATGGGCCTGCCGTCCTGAACCACGGAAACGCCGCCCCTGGTGTTGGCCTGGATGTAAAGGTAATTCACGCCGCCGTAATACCTTGGGGAAACCACCTCGAATTCCGGCTCGAAAGGCGTCGGGGTGAAGGGCGTTTCCGGAGTGGTGTAGCGGCTGTACGCTTCCCAATACCGGATGTTGTGCGCCCAGACCACCGCGTCGCGGGAGGCGAAAAGCCCCACGTAAAAATGCCTGTCGTTGACCATGCCGAGAATGTTGTTGTGGGGTATTACGCCCCACTCCGCGCTGTCCACCACGAACTTGGGCCGTTCCACCACCTGGTGATCCGGCCTGAGGGCCCCGGTTTCAAGATCCACGGTGTCGCGAAAAGTATCGTCAAGGTTTTCCACGCGGTACCTGAAGCCGTCGTTCGTTTTTTCCAGGGTAACGCGCACGGTGCTGCCCCAGCGGGGGAAATCGGGGCGCGCCGCCATGGTGGGAACGTTTTCGCCGCGTATGGTGTCGGTAAACGGCGAGTAGTCGCCGAGCATCCTGGGGAAATAGGCAAAGTTGAAACGCCCCGAGTTTTGCGTGCCGGGTTCTATCGGGTTGCCGCACTCCCCCCTTTGGGGCGCGCCGGGAAGTATGCCCGCGCGCCACTTGACGCGCATGCCCCGCTTGGTGCCGCCGGCCATTATCATGTTGCTGTCCGCGCCAAAACCTGCAGCCCCGACAAAGTAATGGAAACTCGCGTTGTCCGGATGGCTTCCCGCGCCCGGAACGCCTATGGTGGCGTCGTCCAGGGCCATCTCGTGCGTCATTCCGCTCAGGAGGTTTCCTTCCGCGTCGGTCTCAAAACGCCAGCGGTGGTTTCTGTCCCAGTCCGGCATGGTGGTGCCGGGAACAAAAGTTCCCCCGCCCATGCGGCCCGGCAGGGGAACAATGTCAAGGGCGGCGGTAAAGGGACCGCTTCCTTCAGGGCCAATCTGCGGAACAAAGTCGCGCACCATAATCCCAAAACCTTCCTGCCCGTTGCTGCCCGGGTTGTGCGGAAGCGCGGCGCGCCCCGTCCCCAGGTTTCCGTAGGAAACGATAAGGAAGTCCGCGGACATCCTGAAGTTCCTGCCCAAAGGCACTTCCCTGAAGAGGAACGATATGCCGTCCTCGGAGCCGGCGATTTTGCCGCCGCCCTGCCCGCTGCGGGTGGCGGCGATTTCGATAAAGCCCGGCGGAACGCGCTCCGGAACCACGTTTCCCGGAAAATGGATACTGCCCCGATGCGGGCTTGTATCCGGCAGCGGAAGCTCAATCCACGGCTCGGCCTGGTTCCACGGCGCGGGCGGCTGGGGGTTTGCCCCCGTGGCCACGCTTCGGGCAAACGCCTCGTTTTGGAACCTCATGCTGCGCTGGCCGCCGCCAAGAATGGCGGAACCGCGGTTGTTGCTGCTGGTGCCGAAAACAAGCGGATACGCGGCCCGGCCCACAACCTGTTCGTTGCCGCGAACGTCCGTCAGGCTTTCCCTGCCTTCCACGAAGGAGCCCGTCCTTGGCCCGGAAAGGATTTCCCCCGTAAGAAAGTCTATTTCCTCAAAGGCGGCAAAATTGCGCACCGACGCCGCGCCGTGCGTAATATCCCAGTTCCCGATGTCGCAGGAAACAAGGGCGACTATGGCCAAAACGCCGGCCGCCCATAAAAAGCGCGTTTTTTTCGTTTTCATTTTTCCTCCCGGCTACCACGAGACAACAAGCTTCGCGAAAAAGCCCCCGGTTTCAAAAAGGTCGTCCGCCACGGCGGAACCCCTTTGCCTAAATATGATTTGCGCGTCGGACATCGCCTCGATGCCGTGGTTCATGGAAAGGCCCCTGTTTACGTTGTAGCCAAGAACGAAACGGGAGCCGCCCATCTGCAGGCCGGCGTGGACCTCGAAGCCCATGTTTTCCGCAAGCCTGAAAACGTGCGAAAAGCCGGCCTCGCGGTTTTCGTCCACGCCGTCGGAGGTTCTCCACTCCACGTCGCCCAGCGTGCCAAGGAACACCCCGCCGCCCACAAAGAAGCGGCCGCCGTACGTTACCCGCACGTCAAACGAAAGGGAGCTGAAGGCAAGGGTGTCGCGGTAGATGTGGGCGATTTGCGAATACGAGTAGCCCAGGTTGAACTCCGTGGCCAGTACGGGATCGGGCGACCAGCGCAGGCCGACGCCGGCCCCAAACCGCAGCGAGCGGCGGAAGCTGACCGTGGCAAAGTTGTAGTTGCGGCCCGGCAAAAGGTGGCTGTAGGGCCTGTTGGAAAGCGCGTTGTCGTTGTCGTGCGCGTGGGCGGCGCGGGCCATGGGATCGATGTTTTTCTCCAGAAGCGCAAGGCCTAGGCCAATCGGCACAACCATGCCGTCCACCCCCGGCACGTTTAAGTCAAGCCTGCCGTCTATGCCGAAGTTGTGGCCCGAGAAAATACCCTCGGCGTTCAGGGCGTACACCGCCTCCACGTAAGCCGGGCCAATGCCAGTGTTTATGCCGCGCACCTGTAGCGCCGCAAACAGGGGCAGCGCGTACAGCTCGTCCACCGGCGGCTGGCCGTGGTTGCCCACGTCGCCGTCCACGTCGAACAGCGGGGGTATGGCCTCGTTCAGCCGCTGGTGGGTGGCCCCCATCACGGAAACGGACTGGGCAAACGGAACACGGAAAACCCCCTCAAGCCGCACGCCGGGAACTGTTTTGGTGCGGATCCTGCTCATCACGTTTTCCGCGCCGAAACGGGTAACCCTTTGGAACGACGCGGGGCCGGAATCGAAAAGCCCGCCCTGGATATAGAGGCCAAAGGGGGCGTAAAAGCCCAGGCCCTCCACAATGTTTATCCTGCCCCACGCCTGCTCGAAGGAGAGCGCGAAATCGTCGGCGCCGGCGGCCTCGAGGGTAAGGGGAATATAGGGGTTGCCCGGGCGGGATCTGGCGCGGAACTGCACGTAAAGGTCGACCCAGGAAACGGGCAGAAAGCGCAGGCTGAAGTCCATCCTTGTCATGAAGCCGTTTCTGCCGTTGTATATGTCGTCGAAAATCCCCACGGGGCGGGCCATGGGATCGGTAACCACCACAAGCTGGTTCCCGTCGGCGAAACCCAAGGTGTACATTCCCAAAAGCTCGCCGGAAAGCACGAGCCTTGGGCCTTCCCCCCCGTTTCCGCCCAAAACGTCCACCTGTGCGTACAGGGCCGCCGCGCCGAAAGCCAGAAGCGCGAATACGAGGATTCTCTTTTTCATGTTCCATTCTCCTTGGTTTGTTTGCGTGCGAAACGGAAGGGTTCCGCTCCCCGTTAAGCTACGATAACGGCGGCCGGCACAAGTTTGCTGTTTTATTTTTGCAGAATAACGCTGTTTGGGCGCCACCATTGGCGCCGCCATTGGGAGGTTTTAGCGGAAAAGGAGCCACGGCCAGGAGCGGGGCGGGTTATTCGTCGAAGACGGGAGACAGCTCTATAGAAAGGCCCGGAAGCGAAGCCACCGGCGCGGCGTCCTTTTCCCCGTAGCTCTTGGATTCAACCCTGTCGCCGTCGAAAAGGTAGGCGATGACGGACCTGCTTTCGCCGTCCACCACCCAGTATTCGCGCACGCCGGCGTCGCGGTACAGGTTGAACTTTCTTTGCATCTCGATCGCGGTGTTCGAAGGGGAAAGAATCTCCGCCACGAAATCAGGCGCGCCCCGGCAGCCCTCCGGCCCGCGCTTCTCCCTGCCGCAGACCACGGAAATGTCCGGCTGCACGACAGTGTCGTCGCTTTCGTCTTCTTCCCAAAACAGCCGCACGTCGTACGGAGCCGGGTACGCCTTGCATTCCCTGCCTATCAGAAAGTTGGAGATTTGCCTGTACATCTCCCCAAGCATGGCTTGATGGTAGGCGTTCGGGGCCGACATGGCGAAGGCTTCGCCGTGGATGATTTCCCAGCGCTCGCCGGGCTTCAGCTCCCAGGCCTTGTAGTCGGCGTAGGTCCAGCCGGCGGCGCCGTCCGCCTTCAAAAGTGCTCCCATGCCTTTAGCATAGGCGCGCCGCGCGGCATTGTCAACGGACAGTACAGCCCATGCCGAAAACAGCGGCGCGCGGAAATCGATTTTCGGTTCCGGTCCGCGGGGGCCGGAAGCCGAGGGCAAAAAAAGCCCGGCCCGGAGCCTGGGTTCAAGCTTCGGGCCGGGCAAGGGCAACCCGCGCGCTAAAAAGGCGCGTTGGGTTGCCGGCGAGACGCGCGCGGTTATGGCGCGGAATGCAGGGTTATCGGCTCGCGCAGATCCACGACGGACATGCCCGCGTCGCCGTCAAACCTGATCCTCAACTGGTCGACAACTGCCGTCGTCGTGCCGGCTGCATTATTGTGCGACACGATTATACCGACACGGACACTAGCATCTGCTTCAACAGGGAAGTTGGCATTAGCACCGTGTACGTCATTTTCGTTTCCGCTGACGACACCGTCAAGCAGAAACGTATGCCGAACGGCACGAAGCTCCAGCGGATCACCAAGGGTGGGAGCCAGCATGCGCATCGTCATGATGGTGGTTCCCGCTATCGCCGCATTAAGTCCAGCCGCCTCGGTATGGCCCATAGCATTGCTGCCGTCATATGAACTGCCAGTACGTCTCTGCGCCCTTCTAAGCCGCTGGTTGGTACCGTCTTCGTATACGAGATACCAGGCAACCGGGCCCACACCGCTGGGGGCGGTAATCGCTCTTGGATCTCCATGCGCAACAAAAAGCCCCATCTTAGAGTTGTTGCTCGCAGCCCCATCGGCGCTGAACCCACTGTCCGGTATATACAGGTCAAGCTCCACCCCGAGCGTCGCTACCCCTACCGGAACGTCAACCCAGACAAGATGGCCATTAAGCAGTGAGCTACTTATGACGCCGCCGCCTTGGAGGGTCATTCTGCCCGTCCGGGGATCGACATCGGGAGCCTCGCCCCTGCCGTCGTTCAGCAGCATGCGGTACAGATCCTGAGTTGCAGTCGGCAGAACTTCCAAAACGCGGTATTCATATACGGTATCGCAGTCATTGGAAGTGGCCGTCAGGACGACGCGACCGGGAGCCACGCCCCTTACCGCTACGGCATTGCCATCGCCTACTGCAAGCGTGGCCACGCTGTTTGCGTTCCCGCCTTCATATAGCTCAAGCGACCAAGCCACGCTCAAGTCGGCGGCCTGTTCCGGGGTAACCACGGCGTCAAAATCGGCATACATGCCAACGCCTACGAACCTGGCATGGCCAAGAATCTCCACTTCTTCCGCGGGAGGAGAATCTCCCCACACTGCCACTTCATGATCGTCCCCAATGGAGCGATTGCCCACGGCTTCGGCCCTTACCGCTATGCCCGCAAGGTTCTCCGCAACCGCCTTAAGCACCAGCTCGTTGCCGTCAAAAGAATAGACGTCCACGTAGGGGGAAACCGTGGTCTTGTTTTCGTCTGTTACCGCCGTGTCGCCTATAAGCCATACAACGGTCCTGTCCGCCGCGGTAGCCGGCAGCACCGAAGCCGTGAGAACAAGGTTGTCGTCGGCTACCACTACCACGTTGTCGCCGGTGATTTCCACGCTGGCCACAGGGGGCCTTACGACCCTAACGGCGACCGCAGCGTCAGCAACGCCGGCAACGGGCGAGGAGGCGGTAATCGCAATCGGCCCCTCGTTCACGGCGACGCCCTGTACAAGCCCGCCTACCACAGGAGCGGCGGCGGCTGCGGAAGACGACCAGTCTATCCTCCGGTTGCTGGCATCCGCCGGGTTAAAGCGCACGGTAAACTGCCTGTTCTCAAGGTAGAGAACGTCGTAGGTGCCGGCCGTAACGTCGGCATCGTCGTATTGGATATGGATGCTCTGGAGCGGCACGTAGGGCGGCGCGGCGCGCAGGCCAACCTGGAAAATCCTAAGGGAGTTAGCAGGCCCGCGCATGCCCAACTGAACGGTAACCGGATCGGTTCCGTGGTAGTCGAACTCGGCCTTTAACACCCATTGCCTGCTATTGGCAGGGTACTGGCTGGTCATAAAAGCGTCCATCTCAACACCGTCAACCAATACAACAAGGGCATCTTCTTGTACGGGGTTTCCGGTGCCGGCAAAGTAAACCTCAAGCCTGAAAGGCGCCTGCACCCGGGAAATCGAAAGGAAGGCGGTCTCGGCCGTGTCGCCGAACCCCTGGAACCGCAGCCTGTTGGCGCTGATGCCCGCCGGAGTAGTGCCGGCCGGCGGGTTGCCCTGGAAGCCGCCGCCGGCAGACCAGATCACGCCGTACGTGGTGCCGGTGCCCCGATCCCCATGCAAGGTCATGTTGTTAAGGAACTCGGCGCGGGTTCTGTTGCCGGCCGTGCCCAAGGCGGCTGTATCATCGTTCCCCGTATGCACCGCCCAGGCATTGCCGGCCACGTCGGTAATTATGTTTTCCAATGGAGGAGGCTGATCGAACGTCCACGTAAACGGGTTGGCCGCGGCGTCCGCCGAAACCGCATCGGTTATGTTGATATAAAAGCTGAACTCGACGCCGTTGTCCCGCGAGGAGCGCGCCAGGACCCTTACGTTCCGCGACGAAGCGGCCTTGAACTCGCCAATCGCGAGGGTCGCGCCGTCCGCGGCATAGTCCAAATAGTCGCCTTCCTGCGCAACTACCCACACCACGCTGTCCGTGGTGTTTGCCGGATACGGCACGGCCGCAAAGCTGCGGGCGGCCGCGCCGGGCGCCACGGCTATAACCTGACCCTGGTTTACGCCGGTAACGGAGATGGCGGTCATTGGCCGCTGGCCGTCTCCGCCGTCGTTGTTTCCGCACCCGATCAGGGTGGTCGCAAGGATCAAGCCCGCGGCAAGCAGCCCCAACCCAAAGATTTTTTTCCTCATAACAATACTCCTCATGCTTTCCTTGATGAACGCCCAAACGGGCGCTCCCGCGGGCGGATTTCCGCCAAACTACTCTCTGTGCCAACGATAAAGTAGGAGCGCATGTCCCCGGCAGACGGCTTTTTGCACTTTCCAGACATAGGCCCCGGCAGGCCGGCCCTTTTCACGCCGCGCCAAAAACGCTATCATGCAAGCCTATGGCCTACAAGGACAGCCTTTTCCGATCAATTTTTGGCAACGAAAAATCGGCCCTGGCGCTCTTTGGGAAAAAATGAGTCAGGAGGAGCTGAACATGCTTGTAAACGAGTGGGACATGGAAACCGCGCTGGAAGTCCGCGAGGAAGAGGGCTTTGAGAGGGGCCTTGGAGTTGGCAGGGAAGAGGGCAGGGAGGAAGGCAGGGAGAAAAACCGCATGGAGCTGCTGGCCCTCCTCGACAAGGGCTACACCGTGGAAGACCTTCGGCGCGAGCTTACCAGAACCGAAACCGCCTCAAGAACCGACTGACGCGGACCGCGCGACGACACGCCGTTGCCCGCCCCTTGCCTTTTTTGCGGCGCATGGGGGATAATATAGAAGGCACGACAAAGATCGTCGGGCCGTCTACGGGAGCAAAGCATGGAAGAAAGAACGGAAGAAAAAGCGGTCATCGTAAGCAAGGGGTCCTACAAGGGTTCCCCCACCATCACCCTGAAGCGGTCGGAAGACGACCGTTTTCCCTTTACGTTCGGCCCCGCAAAGGCGCGGCTGGTTTTGGCGGCGTTTGACGACATCAAAAAATTCGTCGCCGAGTGCGACGGCGAAAAGGGCAAAAAAGATTGACACACCCGCTTCGCCTTTTTCCTCTTTTCGCGAAGGCGCTGCGTTTCTCCTTTCCCGTTCTTCTTGGCTACCTTGCCATAGGCTCGGCCTTCGGCTTTCTTCTGGCGGACGCGGGTTACCCTTGGTGGCTTGCCCCGGCAATGGGAATAATCATGTACGCCGGCGCGGGGCAGTACATAGCTTTGGGGCTGTTCGCCGCAGGCACCACCCTGTGGGAAGCCGTGCTGGTGCAGCTTATGGTGAACGCGCGCCACGTCGCCTACGGCTTTTCCATGATGAACCGCTTCAGGGAAGCCGGCCCGCTTAGGCTCTACCTTATCTTCGGCCTGACCGACGAAACCTTCGCCCTGCTTTCCTCCATGCCGGAAACCGCCGACAAACGCTCCGGCACGCGCCTCATGTTTTTGGTAACGCTGCTAAACCAAAGCTACTGGATATTGGGCAGCCTGGCCGGCGCGCTGGCCGGCGCGCTGATCCCGTTCGGCACCGAGGGAATCGGCTACGCGCTTACCGCCCTGTTCATAGTCTTGATGGCGGAACAGATGCTGCGCCTGAGAAAGCCCGGGGTCTTCGCGGTTTCGGCGGCGGCGGCGGTTCTGTGCGCGGCGCTCATGCCCGCGCGGGTTTCCCTGCTGGCGGCCTTTGCCCTCGCGCTTGCCGCGTCATCCTTTTTGCCAAGGAAAGACGGCGCGCCAAAGCCCGAACCCCCAAAGGAAGGCGGCGAATGAGAACCGGCATAGGCGAGGCCCTGCTTCTCACTTTTGCGATGGGCGCGACCATTTTTTTCTGCCGGGTTTTTCCGTTTTTGTTTTTTGGCGGAAAAGCCGGCGACGAACTCCGGGACGGTGCCGACGCTGCCCCCGAACGCCGCGGCAAAAGGGTTCTTGCATTCGTGGAAAAAACCGTGCCGCCAGTGGCCATGACAGTGCTAGCGTTTCACGCCCTTGCCGGGCCCATCAGGGCCGACCCCGGCGAGCTCGTGCCCACGCTTGCCGCAGGGGCGTTTACCGCCGCCGTCCACCTCTGGCGGCGCAACCCGATGATCAGCATAGTCACCGGAACGGCCCTGTACATGGCGCTCTCGCGGCTTTTCGCCGGAGGGTGAACGGGCGCGGCTTGACAGAACACGACTAAGCCGTTAACCTGAAACCATGGACGGGCCGAAACCGGAATCCGGCTTTGCGGCTGCGGAGGGGAAACCGGCGTTATGCTTTTGACGATTACCTACTCGGGCGAAAACGCCGACGACCTGGGGTTCCTCCTTCACAAAAACCCGAGGCGGCCGCAGGCCTTCGAGCTTGGCCACGGAAAGGCCTACGTTTTTTACCCCGAAGCAGGCGGACAAAGCTGCACCGCGGCCCTGCTTTTGGACATAGACCCGCTGGAGCTGGCCCGCGGAAAACCAGGCTCCAAAAGCGGCGGCCTGTTCGACTACGTAAACGACCGCCCGTACGTTTCCTCGTCGTTCATGAGCACGGCCATTTCCCGCGTGTTCGGCACCGCAATGTCCGGCCGGTGCGACAGGCGGCAGGAGCTGGCCGACTCCAAGCTGCGGCTTGCGGCAAACGTAACCATGCTGCCCTGCCGAAGCGGAACCTCCATGCTCGAACGGGTTTTCGCCCCCCTGGGCTACGCCGTGGACTTCGCAAGCTCCGACCCGGACGGTCGGCCCGGCGCGAGGGGCGCGTGCGAATACGTCAACCTCGGGCTCGCCGGCTCCGTGCGCCTGCGCGACATGCTTTCGCACCTTTACGTGCTAATCCCCGTGTTCGACGAGCGCAAACACTATTGGATGGGCGACGACGAAGTGGAAAAGCTGCTGCGCCGGGGCGAGGGTTGGCTCGACTCCCACCCGGAAAAGAAGTTCATCGCAGGCCGGTACTTTAAGCGCAGGCACAGCTTTGCCAAGGCCGCGCTTGACAGAATGGACGACGGGGAGAGCTTCGGGGAAGAGGCCGACCTAAGTCGGGCCGACCCAATGCGGGCAGGGCTGAACGCCGCGAGGCTTGCCGCCGTGCTCGAAGCTTTGAGGGAAAGCGGCGCAAGGTCGGTCATCGACATGGGGTGCGGCGAGGGAAGCTTGTTGGAGATGCTTGCAAAAGAAAAATCGTTCACAAAAATCGCGGGGACGGACGTTTCCTGCGCCGCGCTCGGACGGGCGGCGAGGAAGCTGAATCCCGAAGGCGTGCCCGGCTTCCCAAAAGGCCGAGTCGAGCTGTTCCAAAGCTCGCTTACCTACAAAGACGGGCGCTTCGCCGGCTACGACGCCGCAGCCGTAACCGAGGTAATCGAACACCTCGACCAATGCCGGCTTGCGGCCTTCGAGCGGGTCCTGTTTGCCGAGGCGAAACCGGCCACCGTGGTGCTTACCACGCCAAACGCCGAGTACAACGAAAACTACAAAAACCTGACGGCGGACGGGCTTCGCCACGGCGACCACCGCTTTGAGTGGACCCGCCGGCAGTTCCGCGAATGGGGCGACAAAACCGCGCAAACCCACGGCTACGCCGTCGTTTACGAAAACATAGGGGACGCGGACGGCGGGCGCGGCGCGCCGACCCAAATGGCGGTGTTTACAAAATGTTGATAAAAATTCCGGAGTTCTGCGTGGTGGCGCTGGTCGGGGCTTCCGGCAGCGGCAAGTCCACCTTTGCGCTGAAACACTTCAGGCCCACCGAAGTGCTCTCTTCCGATTTTTTCAGGGGAATGGTCTGCGACGACGAAAACGACCAGTCTGCAACCGGGGCGGCTTTCGAGAGCCTGTACTACGTGGCGAACAAACGCCTGGACGCGGGCCGGCTCGTAGTGATAGACGCGACGAACGTGCAGAAAACGGCCCGCGACAAAATAATCGGGCTCGCCAAAGAGCAGGACTGCCTTGCCGTCGCCATCGTCCTGGACCTTGACCCCGAGCTTTGCCTTGAGCGCAACAAGCTGCGGGCCAACCGCCGGCTTGGCCCCCGCGTGATCGCAAGCCACGCACGGGACTTGCGGCAAAGCATGGGCCGCCTGCAAAGGGAAGGCTTCAGGCACGTTTTCGTGCTGAAAAGCCCGGAGGAAGTAGAGCGGGCGCAAATCGTCCGCGAGAAGCTTTGGAACGACAGGCGCGAAGAGTCCGGCCCCTTCGACATAATCGGCGACGTGCACGGCTGCTACGACGAGCTTTGCGCCCTGCTCGAAAAAATGTCTTACGCCGTTGACAAAAAGAACCACGCCGCCGCGCCGCCCGCCGGCAGAAAGGCCGTGTTCCTTGGCGACCTTTGCGACCGAGGCCCGAAAAACGCGGAAGTGCTGCGGCTCGTTATGGGCATGGTCGAAAAAGGGCAGGCCCTTTGCGTGCCCGGAAACCACGACGCAAAGCTGCTCAGGTATTTGCGCACCGGCAAAGGCTCGCTCACCCACGGCCTCGACGTAACGGTCGAACGGCTTCAGGCCGAGTCGCCCGAATTCAGAAACAGGGTCTGCGCCTTCATAGATTCGCTGGTCAGCCATTACGTTTTGGACGGCGGCAGGCTTATCGTCGCGCACGCGGGGCTAAAGGAAAAGCTGCAGGGGCGCAGCTCGGGGCGGGTTCGCGGCTTTTGTCTTTACGGCGAGACGACCGGCGAAACGGACGAGTTCGGCCTGCCCGTGCGCATAAACTGGGCGGAGGAATACCGGGGCAAGGCCCTGGTCGTCTACGGGCACACGCCGGCGACGGAGGCGCAAAAGCTTAACAACACCGTTTGCATAGATACCGGCTGCGTGTTCGGCGGCAGGCTCACCGCATATCGCTACCCCGAAGGGGAGCTCGCGCAGGTTCCGGCCGCGCGCGAATACTGCGCGCCGGTCAAGCCCCTCGACCACGACGGATCGGCACAAGACCATATACCGAACGTCAGGGACGTGCTGGGCAGGCGATACGTAGAAACGCGGCTTTACGGGGGAATCACGGTGCGGGAGGAAAACGCCGCAGCGGCCCTTGAAACCATGGGCCGTTTCGCGGCCTCGCCGAACTGGCTTATCTACCTCCCCCCCGCCATGTCCCCCTGCGAGACAAGCCCGCTTCCGGACTACCTCGAGCACCCGCTTGAGGCGTTCGAGTATTACAAAAAGCGCGGCACGGAACGCGTGGTGTGCGAGCAGAAGCACATGGGTTCAAGGGCGGTCATAACGCTTTGCCGAAACGCGCAGACGGCGGCCGCCCGCTTCGGCGCGCGGGACGGCGGCTTCGGCATAATCCATACCCGCACGGGCCGCCGCTTTTTCGACGGGCCGGATGCCGAAACGGAGCCGGCAATACTGCGAAGGCTGCAAACGGTATTGGAACAAACCGGTTTTTGGGACAGGTTCGAAACCGGCTGGGTCTGCCTCGACGTGGAGCTTATGCCCTGGTCGGCAAAGGCGCAAAAGCTTTTGACCGAGCAGTACGTTCCCGTGGGCCAAGCCGGGCGGGCGGGACTGCAAAACGCCATAGACGCTTTGCGGCGGGCGGAAGCTCTGCAGACGGACGCCTTTCGCGCGGACGAAAACGCCGCCGGACAAAACGCGGATTTGTCAACGATACTGGCAAGCTACGCCTCGCGCCTTGAAAACCTGGAAAAATACGTCGCCGCCTATGGCAAATACTGTTGGAACGTCGCGGGCACGGACGACTACCGCATAGCTCCGTTTCACGTTCTGGCCACGGAAGGCAAGGTCTGGAACGACGAAAACCACCTTACGCACATGTCAGTCGTCAAGGAATTCATGACGGGCCCCGATCCGATATTCGTTGCCACGAACCATGTTTCCGTCGAGCTGCACGACGAAAGCGCCGTCGCGGATGCCGTGGATTGGTGGCTGGAGCTGACGGCCTCCGGGGGGGAGGGGATGGTAGTGAAACCGCTCGACTTTATCGCCCGCGGAAAAACGGAGATGCTTCAACCAGCGATCAAGTGCCGAGGCAGGGAATACCTTCGCATAATCTACGGCCCGGAGTACACGCGCGCCGACCACATGGAAACGCTGAAAAAGCGGTCCCTAAGCAAAAAGCGCCGGCTTGCCATGGCGGAGTTTTCGCTGGGAATGGAAGCGCTTGAGCGGTTCGTTAGAAGGGAGCCGCCGTACCGCGTACACGAGTGCGTGTTCGCGGTGCTGGCAATGGAAAGCGAGCCTGTAGATCCGAGGCTTTGAGCCGGAAAGCCTGCGTCAGGCTTAAAATCAGACCGCGCATCGATAAATCGCACCGCTCCGCGCAACAGGCCCATGCTAAAATCGGCGCATGGCGGGATCAAGCCCGCCAATACCGTTGACGGGGGTTACAAAATGGACGCAAAAGAAGCCGTTTACAACGCGATGAAAGAGGCCGGCAGGGCCATGAAAATAAAGGAGATAGCGGACGCTACAGGCCTTGACCTAAAGGACATAACCAAGGCGATGGCCGCGCTGAAAAAGGAAGAGAGGGCCGAATCGCCTAAGAACTGTTTTTACGCGGCAAAGTAGGCGAAGGGCCCGCCGCGCCTTTCGCCACGGCAACAACCCTTAACGCCCTACGCTCTTTGCCATAAACAGGCACGGGTTGTCCTTGTCCCAATGCAGCGGGAAAACCTCCAACGGCCTGAAACCCATGGCCTCGTAAAACAGCTTTGTCTTTTTGTAGCTCTCGGATTCCGCGGATGCGTCCAGCGTTTTCACGGTCAGAAATTCCTGCCCGTTTTCCCTGCAATACGCCTCGCAGCGTTCGATCAGCTTTCCGCCAATCCCGTGCCGGTGATACTCCCTCAAGATTCCCATCACGCAGACTTCCGCCGTAAAAGCGTTGTGAACCTTTACCGCGACAAAACCGACGGGGCTTGCGCCGTCAAAGGCGGCGTAAAACGGCATTGACCGCACCTGCCCGACGTAATCGACGATGCCGGCTTCAACGCCGAACCAATCCGGCAATGCCCGCAGTATCTTGTTGCAGATGTCCGACTTCTCGCCGGACTCAGACACTTTCCTTACCTCAATCATAACACGCCATTGGTTTGTAATGAGAATCGGAAAATATCAGCCCCCTTAAACCCGCTTCATTCCCCAACCGCGAATTCCAGCCCCTCGCCGGCCCTGTCTGCAGTTACGGTATCGCCGTCGCGGATGGTGCCGGCGATGACAAGCTTTGCCAGCGGGTTTTCAAGCTCGGCCTGTATCGCCCGCTTCAGCGGCCTGGCCCCGAACATGGGATCGTAGCCGCGCACCGAAACGAAATCCCTTGCCGCATCGGTAAGCACCAAGGCGATTTTCCGCTCGGCGAGCCTTTCCACCAGACGCGCAAGCTGGATGCCAACGATTTTGCCTACCTCGTCTCTGCCAAGACGATTGAAGATTACCGTCTCGTCTATGCGATTCAGGAACTCCGGCCTGAAGGTCTGCTTGAGCAGCTCGGAAAGGGAACCGCGCAGGGTTTCGGGATCCTCGGTTTCCAGAATCAGGTCGGAACCCAGGTTGCTGGTCATTATTATGATGACGTTCTTGAAGTCGACCACCCGGCCCTGGCCGTCGGTAAGGCGGCCGTCGTCCAGGATTTGCAGGAAAACGTTAAACACTTCAGGGTGGGCCTTCTCGATTTCGTCGAAAAGGATCACGCTGTAGGGGCGGCGGCGCACGGCCTCGGTTAGCTGGCCGCCCTGTTCGTAGCCCACGTAACCAGGGGGTGCACCGATTAGGCGGCTTACCGAGTGCTTCTCGCCGTACTCGCTCATGTCGATTCTTGTCAACGCTTTTTCGTCGTTGAACAGGAAATCGGCAAGGGTTTTTGCAAGCTCGGTTTTGCCCACGCCGGTAGGTCCCAGAAACAGGAAGGAACCGAGTGGGCGCGCCGCGTCGGAAAGGCCGGCCTTGTTCCGGCGTATCGCGTCGGCGACCGCGGCAAGCGCCTTGTCCTGCCCGACAACGCGCCGCTCCAGAACGCTTTCCAGGTCAAGGTATTTCTGCATTTCGCCGGAAAGCATTTTCGAAACGGGAATCCCGGTCCAGACAGCCACCACGCCGGCGATGTCCTCCTCCCGTACCTCCTCGCGCAACAGGGACGGTGCCCCCCCTCCCCCCTCGCCGTTTTCGGCGGCGGCACGTTTGCGTTCCATCTGTTCGGTCAAATCGGAAAGCTGTTTCTGCGCCTCCGGAATCCGCCCGTGCTTAAGCTCGGCGGCCTTGGAAAGATCGCCATCGCGTTCATACAGGGCTTCCTCTTTTTTAAGCTCCTCGATTCGCTGTTTCAGCTCGCGGATACCCTGGATGTCTTTTTTCTCGCTTTCCCACCGGGCCTTCATAGCGTCCCGCTCCGCGCCAATGTCGGCGATTTCCTTTTCAAGTTTCGCAAGCCGTTCC
>Ga0209755_10004434_pt1 | contig 16625 bp, 21 predicted proteins | sample TergutCo191P1_FD_187301 | JGI IMG/M metagenome (GOLD analysis project Ga0209755, IMG submission 187301) | Cornitermes sp. P1 segment gut microbial communities from Petit-Saut dam, French Guiana - Co191P1 (SPAdes) (version 2) | ecosystem: Host-associated > Arthropoda: Insects > Digestive system... | reverse complement strand
GAATAATTTTATCCCATTTCTTTGTATTTTCTTGTTTTTTACCTCTTTCGTTTAATGTTTCTTTATTATTTCTAAACATTATTATACTGGCAACTATTGTTAATATAAAATAAAGTAAAATATTTGTTATTCCTCTATAATCAGATAATGTTCCTGCCGCAATAAAATACATTATAATTCCTATTATCCTTTGTATCATTACCATAATAATATATTTTGAAGCACCTTTTTTTATTTTATTGTTTTGTTCCATAATTATTCCTTTTCTTTTTATATAATATCTTATTCTTTCTTAGAGATCAACCCTATCTATTTTAATATTTTCAATATATATTTTTACATTCAACTTTTTTATTTAGATCATCTTAGGGTGGTATTACGTATAACGTTCTATATTCGAATTTAATATATAACCATAATTATAATTGTAATAAAAAATATTACTAAACATTTTTATCCATTTCCTTAAATTTCCCTAATAACCTTGCAAGGATTTCCATAAGCAAGCACATTATCTGGAATAGATTTAGTTACAACACTACCTGCGCCTATAGTAACATTATCTCCGATAGTAACCCCGGGCAGTATAATACTTCCGCCGCCAATACATACATTATTCCCGATTGTAACAGGAGCGGTTTTAGAAATTGCGAATTGAAAATCTTCGTTTACGCTTTTATTAAACCTGTCCTTAGCGGAAACAGGGTGAAAAACAGTATAAATATGAACGCCTGGAGCGATTAAAGCATTATCACCGATTTTTATATAATTACAATCCAAAAACACGCAATTCATGTTTATTTCGCAATTATTGCCTATAAAAATAAATTCACCGTAATCAACAAAGAAAGGAGCTGTAATCTGTATCTGCTCACCCCTTGACCCTAATAGATTATCAAGTATCTTTAATTGTCCTGTTTTATCAGAATAATCAAGATTATTATATTTCTGCATAAGGTTTTTCCCTGAATTCCCTATTTTTATCAGTTCAAGGTCTCCGCAGTCATACATTTGCCCTACTAGCATTTTTTCTTTTTCTGTCATGTTATCTCCTTTTCCATTTCAATTCTCTTAATCCAATCCCTTACAAACATTGTAAAAACTTTCACATTCTCTATCTGTAAATTATGCACTGCACAGTCAATAACAAAGTATGACGCTCATGGAAACATATTAAGCAATTCATAAGCGTCATTAAAACCTACAATATGATCCTGCCGTCCTGTTAAAATGCACATCGGTTTATCAAACTTAACGTCTTTTAAATCTTCTTTTAGTTTAAGGCTGAAATCGCCAGAAAAATGTTTAAACAAAAACCGCTTATCGCAAACTTTTATACCTTTTAAAATACTGGTTTTATAATCTCTTAATATTTTAGGTGTAGCGATAACGGCGGTATCTAATAATTTCTTTATATCAGGATCATTTTCTCTTCTTTGTAAAATATCAGATACAAAAAGAGATGTTTTTTCAGGCAAAGTGCTTTCTTTTTTATATATCAATGAATCAATATGCGGACAGAGCAGAAACACGCCATCTATCTTATCAGGTATTTTATTTATCAGCCCTAAAGAAAGATGTCCGCCAAATGACTCGCCTGCAAGCAACATATTTTCATTGGGAATTATAAGATTAATAAATTCAATAAGCAATTCTAAAGTATCATAAGCGGTCTTAATATAATTTGCCGCAGGTGTGCGTCCCATACCGGGCAAATCAATATAAATCCTGCGATAACTTTTTAATGATTTAAAAACAGGTTCAAAGCAATTTTTCATCATTCTATGGTCAACCATATAACCATGTATACACAAGACAGGCTTTCCAGTACCGTATTCTTCATAATTGAGTGGAGTGTCTTTGATTAAAATTTCCATTATAACCTTACTGATATTCCTGTAAATATATTAAACATAGATAAATCCCAACCAAGCCCTGTTGTCCTTCCATATATTAGTATTCCTGTAATACCGATATTATCTGTAAAATAATATCCGCCGTTAATTTTACCTGCAATTATCATATCCTGCGCTGTTGGTGAAAAAAGAATACCTCCCCCGATATTCCATTTATCCCTCATATAATGATAACCTGCTCCAAACATTATATTTTGTGAAAAATCTCCGTTAAAAGTAAAACCTATAATGTCATTTAAGCAGAGAGTAAAACCTGCACTGCTGATAATGTTTAAATCAAAAATAAAAGAAATCAATGTTTTTGTTTCTACTGTTTCAGTAAAAGAAGCGCCAATGCCGAATGTTCCAATAATTGCTCCTTTCTTTTCGCTTTGAGCAAAAACCAAAGAGGAAAATAAAAACATTAAACAAAATATAATTATTACATTTTTCATTTTATCTCCGTAATTCATTTAATAACGCTGAACCGATTAATGTTGCGTTTATTCTAAAATTAGCCGCCATATTTGAAAGCACTACAACCGCAATTTGATTTGATTTATCAAAACCAAGATAACAATTATAATTTCCTGTTCCGCCGTTATGCCAAATAATATTATTTACAGTATCAATCATCCAGCCTGCGCCGACAGCGTCTATACGAATACCTAATTTTTCATAATCAGGCGGCGTTGCGTTCACCTGAGCCAATATATCATGTGATAGGTTAAAATAAGGTTGTGTTTCATTCATTTGCATTTGAGCGTATTTCATCATATCCGTAATATTAGACATGAGCGCACCTGCCGCAATATAGGGATTGCCGTTGTCCCATACCCAATAATTTGATAAATCTCCGTTTCCGTCTGATATTCTTGTATTGTTAAGTCCTAAATCATTTTTTATATAATTATTTATTAAAAGAGTAAAGCTATCATTATTGATTTTTTCAAGCGTCAAACCTAAAACCGCAAAACCAAAATTAGAGTACTCAAACGGATAATCTTTTGTTTCCAATTTAGTTGAACCAATGCGATTAATCACTTTTCTTTCTGTAATACCATAAAAATTATTTCCACCGTTAAGAAAATCTGTTGAGACATAACCTTCATAATATGAAGATTTATACCCTGATGTATGGGTTAAAAGCCGTCTTATTGTCGGATAATAACCGCTTACAGGGAGATTTAAGTATAGGTTAATTGAATCATCTAAATTTATTATATTTTCGTATAAAGACTTTGCGATTAATGCCGCAGTAAAAGTCTTTGTAATAGAGCCGATTTCATATGCATATTCCCTTTTTGATAATTCCTTACCGTTTTCCCCATAAACTTTATATGACATCTGCCCATTTCGAACAACTCCAACCGTAATAGCCGCTTTTTTAACACCATTTGCAGTATGTTCAATCATTTCCATGCTTGACATATTTGCAATATCATCAAGTGATTCTGAACAAGTATTCAATAAGAAAAATATCGGTAATAATATGATAAGTATTTTTTTCAAACTTAGCATTTATTTTATTGATTTTCTCCATTCATTAGCTTCTTGAATTCGGTTTTATCATTACAATTAGTTACTTTAGGAATATATCTGTAATTATTTTCATCATAGTCTTTAATATTTTTATCAACTTCAAGGTAATATTTTGCCGCCTTCCTGCAAAGTTCGTATCCGTAAATTAATAATTCAAATTGATTGTACATAGTATTCTCCTTATATTTTTAACAGTTCTGCCTCTGTTAAAAACCCTTGCGCAGCTCCTTTTTCTCCGATTTTATACGACGCGAATATTATTGCCTTTTTTATTGAATAATAAGGATCATTTGTTTTGTTGAAAAAATATATAAAAGCGGAGAACAGGGCGTCTCCCGCGCCTATTGTATTAACTATTTCTCTAGTTCTAACCGCTTTATAATGTTTTATTTCATTCTTTTCCCTGACATACATTAATAATCCGTTTTCACCCATTCCTATTACGATAATTTGGTTACTATAAATATTTATTAATTCCTGTAAAAATATATTCTCCCATCCTAATATATTTTCATTGCTTAAAAATAATATATCCGAATATTCCATAAAATCTTTATTATATTCATCGTTTACGTCATAAACTACATGAACATCACTTGCTATTAATTTTTTATTATTTTTAACAACCTTTAACATATCTCTTGAAAAATTGATATTACACAATACTGCCATGTCTATATCATTTATTATTTCATTTAAAATATTTAATGGGTATTTTGCTTCTTGTATATCTTTTAAATCTAAAATTATTTTCCTTGCATTTTCATTATATAATATTATTGATTGTGAAGTCCCTTTAATTATTGGCAATACATATTTTTCATTTACTCCGATATTTTTAATTTCATGTTTAACAATATTATGATAAATATCATTGCCGGTTAATGAAAATAATATCGGGTTTCCGCCTAATGTTTTTATCGCTTTTGCAATATTATATCCCACACCTGAAACAGTGCTGTTTACTCCATTAAATTTATACTCTATAGGAGAATATTCAATTGGAAATTGCTCTATTTTAACTGTTGTTTCAATTGTAATATGACCGGAAACTAAAATATTATTCATATTTCCTTCCTATAGATACCCTGCAATATACCCCTGTATTCTTTCTTTTCATCTATTTTTATAAATCCGTATTTCTCATAAAAATTAATATGACCGCTGACAATATATACCTCTTTGAACCATAAAGATTTAGCGTATTCAATAGCGGTGTTTATCAGTTTTTCGCTTACCCTTTTTCCTAGATAATTTTCATTTACAAAAACAGATTGAATATAAGGCGCATAATTAATATCTGGAACACAATCCACATTATTAAATGAACAATGCCCAATAATATTATCATTTTCAAATACGGCAAATATTCTTTCCCATTCCAAATAATTATATTCTTCCCAATTTTTGGCGATTATCGGACTTTCGCTCCATGAGGAACTTTTAACAAAATCAATCAACTTTTTCCAATTTTCATCATTGAATAATACTTGTTTTATTTCCATATCTATACCTGCTTAATATTATCGCACTTTATTTATTGCTCTTATGAACATTTTTGTCCATTATAAATATTGTGAAGTACAAGCGTATAGTATTTCATTTTATTATTCCAAATATATGTTCTAAAACAGCAATATATCCCTGTTCTGGAACAACAATATTCAACATTACAAAAACGAAAAGATTAAATACATCCACAAGAATATGTGAAATAATGCACCACCATAAACTTTTTGTTTTTACTCTTACCAGACACCATACCGTACACATAATTGCCAGAGAGCCAATTAGAAAATAATTTCTGTTTCCATGAGAGAAAATGCCCCATATAAATAAATGACCCATAATAAAAAATATGCTGGAATATATCGAACTTGCTATTTTTGATTTAAATGTATAATCAAGCAAAAAACCTTTCCAGTACAACTGCTCGAAAAAAGGGTTTATTACCGCAAACGCTATACTCAATAGCATTAATGGAAAAGTGATAATAGGTAAATTTGACAGAAACATAGTAAAAGGAATAAATCCTGTAATTATTGACAATATTAACCAGCCAGCCTTTCCATCAGGTTTCTGAAACCAATTTTTTATTGAAGAAATCCCTGCAATTCTAACAGTAATTAAAAAAGATAATCCCCAATATAAAATAAAAGCGGGTATAAAAATCCATTTTCCTATTACTTTATTCAATAAAACCGTTGAGACAGAACATATAAAGATTAAAACAATTGGCGAAATAAACCCTAAAACTCTTTTATTCATAAATAATTTCTCCATCCTGTAAATTAAAATTGATACAATATTTGCGCACTGATATACCAGCCTCTGCCTGTTGGTTTAAAGCTATTATCACCGTAGAATTCTCTGCTGTAAAATATATATCCACCGCTGACTTTTAAAAGTCCTGCGTCAAAAATTCCAAATACTGAATAATGGTGCGTGTTATAAAATTTTCCTTCTTCGCCTAAAGTAAAATCAAGACCTCCGTTTTTTATGCCTATCCCTGCTCCCATAAAATCACCGTAGGCAAAATCCTTATCAAAGAACCGATACCATAAAATACAGTCAAATAACATATCGTGAATATCATTAAATTTCCAAATTTCCAATTTCGCAGCAGCGGTCATACGGACACGGCTTTCCGTACCAATAGTAAACTTTAATTCCGGCCATTTAAACGAAAGATCGAATATTCTGGAATTGAATTTAAATTCAATAATCGGCGAAGGCAGCAGCGGCCATGTACCGCCGTTTGGAAGGTCAAAACCAAAATCACTAAAACCTACTGCCGCTCCAATTGTCAATCTGATATTTTTCCTGCGAACAATTTGATATCCGTATCCTATTTGCGAATAAGTTGTATGAAAACCGCCGTAAAAAGGTTTATCTGAATAACTGCTGATAAGCCCTTGTACAAAATGACGGTTTTTTCTCCATTCTCCAATTAATTCCACTGTATGAAATATATTAGAGTAATTTAATGGGACATCATTTATTATTGCGGTTTTATAAATAGCGCCAATCATCAAATTGTCAGGATCTTCATTCCATAAAGGTGAATGATTGCCGTTCAATAAAATCAATCCGCTGCCAGGCAAATGATAACTTTGATTTTCAACAGATATAAAATCATAGTTTAATATGGGTATTATTTTAATACCATTTTCATCAGCGAATGATAGTGAACCAACTAAAAGCAATAAAATACTACTAATAATTTTTTTCATTTATACTCCATAGATTTATAATCTAATTACACCTAAATTAATGGCTATTCTCCTTGTGCTGGAAACTTCGTTGCAAGTACTGCTGTTTACAGGAACTTTGTGTCTGTTAAACTTTCCGGGAATACCTCTGCCATTGTAATTCGTCAGTCCGATAGGCTCATTGGGTATTCCAAAAAAGCCTGTATCCAATCTTCCGTTACTGTTAGTGTCTTGATAAGCCCATATCAAACAATCCCCCTGCGGTAAATCAATTTCATAAACAAGAGTGCTGTTTCTGCTTTCAAGAACAAATGACGCAAAAGGAATTTCTCTTTTGTGATCCTGTTCATTAGTGTAGATTTCAACATGAACACTTCCGCTGTTCATATTAACTCCGGTAATTTCTACAGTAATACGAATATTATCTGCGTACATATTCATTGAATGAAAAACTGCAAATAACAAAGCGAAAGTCTTAAAACGCATAAAAAATCTCCCTAAATATCATTATATTAATGATTTAATATGATAATGATCATTTTTGTCCAATTATTTTATTTAACATTTATTATCTCTCCGTACATTTCAGGAAATAATGAAAAAATAAATATTTGAAAAACAGTCGCTGTATTCAAAATAAAATGCCCAACCATTAAGGGAAGAGGATTTTTTTTGTAATAGTAATAATTGCAAAATAATATGGTAAGCGGTAAAAATGAAATGAACCTGTATATCATAAACTGCGTATCAAGAAGGAAAGGAATAAAACTATGTTGTATTGCGTAAAAAAAAGCGGGAATTAATATCGCACAATACTTATTGTTGATATTATTGACACCAACGCCTAAATATAATCCATCCTCAGCCAGAGTTGTAGTAATGGGTAAAATTAAAATAACAATTATTGATAAAATAACAGGTAAAGGTTTCACCATCATTGCAGGCAAGTATGGCAGTTCATTATAGCAGATAAAACCTGCAATATACATTCCGCCAATACCGGCAATAATTGAAACTAAAGAAAACAACACAACGCTTTTTATCTTGGTATTGCCTTTCTTGTATTTAATTAAATCTAAATAATTGGTTTTTTCCCTTTTACAAAAAAAAAATAAAATCAGTATTGTTAAAACATTTACAAGTATAACCGCAAAAGTCCAAAATCCGCTTATCTCCGTAAGGCTGGTTTTTGAAAAAGCAGATATTAAAACAAAAATCAATATAAACAATATTGACCTGACAGGTAAATAAAATACATTTTAAGGCTCATCTTTCCTCCAAAATCCCTTAATTATACTAAATAACTGTTCATTGAATATATATTCATTTTAATTCAAAATGTCAAGATTTTTAAAGAAAATAATGAAAATATTTTTTCCCATTGATAAATGATAAAAAACCCAATATGCTGAATATATATTCATTGAAAAAAGGATAAAATGACCAGAAAAGAGCAACGGGAAAACCGCCGAGAGGAAATATTAACTGTTTCACTGGATATTTTCATTAGAAAGGGCTATTCCGGCACAAAAATACAGGATATTGCCCAATCAGTAGGCATGAGTACAGGGCTTATGTTTAATTATTTTGAGTCTAAAGAGAAACTTTATGAAGAATTAATAAAACTAGGAATAGACCGACCCAAAACATTTCTTGAAAACATAAAAAGCGAATCTTTGGAATTTTTTCAAATCATGGCAAGCGGCATTATTAAACTTGTAACAGAAAATCCTCATGCCGCAAAGATGTTTTTGTTTATGATGCAAACGCAGGGAAATGAAGCAATACCAGTATCTGTAAAAAAACTGCTTAATAGACCTGCTTCTACCGATCTCTTCATAAAAAATGTAATAAAAGGACAAGAAAACGGTTCAATCAGGAAAGGAAACCCAAAATCTTTAGCTCTGACGTTCATTGGGGCAATTATTGGAATTGTCCAGGAGATCGCATTAAATCCTGATTTTCCTGTTCCTGACAGCGAGTGGATTGTCAGTATATTGCGAAAATAAGTTTTCCCGATTTTCAATTGACTGGATGTTAAATTATTAATACACAAATTTTAACCTCTTTACAATAATTAATTGTTACTTATGTATTGAGATAACCCATTGCGCTTAAATAACCCATTATAGTCATAAGGGAAATTAATGTTACAATTATTATTGACAATATTGTAACAATTTTTTTATGCGAATATTTTATTGAAATAAATAATATTCCAATAAACAATGACAGCCATATTAATCCTTCTGGAATACCTTTAATATGATAAATTAACGGTACTTTTAAATATATCAAACCTTCAAATGATGTGATCACAGCCCCATAAGTTGATACAATAGAAAAGCCGAATATAATTAACGCTAATTTTAATAAGCCGTATTTTTCCTCAAAAAATATTTTTCGTAAAGGTAATAATATTAAAGCGACAATTATCCCCCTGAATAATTGTAAAAAACCTCCGCCCAACGCCACAATCGGCGAGTCAATATCACGATAAAAAGCGGATATATATTCCGAAGACCACCATTCCCGATAATCAACAAACGCAACAGCGATTAATCCGGCAATAAAATATGATATAGTATGAGCGTAGGTAACCTGCCAGAAGTATTTAAGCAACCCTTTTTTATTTTCCATATATTTCTCCTTTTTTTATTTTGGTAAATTATTTAAGGCAAGCAGCCCAAGCGATGTTACCGCAATACCCAACAGCCTTAATAAATCGACCATATTAAGTTCTGTATTTATTATTGATAAAACAATAACAGCCACACCCATTGCAAGCCCAATTGCAGCCAAAATTAAATTGATTATCCCCTTTATTTCTTTACTCATTTATATTTCTCCTTTAATAATAATTATGTTTAAATATGTTTATTTTGAAAATGCAACTTAGTCGTATAAAACGGCAACTTAGCAGCGAAATTCGGCAACTTGGTAAAAATATTGTTGTATCAATGGCTCTGTTTTTATATAATCATGATTATGAAAATTACTATTAATGCGGATAAACAATATACAGATACAGAGATTATTGTTAATTGTCCGCAAATAAGTGATGATATAGAAAAAGTGCTTTCCGTACTGCGAATGTTAGACATGAAATTAACAGGCCGTAAAGACGGCTGTCAATACATTCTTGAAGCCGCTGATATTATGTATATAGAAAGCACAGACAAGCGAACATTTATTTATACAACATCAGACATATATGAAAGCCCTTTCAGGCTTTATGAACTGGAAGCAAAACTCGCTGACGGCGATTTTCTTCGTGCAAGCAAGAATTGCATTTTTAATATTAACAATATAAAGTCCATTGCGCCGGATTTTGACCGTAGACTTATCGTTATTATGGAGAAAGACATTAAATTAATAGTTTCCCGTCAATACTCGCAAGCGGTAAAGCAAAAATTGGAGGAATACAATGGATAACGATAATACAAAACAGCCGTTTATTATAGAAATAATGCGTAACTTTACAACCATTTTTACTTTATCAGCTCTAGCCATGTCCTTTGCAAGTATAGCAGTTATTCGTTTTCTTCCAGAAATTCACGATGTGCCAACATTGTTTACTTCCGGTAATACATTTATTACTATTATACAAATTGCTGTCTCTTCGTTTTTTCTAGCGTTTTTCTGTGTACTATTGATAACCGACCGTTTTATTCCAAAAATGCGGTATTGGCTTCGTCTCCTTCTTTTATTGCTTTCAGCCTTGCTTATTTTCTCTGTTTCTGGAATTATTTTTAACTGGTTTCCCGTCAATAATCCGCAAATATGGCTTCGCTTTATTGTATGTACCATTATTTGTTATATTTTCAGCATTTGTTTAACATTATTGAGATTTAAAATAAAAGGAAAAAAATATAACAAACTATTGGCAAATTATAAAGCACGAAAGAAAAATTCTATTTGAGTTGTTATACTATTATAGAAGGAAACAGCGGAGAACAAATTAGCTCCTTACTACTTTTCATAATGTTGAATTTTTATATATGAAATTAAACATCCAAAAAGATAAAATTCCTGTAAATATAATTATCGAATAAACATTTACCCTTTCAGCGATACCAAAATATTCTTTCGGCAATTTATTAATAAGTATTACGCCAATCAACAAAACAGCGAATGTACATATAGAAATTATTCCAAGATATTTAAAATTACTTGTCTTTAAAAAACCTATAGAATAAAGAGTTAACGATACTATCGTAAAAACAACCACTAAAACCGTTACAACCAAGTGCATTTTATCTTTAAATGTACCTGCAAATCCCGCTTGCGATAACGGAAAAAACATATAACCGAAGAATGAAATTAAAGTCATTATGCAAAAGAAAAGCGAGCCAAGAGTAACAATTTTATTTATATCACTCTTGAAATATATATAAAAACTAATCGTAAATATTACCGTAAAGAGTCCATACAAAAATGAAAAAGCAGAAGCGATTTTTTTTGATGGTGAATTAACAGCTGTTAAATCGCTTATCGCCTGTGAAAAAGGATTATACCCTTCATAAAACATTCTGCCAAAAATAACATGGGCAAAATAGAATACAGCCCCGATTATTCCAAACAGACTTAATGTTTTTATGATATGAATATTTAATGTATTCTCCATACAAAACCTCCGTATAAGTTTAATGATTAGGAAAATGATCATTTAAAATAGTGTCTATAACTTCCACCATACGATCATAATCAAGCACATCGAAACCAAGATAATTACTAATGTCCTTAGCCCTGAAAAATATTAATTGAAGTATCGAAATAATCTCATAAGCCTTAATCCGTATACTTGCTTCCGAAACTTTACCGCCGCATATCTCCCGAATAAGCGGAATAATATATTGAGGAGCGACAATTTCAGCCTTTGTTAATTCATATTCAACGGTAAACATCATATATTGTGAATACTTAACCGACATATCGCATATTTCAATCAGCATTTCCCTGAACCTTATATAAGCGCTTTTATCTTTATCTTTTGTAAAAATATTGGAAGCCAATTTATACCTGAGAACACCCACAGCCTGATACATAAGCTCGTCCTTAGTGCGGAAATGATAATTTATCAGTCCCAACTGCACATTCGCTTCTGCGGCAATATCACGAACAGTAATATCCGTAGGCTCTTTCCCTTCCTGTATCAACTTAACCGCTGCACCCAGAATTTGCTCTTTGCTTTCAACTTTCATAAATTCTCCCATAATTGTACACGTTCAATATATGTATAATATATCGTCATTTAATTTCCCTGTCAACATAAATATCAACTTTTTTTGTTTTTTATAATTTCTAAAAATGCTGTATATTATAAATGTACCCGCGAGCACTATTGATGCTTGTCCCAGCCGGGCAGTGTGCTTGACATTTTTTTTGCTCAAATGTTATTCAGAGTGTCAAAAACAAGAGTAAGCGTTTACATAGATGGTTTTAACCTCTATCACAGCACACTCCAATTCGCTCACCCTGCTAACCAATGGCTCAACCTCATGGAACTGTAAAAAAGAATAATCAATCCTAAAACTGAAGAAATCTCTGTCGTATATTATTTTGCCGCCCTAATAACATGGAAACCAGAAAATGCAAAGAGACATTTATTCTGCGTTTTCATCACAAACGGTTTTATTTTTGGTAAAATCAGAAATCGTTCCTGTTTTTGCCCATTCTTCAATTTCAAATTTGTCATATCTCACCATTCGTTTTATTTTATGAAAAGGAATTTCACCGTTCATGGTAAAACGGCGTATTGTCTGAACAGAAACTTTTAAGAATTCCGCAACTTCATTTACAGTTAAAAACAAAACCGCCCCCTGTATTTCTTTGGCTTTCGTTAAGAAATTACATTCAAGCGGTTCAGTTTTATATACGAATTTTTGGTAATTTTTAGGAGAGGATAAAAATCTACTGGTTCTTGCTTTCTTCGATTTCCTGTTCTCTGGTCTGGTTGGTAGTCAGGTAAGAAACTGATACAGACATACCGTCATGGAATTTTACAGTAACAGAAACAGACCCATACTTTAAATCAACAGCATTAGCCAGTAATTGCGCCACTATCTTTTCAGCCTTTGTTTTATTCAAGATATAATTTCCTGCCTTGATACAAAGGTTAAGTCTTTACCTCACAAAGAAATATACGAATTTTTGGTAAATACTGGGAAATCTTGCTTGACACGCTAGTTTTTGACGCGCTAGTTTTCAAAATTTGATACTTTTTTTGTCTTGTTTGATACTTATTTGATACTTTTTTTAAGAAAAACACCTATCTTGACAGACATCTCCCGATATGTCATGATATTTCCTGATACGTCCTAGTATTTCAAAGGAATTTTTTGGAAAATTTAGAAAATTGCCATATTTTTTCTAATGAAATACCAGGATATAAAGGTATATCTGGAGACATCTCCTGATGCAAACGCCCGGATGGTGGAATTGGTAGACACGCTAGTTTCAGGTACTAGTGCTCGCAAGGGTATGGAAGTTCGAGTCTTCTTCCGGGCAGTTAGCTAAATCCTTATGTTATAAGGAATTATAATATACGTCTTATCCGAAATCGGAGAGCCGTATCAATTTTTTATTCCTTTGTTCGATACTTGTTCGACACTTTTTGAACAATTTCAAACAGAGGGTAGGAGAATGGTATGCGCTATCCGTTTACCCTTTACAAAAAGCAATCTAAAATCGGTATTATGTGGCACGCTCGCATATGGGATGAAACCCTAAAGCGATATGCCCATAGTAGAACAACAGGCATTCTTGCGACAGGTAAAAAAGAAAACCGCAGAGAAGCCGAAGAAACGGCAAGAAAACTTTGCGATGAATTTTTTGCCGACAAAACAAGAGAACAAAATATCATAACGCCACTAACACAGGTATTTCAATCAACGCCGACCGCAATAATAAATAATGCCGTAGCAAATACGCCGCTCATTGAATACCTAAAATATTTTTGGACTGCGGAAAGCGAATACGCTATTTATAAAAGAGATGTAAAAAATAAAGCACTAACGCCTTATTATATTAAAATGAATCATGACGATATTCGCCGTCATGTTGAGCCGTTCAAAGGGTTTGAAGGTGTTACAGTTGGAGGCCTTTCAAAAGCGATGTTAAAAAAATGGCTTATATGGCTTGCAGGACGCAGAAAAACTAGAACCAAGAAAGACGGAACAATAATTGATGAAGGAGCAATATCAGGACGCAGAGCTAATTCAATTTTACAAGCCGTCAGGGTTGCTGTCCGTTGGGCTTTCGACAGCGAAGAAATACCATCAGACCCATTCCATAAACTTGGCGAAGTATCGGAAAACCTGAAAGAAAAAGGCGTTTTATCTTTTGAAGAAAGAATTAAATTAACCCAACTTCCTGTAACTGAAAAAAACCACTTGTCCAGACTTGCCATGTTGTTAGGAAGTTTCTGCGGTTTAAGGCGCGGAGAAATGCGTGGTCTGCAATGGGGCGATATTTCAAATGGTTTAATAACCGTCCAGCATAATTATATTAACGGCGAAGGAGTAAAACTGCCAAAATACAACAGCGTCCGAAAAGTGCCGATAACATCAGACGTTCAAAGACTTCTTGACATTGCTCTTGATTACGCAAAAGATATAACACCCTCTACATTTGTTTTTGAAAGCCCTAAAACAAAAGGTCTGCCAGTAAGCAATAATTTTTTCAGAGACAGATTTGAAATTGAGCTTGAAAAAATCGGCATAACCGTAGAGCAACAAAACGAAAGGTTTTTATCCTGCCACAGTTTACGCCATACATTTATTACACTTGCTGAACTTTCAGGTGTTCCCGATGTTGTTATAAGGGCATTAACAGGGCATAAGAGTGAACAAGTACAAAGGAAATACAGCCACGCTCCGCAGGTAATCAATTTTGATGAAGCCAGAAGAAAACTTGAAATGCCGTACAATGTAAACCAGTCAATAGCGGTAAATATTTAAAGAGTTTTTATTTTATTCCAGCTTGATAACTAACCGCCTGACGGTGGTTAGGGCTTCGCCCTAGATTTTTTTCTAATAAATTTGTGATTTAGAACTGAAAAGGAAAGCCTCGATTTAAGAGGCTTCCTGATACATCGGCTATTTCTTTTTTGCTGGTTTTTTTCCTGCGTCTTTTTTCGGAGCGGCTTTTTTATCAGTCGCTTTTTTTTCAGGCTTTTTTGCTGCTGGCATAATTTTACTCCTTTTTTTAGTTTGATTTAATTTTTATATGTATTTCAAAATAAGTCAAATATTTTTTTTAAAGAAAAAAGTAAATCAGATAAAATTGCTCTGTTTGGTTTCACCAAACTTCGCAATTTTTTCAAATCATCATCGCAGCCCTTTGACCGCATAAGTAGTTTTATGTATAGTTTTAAAACCCCCAAAAATACTTATGCGGTCAAACCCCTGCCCCCACCCTTCGCAAGTGAAGCGTTTAATTCCACTTCTAAAAAGCGGAAAGCGTTACCGCCAATCAATAAAAAAATAATCACAAGATTAAAAAGACAGCGGAGGGTTAGAGGTTTAGTTTTTTGTCCCCCCCCTTCGCCGCGCGGCTTACCCCCCTGATTTTTATAGGTACATTTTGCTCCTTCGCTCCCTGCGGTCGCTACAGTCGCAAAATTAGTTATCAAGGCGCTCAAAGGGGGGGAGCAATTTTTTACCGTTGGTAAAAAATTGTAAGGAATAAAAATTATGCAAACTTCCTGTTTGCATAATTTTTATAAACAGGCGGCGTCCATGCCGCCATACCTCTAACCCTCCGCTTCTGGCTGTTATTTACTATTTCGCCTTGATTAACGCTTTCCGCAGGTGCCGATGGTGTAAGAAGCCTCCCAAACTCCGTAATACTAATCCTTTCTTTCCTTGCTGCCCAACTGTTTGCTACGCAACCAGCAGAGCAGCAGAACAATCTCCATGAAAACGATTGACGGCTCTTTCATCCGATATAAAAACGGTATTAAAAACCCTGTTACATAATTGCTTATTAAATCAAATTTTGTTTTTTTACTGTAAATAAAGAATTACAAAAAGTTATTTTATTATGCCATCAAAACAGCAGCCTAAAGAATCGCGCTGGAAAATGAAAAGTAAATATATCGGTCGGTCTTATTAATTATTTGATAATGCTATATATTTCAATCAAGCGATTCTCACGGCAGCCGTTTTGACGGCAAGTGATAACATTGCGTTTTTCGCTTTTACCGCTGAACTGCTGACTTGCTTCACAAGCAGCAGACCAGCGGAAACCTTGATAATTGATAAATAGATACCCTGATACAGCCACAGCGGAGACATGTGAGACAACTAACCGAGTTGTCGAACAAGTTCAATGACTAAAACGACTTGACCGACATAAAAAACAAAGCCCTTATATCTTTCTTTATATATATATTCTATTTTTTTTTGTCTTTATTAGTCATATAAAAAAGAAATAAATATAGAATATATATAGTGAAATCTCAAAGCATACTCCTGATAATGACAAATCCGCTGGTTTTAAAACGCCTTTTACTGTCATTTATGACAGTAGAGAACAGTCATTTAATATTTATTGCGGTATTGATGTAATTTTTTCTTGCGACATGGATGTCGCTGTTATTTTGATTTAATGTAGTTTTAATGTAATTAAAACTACAAAATATAAAAATTACATGGATGTAATTTTTATATTAGGCGTGCGTGCGTCCCTATTTTTGCTATTTTTTGTTACATATAATTTTTTCCCCTGTCAAAACTGTTTCAAAACTATTTTTCTTGATTATAAAAAGCATACTCCTGATATGTTATGAACCCTACATTATTAAACCTTATGACGCTGCTTGTTTACCCTTTCAGGGGCGCAAGGGGGCAGACTGTGTCAAAAGCATAAGCCAACAACAAACGTTATGCGCAATTAGCAATTGAAAAGGAAATAAATATCTAGTAAAATGGATTTAATAATTTGAGTGAGGGAAATTATGGAATTCATTAGA
>Ga0209755_10004433_pt1 | contig 16626 bp, 20 predicted proteins | sample TergutCo191P1_FD_187301 | JGI IMG/M metagenome (GOLD analysis project Ga0209755, IMG submission 187301) | Cornitermes sp. P1 segment gut microbial communities from Petit-Saut dam, French Guiana - Co191P1 (SPAdes) (version 2) | ecosystem: Host-associated > Arthropoda: Insects > Digestive system... | reverse complement strand
GTCTGTGTACTCGGCAAAGTTCTCCGGAGCCTGTGCTTTAAATGATGCGCAAGAAGTCAGGACCATGATCAATAAAACTTGAAAAATCCTGTAAATCCTAAAATCCTGTGAATCGGGGTTCAGACATTTTTTCATTTTAGAAATCCCCCGTTATTGAGTGCAGGTCTGTTCGGTTTATCCATGTGAAGGGGGAATGCGTTGAGTTCCTTACTATTGGCATTGCAATGTATGTTGTGCTGATTGTGATTGAGGCTAATGCGGCCCTTCTTTCTATTCCCTGCTTTTGGCCTTGCAAATTTTCTATTTGCGTATTCAAGCTGACAAGCTCACGTTGAACGACTTGCAACTCATCGAAAGGAGCATGCTTTACCAGTTCAAAATATGAATCCATAAGCTTTTGCCTAGATTGGATTTGCAAAGCAAGCCTTTCCAAGTCTGCGGTTTTGTCTGTGCTTGAAAAATTTCTATTCACAATTTCACCAAGACCTTCCAGAGTTTTCTGAAATTCATGCAACTCGCTAACAGGCATTCTGAGCGAAATAGAATGATTATTGTAATTTGTGAAATAACCTCCCTTTGATTCAGCAACCTGTATCACTTTTTGAAAAACGCTATCCACATTGGCAGTCCTCACAGAAAAAGAAAAACTCTGCTCCGTAACTTGCGCAAAAATTATCTGAGCCATTACCAGAATCATGATTCTCATTTTGCCTCCTTTAATGCTGTTTTTACGGCATCGGAATTTTTTTGTTCAGCTTCAAGGCTTGGGAATTTTGTCACTGCTATTCTCAATGTTTTTTTGTTTGAGCTTTTCAGGGCAGCTATGTAATATACCATCGGTTCCGGACCTGTGCTTTGCAAGCGCAGTATATCTTCTTTTATTTCAGCGTTGAATATGGTTTTAAAATGCGTATGCATTGCGTTTATCCAAAACTGCGGAGTGCCCTGAGGATTGTTTTCTCTTTCAAAGGCTATGAATTCTGAGTTCAATGCAGAGGCTACGCTCCATCTTTTTCTTGAATCTTCCGTTTCTATAAAATCTTGCGGAACTTTCAGTTTTATCGGTTTGCCAAGCGACTGCATATTCGGCACTTGCCTGAACCATTCAAAGGCTTTTATGTTTACGCTGTACGGCATAATCTTTGGCGGCTCATTTCTCACGTTTAGATTTATGGTAGAAAATGCGGCTTTGCGCAGCAATTCTTTTTCCGTAAGCTTTGCCTGCTCAATCTGCTCGCTCACTTTTTGAATTTCTTTTAATAGAGCGAGTTTTTCCTTTTCGGTTTTCGCAAACTTCAAAAGCTCTTGCAATCTTGCCAAAGTGTTTTCTGATATGCGCAAGCGAGCGGCGTTGTCTGCGTAGGCATCGGTGATGTCGCTTGCGTAAAGATTTTTGTCTATAACTCTGCCAAGCGTTAAAATATAATCAAAGAATTCTTTGAACTGCGCCACGGGAATTTGCAGAGACACAAACCCGTTTCTGCGATTATTGACAGAGCCGCCTTTTGCTACCGCTCTTTGCGCAACCGTGTCTATAACCGCTTCAGGAGCGGGGCTTTCAAGGCTGATATTGCCGGTATAATTCACCATCCTTTGAGCTTTAATGCCGCCGGCACTGCCACCCATCAAACCGCCAAGCATATCACCTATGCCGCTTCTGCCGCCTCTATCACCGGAGCCCATATCAATATCGCGAGCGCTTGCAGTCTTTAATCTGGGGGCAGCATAAGCAGCTTCAGGGGCAGCATGATCCGCAGCTATTTGCAGAGCGAAATTTTCCGAATTCTGCGCTTCAGGCTCATAATACGTAGACGCAGGTCTCCCACACGCAAAAAGCAAAAGAGAGATTGCCAATAAAAAAGCTAATCTAAGGCTCATTTCTCAGCTCCGTAGCCGCCTGCTCAGGAGGAGTTGTGTTGATGTAAATTCTTGTGCCAAGCTCAAATCCGGCTGGGCGCGTTAAGCGTGGCGTTATGGCTATGTGCCAGTGGTAAAAACGAACATCGCCGTCTGAATTCGGAGCGGTTCTCACATAGAAATTGTAATCGGGATCCTTCAGCAGGTTATATATTTTTGCCAAAGTCTTTTTCAATATGCCGGCTAAGTCATTCATCTGCTCTTCGCTTATTGTGCCGAACAATGCGGAATGTTTCAGCGGAAAAATTCGCACTTCATAAGGATACCTAGAAGCAAAAGGGCAAAAAGCTATGAAATTATCTGTCATGGATATCACTCTGTCTCCGGCTTCAATTTCTTTTTTCAGCAAATCGCAATAGAGGCAAGTACCATAGGTGTTGTATGCGCGGCGAGCATAAGACAAATCATCCGATATGTGAGTCGGCAGCACGTGCGTGGCTATTATTTGCGAATGCGGATGCTCAAGGGAAGCTCCGGCTGTGGCCCCATAATTTTTGAATATGCTTACCATTGCGATATTTGGATCTTCCGAAAGTTGGTTAAATCGTGTTTTGAACGATTTTATCACTTCATAGACCTCGGACTTTTCCATGAATGCCAAATTGGCATTGTGCTTTCTGCTTTCAACAACAACCTCTGCTGCGCCATACCCTCGCGCAGACAAATGAATGCCGGCAGTGCGGAGTCTTGGGAGCGGTATTTCGGGAAGCTGCGCCGGGCGGCTAACTGCGGCAAACTTGTTCGGCACAATCCGCAAACTCCAGTCGGAACCATCTTTAAGCTCATAAGTGGGCGCATCGCATATATGTTCATTGCCTACGCAAAACGGGCAATTATCACTATGTTCCGCCGGAGCGCTTCTCACTTTTGCGGTGGAAGTATAATCAGCAGGCCGTTTGCCACGTTCCGCAGATATTATAACCCACTCGCCATTCACAACATTTTGACGATATTCAGACACAAAGTTAAATTAGAAAACTCATTTTCTACATTACCCCCATGCTACCACTTCTTGCATTGCCCGTAGCCTACATTCTAGGGTCTATCCCAAGCGCGGTTTGGGTTGCAAAAGTTTACAAAGGCATCGATATTCGCGAACACGGCAGCAAAAACGCAGGGCTCACAAATGTGATTAGGGTTTTGGGGTGGAAACCTGCTATCCCTGTTATTCTGATTGATCTGTCAAAAGGTTTTTTCGCCGTTTTTATCGCAAAAACACTGAATGATGCCCAAGCTTACCCTTGGCTGCCTGTCACCGCCGGGCTGCTCGCAATTTTCGGGCATAGCTTCACCTGCATGGCCGGGTTTAGAGGAGGAAAGGGAGTTTTAACCGCTCTCGGCGTGTTTCTCGCTCTGCAATCTGTGCTTGCTCTCACTTGTTTTGGGTTTTGGGGGCTCTTATTCATTGCCACAAAATATGTCTCAGTAGCCAGCATAGGAGCCTGCGCATTGCTGGCTACGCTCGCGACTTTCGGTTTTGCCTCGGAGATTTTACCTGCTTACAAATTGGATATCTATGTTTTAGTTTTGTCGTGGCTGGTATCGGTTTTTGTTATTGTGAAACATAAAGCTAATATGGTCAGGCTTTGGAACGGCACGGAGAACGGATTTGGGAAAAAGAGGAAAGCATGATTGATGAATTGCACGAAGAATGCGGCGTGATGGGAATCTTTAACGGAGAGAACATCGTTCGGAATTTGGCTACCGGCCTCTACGCTTTGCAGCATAGGGGGCAGGAAAGCACTGGCATTGCCGCTACCAATGGAGAAAAAGTGCGAGTCACCAAGACTATGGGTTTAGTGGCAGACCTTGTGGAGGAAGGAAAGCTGGAAAGCATTGCGGATAATTGCTTTGCTGCCATAGGGCATGTTCGCTACAGTACCACTGGTTCCCGTACGCTTGCGAATGCGCAACCGATGCTCGTATCCTGCAAATGGGGCTACCTTGCAGTGGCGCATAACGGCAACATCACAAATGCGCACACGCTCCGCGCAGAGATGGAAGCTAACGGGCATATTTTCCAAAGCACCTCGGATTCGGAAGTTCTTTTGCACGAAATTTCTCGCACAAAAGCCGACAGTTTGCCCAATGCTATTCGCATTGCCGTGCAAAAGTTTAAAGGCAGTTTTTGCTTGCTTTTTTTAACAGTGGATTCAATGTATGTAATTAGAGACGGGTATGGGTTTCGTCCGCTTTGCTTTGGCAAAAGGAACAATTCTTGGGTTTTTGCGAGCGAATCCTGCGCTTTTAATTTATTGGATGTGGATTATGTTAGAGATATTGCGCCCGGCGAATTTTTATCCGTAAATAAAGACGGAATTCACTCTGAGCAGTTGATCAAAAAGGAGAGAAAGGCGTTTTGCATATTTGAGTTTGTTTATTTCGCGCGCCCGGACAGCATAATTTTTGAGCAAAGCGCAGACAAAGTTCGCCGCAAAATGGGGAAAAAACTTGCAGAGGAAAGCCCGGTTGTCGCAGACATAGTCATCCCCTGCCCGGATAGCTCTACAACCGCCGCTCTTGGCTATGCGCAGGCGAGCGGAATTCATTTTGAGATAGGGCTTTTGAGAAATCACTATGTGGGCAGAACGTTTATAGATCCTTCTCAGAATGTTAGGGAGCAAAAGGTAAAATTGAAATTCAACACTATAGCCGGCGTGCTAAAAGACAAAAAAGTATGTTTAGTAGATGATTCTATTGTTCGCGGAACAACTTTGAAGATTATTTGCAAAATGCTGAGAGAAGCCGGAGCAAAGGAAGTTCATATCCGCATTGCGAGTTCGCCGGTTAAATGCCCGTGTTATTTTGGAATGGATTTTCCAAGCCCAGCGGAGCTGGTGGCAAACGCTTTGGGCGCAGCAGAGGTCGCTAAGATGCTTGGCGTTGAGAGCCTTGGCTATTTGAGCGTTGAGGGCATGCGTGAGTGCACCGGAGCTCCTGAAGATTTCTGCGGCGCATGTTTTGACGGCATTTATCCTGAAGATTTTTGTTCCGCAAATAAAAACAGATGTGGAGAAGCGCTATGAATATTCCAGCTCCTGAAATAAGGCTGGCGATACTTTTTGCCGGTGTTTTTGCGATAACGCTTTTCGGAGCGATTGTAGCGATTATGCATTCGCTCGGCAATATGACAAACTATTTAAAGCGAATGGAATTCATAATTTCAAAAGAAATCATTTTGCGCTATAACAGGCAGGTAAACTACTACAAGCAGCAAAAACAGAAGGCCATCGCTCAGCAGGAGCGCGAAAGCCGTCACAAAATCTTGCTTGAAATTCCTTTGGTCAGAAACGCCGATCAAAAGAGAAGGGAGAGGTTATAGGGGAATCTCGCTGAGTTCATCATTATTTTTTCTATATTTGTTGTAAAAAAGGAGACACAAATATGGAGAACACCAAATTTATTCTGACATCGGCAAGCATTTCACTAGCCTTGGCATTAACTTTTTCCTGCTCCCTTTCTGATGATGAGTCCGGAGGGAGAAGAGGCGTAGCTGGAAGCACTTGGTGCGTAAACTATGATTATGAAATATGCTCCAATAAGCCAGACCTTATAGTGAATGCTCAGTCTTGCGCAAACTATCAAGGAGTGCTTGTAACAACCGGCTGCCCAAGCGGCTTTGATAAAGAGGATTATGGCTACCAAGGAGGCGATGATCCTCCTACTATTATTACCGTCACAGGGTATTGCCTTATATATAATGAATGCTATCCCAATATTTCAAAATCAGAATGTGAATATTACGGCACATATTATTCAAGCTCATATAGTTGCCAAGCCATGATTACACCTTCTTCCACAGGATACTGCCTTGCATACAATGAATGCCATTCCGGATACTCGCAATATGAATGCGAATATTATGATTATTCTTATTATTCAAGCTTGTCTAGCTGCCAAGATGCCATAGGCAATGGCGGCGGATATACCGGATATTGCCTTTACTACGGGCAGTGCCTGAATATAAACGATATTGGCACAACACCATCAGGTTGCCAGTCTATGCTTGATGGCTATTTCGCAAGCTTATCAGACTGCCAAGCCGCCATAGGCGGCGAATATACCGGTCTTTGGTGCGTAAATCATTATTTGGAAGATTGCAACAACCAGCCCGCTTGTACAGCAAACTTATCCGCTTGCCAAACCGGATGGAATGACGGTTCTCCTTACAGTGCATTGGAACTTATGAGTTCTTGCCCCAATGGATATTATAAATTCTCTTCCTACTGTGAACTGTGAAAATTGATTTCTATATTCCCTAAACTATGATCAAATACGAAATTTTTCTCTCCTATAGGCGCAAAGGCGGTTATGATACCGCCAAATTGCTTTATGACCGGCTGAGACTTGACGGCTATTCCGTTTCTTTTGATATAGATACGCTGGTAAATGGAAATTTTGACGTAGAGCTCGAGCAACGGGTAAAGAATTGCAAAGACTTCTTGCTTGTACTGAGCCCAGGAATATTTGACAGATTTTTTGACAACAACTCGGACTATGACCCCGAAAACGATTGGGTTCGCCGGGAAATAGCCTGCGCGCTGGCAGAAGACAAAAACATAGTTCCGCTTTTTATGGAAGGGTTCTCTTTTCCGAAAAATTTGCCGGACAACGTAAAAGACATAACCAGAAAAAACGCCCTGGACCTCAATCCCAAGTATTTTGAAGCCGCCTACGAAAAAATGAAATCCTTTTTAATTTCAAAACCACGCTGGGGGGTAAGGCACAAAAATAAAATCATGACTGCCATTTCCATAATAGCCATAGTTGTCGGCTCTTATTTTTATTTCGATTATGCCCAAAAAGGCCAGCTAGCACAACAAAAGCAAATGGAAATGGAACGCTACAAAGATTCCATAGATTCGGCAAGGGCTGAGAGGCTGGCTAGGCGAAACAAGGAAAAAATACTGTACTGGAAAGGCAACGACAGCGCCGGCGTCATTGAACAGTTGATTTTTGAAAAAATAAAGGAAGCCGGCTTTGAAAAAATGCCGTGCGTTGACAATGGAAGGATTGTAGGCCTGAATAAGGCAAATTGCAGAGAAAACGCCGAAACGAAGAAATTTAACTGTTTTTACACCCCGGAAATAAACTTTACAACCTGCGATAACAAGCCCATCACCTATATAAGGATGGAACAGCGCATAAGAACAGAACCGCAAAAAAACGAGGCTGCGGCAATGGAAGAGCTGGTGAATAAATTGAAAGAAATGGACTTTAGCCCGTGGATTCCCAAAATAAAAGAACAGAAATAAAAAAAACCTTGACAAAACCGCTTGAATTTGCTATATTTATCCTTCCTATGAAAACTCTCGTTGTGAATCCGGACGCCGTAGAGCGTAAATGGAAAATTATAGACGCCGAAGGCAAGCCCCTTGGGCGCGTAGCCAGCAAGGCCGCTCATTTGTTGATGGGCAAACATAAGCCGGTTTATGCCCCAAATACGGACGTTGGCGACTTTGTTGTTGTTATAAACGCCGCAAAAGTAGCTTTAACGGGCAAAAAAGCCGAAACCAAGCAATATTTCCATCACACCGGCTTTATAGGTGGCGAACGTTGGATATCTTTTAAGCAATATTTAGGCCGTAAACCGGAATTTCCTATTGAACACGCTGTTTGGGGCATGCTCCCGCATGGCTCGCTTGGGCATGCCATGTTCAGAAAATTAAAAGTGTATGCAGGCGCAGAGCACAAAGAAGCTGATAAAAACCTTGAACCGGTGGCAATCTAAAAAGAGGCATTATGGCAACAAAAACTCCTACTAAAGAAAAGGCCGCACAGCAAAAGATCTACCGTGGCACAGGCCGTCGCAAAAGCGCAGTGGCAAGCGTAATCCTCAAAGAGGGTTCGGGCAAACGCATTGTTAATGGCCGTGATTTCAAAGACTACTTCCATTCCGATGTGCAAAACATGGTGGCAAACCTTCCGTTTTCCGTTTTGGGCAATGCCGAAAAATGGGACGTTATTGTTAATGCCAATGGTGGCGGCATAGCCGGCCAAATGGGTGCGATACGCCTTGGAATAGCCCGTGCGCTGGTTGAACAAAACGCAGAGGTTAAGCCTGCTCTCCGGCACGCAAACCTGCTGACTCGCGATGCACGCGTTGTTGAACGCAAAAAATACGGCCGCAAAAAAGCCCGAAAGCACTTCCAGTTCTCCAAGAGATAACTTTTGGAATGGAAAACGACATAGACTTGTCCCGCTTGATAGCAAGGATTTTACGGCACAGAATACTTGTTATCGTTATTGCGACCTTGTCTCTTGCCGGGACTATTGCCTATATCAAATTCGCAGACAGGTTTTACACCACAAATACCAAATTCGTTTATCAATCTTCCGCAAAGCAAGCCGGAAATTTATCTGCGCTTGCCGCGCTTGCCGGGATATCTATGGGAGGAGGAACCCCAGACGATGGCTCGGTATATATGGAAGACATAATAAAATCAACGGATTTTCTCTCTCAAATAATAAGTAAAGAATGGCTGATAACAGACACAACAAAAATCGCCGATACTTTGACCCCCATCACGCTGAAAGATTTTTGGGGAATAGAAATAGACTCTATCGTAAAGAACAAAGAAGATGTTTTGCAAGCGACAATAATCAGCAAAATACTCAAATTCAATTATGTTCAGTATGAACAGGATAAAAAAACCGGAATAATATCTTTAATAACCCAGTTTGAAGACCCAAAGCTTTCTTATAACTTCAATGTAGCCATGTTTGAAGAGCTGAACAATACCCTGCTCCACAAAATGCACTTTAAAGCATCTGAAAATCGCAAATTCATAGAAGAGCGTCTTATGGAGGTTAAAGAAGATTTAAGAGTGTCAGAAGAAGTTTTACTGCGCTTTAAACAGCAAAACCGCTTAGGAAACGATCCTGCAATACAGCTTCAGGAAAATCGCCTGTTGCGTGAAGTGACAATAAATCAAGAACTGGCATTGCAACTTCAAAAGCAATATGAGCTCGCAAAAATAGAAGAAGCCAAAGACATGCCTCTTTTGGATATTATAGAATCCCCTCGCCGCGCTTTGAGTCCTTCCAAGCCACGGCCAAAAATCTTGCTGGTTATAGGATTTATAGGTGGGATAATTTTAAGCTTAGCTTCTGCGCTGCTCTTTGATATATGGCGCACCGAAAAGAAAAGCATAATTGAGCAAGTGGAAAAGGCTAAAAAAGAACTCAATTAATCTTCAGCATTAGAGTCTCTGGTGTTGCCGTAATAAACATCCCATTCGCTTGTTTCCGGTTCCTGCGGATTTTCCAAGAGACGCTTCTTTGCTTCTTCCTCTTCTCTCTTCCGCTTTGCCGCAAGGTCTTCCAGCTTGCTTGGGTCTATTTTCGCTCTCTCTTCCACTGCCCGGAACGCATTATTAGATCTGTCTAAAATGGCTTTTACGCCAACCAAGCGCCCCCTGCCGTCCACGCCAAGATCCATGTTATTTATGGTTGTCAAGCGAATGCGATTTACGGCATCTTTATACTCTTGAAATACCTGATTGCCATCCATCATCTCTTCTCTTTCTTCCGGAGTTATATGTTCCATGGCCTCTTTCCAAAAGCCGGCTTGCGCCTGTTGAACAAAGTTCGTCATCTTGTCGGCAACTCTTTCCGGGTCGCGGTTAACTGTTTTGCCGGAAGCACACGATATAAGAGTGAACGCTACGAACAGCATTAAAAGTCTTAGCATAAAAAGTCTCCCATACTAAATCTTTCTTAAATATACTAATTTTTCTGCCATATCCACTTATTTCTTCTTGTTAAAAGCCATATTGTGGGCCCTAGCAATACCAAATCGCGGATAAGAGCTGTCCAAGCCTCCGAACTGGACTGCGCTCCGGAAACCATGTCTGTTGAAAAACAGCCGCATACTATGCTCAGTTCAAGAGCTAACGCCCATACAAGAGCTACTATAAAACTGGCGAACATCCCTAAAACAACCAGAGTGCTTTCCTTCACAAAAGGGCTCGCAATTAAGGCAAGCCCAAACCAAAGCTCGATCTGAGGCAAAATCAAAGCCCACAAGTTAATCAGGTTATGCGGCAAAAACTGGTATTGAGCGATTAGGACCGCAAAAGCCTTGGGATTGGCGATTTTATCAACGGCAGCAAAGATAAACATGCCTCCAATGCCAACTCTAATCAAAATTTCCAGAACCCTTTCGGTCAAAGCTCGGTTAATTTTCCAGGCAGGGATAATTAGCAGCGCGCTAAAAATAGTATGGGCTATGCCAATATGCATATTGTATTTCCAGGCTTTAGGAAATTTATCCAAAACAAAATCAAAGTTAGTCACGCTAAAAACGTCCGGAAAGGAAATTTCAAAAACGCCCATGATAAAGAGAGCTGTGGCTAAAAAAAGGCAAGCAGCAGATACTATATATTTTATCATTCCGGTTTCTCCAGCACTTTTTGCCCACCAATCCATTCAACGGATTTGCCCTCCGGAGCGCGCAGGTTATTAACAATGGCAGCCAACAGACAAAACAGGCTTAAACCTACAAGAAACCAGAGATTCAAGCTTTTTATCCACGCAATTAACCGATTTTTCATAATACGAATATAGTAAATATTATTATCTATATTGCTCAAATGATTAAATTTCTTGCTCTGCCGCTGTTTTTGCTGCTTATGTTTGGCTGCGCTTCTGTTAAGCGCGAAGCCGTTAGCGCAGAGATGTATCACGGCATGGCGCTTGCCTATATTGATAAAAAAGACTATGAAAAAGCTATTGAAGCTTATCAAAAAGCCATTGAATTAAAGCCCGGTTATGCAGATTTATATTATGGCATCGGAGACACTTATCTTCTTACGGAAAATTTTGAAAAAGCCATTGAGGCTTACAAAAAAGTTATAGCATTGAAACCGAATTTCGCAAAAGCATATACCCATATTGGAATGGCTTATACTTATGACGAACGGGATTATGGCAAGGCAATTGAATATTCCCAAAAAGCCCTTGAGTTAAGCCCAAAAGACACAATGGCGCATAGCGTTATGGGAACGGCTTACTATCTGAAAAAAGATTATGACAAAGCGATTGAATACTACAAAAAGGTGATTGAACTGGATCCCAGCTGGTCAAGCGCATACACACGATTAGGGGCGGCTTACAGCGACAAAAAAGATTACGGCAATGCTATTGCATATTACAAAAAGGCTATTGAGCTTAAGCCTTATGATTCCTGGGCATACCACAAAATTGGAGACGCCTATGAGAGCAAGCAGGAGCCTGAGAATGCTTTTTATTACAAGGGAATGGCTTACTATTACGATGAGGATTATGATAGGGCAATTGCATCTTACAAAAAGGCTGTGGAATTGAAGCCTGATTTTGCGGAGGCATATTTTGAAATAGGGAGAGTTTTTTATCACCAAAAAGATTATGCCAGCACGATTGAATTCAACAAAAAAGCCATAGAATTAAAACCAGATTACATAGAAGCATACCATTTTATGGGAAACGCTTACCTCAACAGCAAGGAGTACGACAAAGCAATTGAAGTTCATAAAAAAATTATTGAGCTAAAGGTGGATTTTATAGCTTCATACTACGAAATAGGGAGAGCGCATCATTATAAACAGGATTATGACAAAGCAATTGAGTATTATAGAAAATCTCTTGAGTTTAACCCTGAATATAGGCTTTCATTTAATAAACTCGGAGATGTCTATTATGACAAGCATGATTATGACAGAGCGATTGAGTATTACCAAAAAACTCTGGAAGCGGATCCTAATTTTGACCCTGCGTATTACAGCATGGGAAGAGCTTATGCCGCAAAAAAAGATTATGAAAACGCAATAGGATATTTCCAAAAAACCCTTGAAATAGATCCTTATTTTGCTCCTGCATATTGCGATATAGGGCGTGTTCACCATAACACGCGCAATTATGAGCAGGCACTTGCATATTATAAAAGAGCTATTTCATTGCAACCGAATTATATTGAAGCGTATATTTACACAGGGTCTGCTTATGAAAAAATGGAGAATTATGACTTAGCGATAGAATATTATAAAAAAGCTAATGAATTAAAGCCGGAAGACGCAATGATACATAATAATCTGGGATGGTATTACGCAAAAAAACAGGACTGGGATAAAGCACTTGAGCATTGCAAAAAATCTATTGAATTGAATTCCGAGAATGCGGCCGCTCAGCACAGCATAGGGTTTGTTTATGCCGGCAGAAAAAATTACGACAAAGCAATTGAGCATTATAAAAAGTCTATTGCATTAAGGCCGGACAATGCGGAAACATATCATGACTTGGGCGAAGCTTATGAGGCCAAAGGCGATAAGGCTCATGGCTTGGAATTCAAGAAGAAGGCCGCAGAATTGGATAACCGCTGAGTTAAATCTTCCCATGCGCTCACAGGGTCTGGGTTGTGCCATACCGTGCCTAAAACCGCCGCTCCGTCAAATCCAAGCTCTGCAAGCTCCACAATATTGGCAGCTTCAACTCCGCCAAGAGCAAATAATTTTTGCGAATGCGTTTCTTTCCAAGCTGCGATTCCCGCTTTCAATTCATCTTTACCGTATTTCGCCTTGTAACCGTGTTTGGAAATGGAATCGAAAACGGGGCTTAAAAAACAAATCTCAGCGTTTATTTTTTCCAACTCGCCAAAACTGTGCGCAGAGCCGGGCCAAGGCAAAATTTTCTCTTGCCGTTTTAAATCAAATCCTAAAAGCCATCTCTCCAGTAGAGGCTCGGGCATTTGAGGTTTTCTGGCATAGAGTGTTTGCAAGCCTTTTTTAAACATCTGTTCCAAAATCTCATGCTCGCCGGCAAAATTTTCAGGGGAAGAAATCAGGGCTACCTGGAACATATTTTTCTAATTTACAAAAATGCGACTTTCCAAAATTTACACGCGTACCGGTGACAAAGGCTATACCGACCTTATAGGCGGCTGGCGAGTTCCAAAATCTCATTGGCGTTTGGAGTGCTATGGAACTTTGGATGAACTGAATACTTTTGTCGGCAGATTAAAAGTTCTGTGCTTTGAGAACAAAAAAGACGAGTTCCAGAAGATTGCGGCAGATTTGATAAAAATCCAAAATCATTTGTTCGATGCCGGAACCACGTTAGCCACGTTAACTACGGATGAAGGCATGGCATGGGTAAATATGCCATGCGTAACAGAGGCACACGTCAAGGAATTGGAAGACTTGATAGACGAAATGAACAAACCGCTTGAAAATCTTAAAAGCTTTACCTTGCCTGGTAGCGAGGCTATCAATGCGGAAGCCCATATTTGCCGCACGGTTTGCCGCAGAGCAGAACGAATCATGTGTGAAGCAAAGGATAACTGCGTGGCAGTAAGCGATTCCGTTATGGCCTATATAAACAGGCTCTCTGATTACTTTTTTGTTTTATCACGTTTTGCCTCGTTCAAGAACGAGGCAAAAGAAGACAAGTGGCTACAGAGCTAAGCCTAAGCCGGCTTCCAGCACAAAGCCATTTGTGAATTGTTTTGGCAGGTTTCCGCCAAAATAATACTTTCCGTTACAATAAAGTGTAGGTGGCGCAAATATCCAAGGATACTTTATGCGAAATCCAAATATTATGTGCCCACCCATGCCTGCAGTGTAGCTCTCTTCTTTCAGGGCTTTGCTCAATCTTTGCCCAACTTCCTTTGCCGCATCTCCACCTTCAGTGCCAGTTAAAGCAGCTACAAGCTGGGGGTCGCTAAGCACTTTTCCAAGCAGTTCTGTATCTACTATAGGGACGCTTCCGAAAAATGTGCCTCCTACGCCTGCGTACGGGCGAATCATAAACAGAGACGTCATGGGGACGGTCACGGATATATCTGCGTTGAACATTCCAAACATGGGAGATGCTTTATCGAATATCATGTTATACGGAGCGTCCGGCGTAAATGTCATAGGCATTGTCGTTTTGCTAGTTGGCGTGGCTAATATCAAATCTGTGCCATATCTGGCCCCAACAATGTTAAAAGTTCCTTCTATATCAATCAAAGGGAGGAAATCTATCCAGCCCTTAAACCCCAAACCTTGAAAAAGGTCTGTGTTTTTCTTCTGGGCAATGGTTACGCTATAAAGCTCTCCGTTATTCTCGTACTTCAGAATTCCGGTGTTACTGGACAGCGAGCCCGTGTTTAGGATGTAGTGTGCGCCGGCGCCGGCAAGGGCGAAGGCTTGGGAGGTGGCAAAAAGGGTGAATGCCGCGGCTAAAGTAAGGATTTTTTTCATGAAGATAATATAGAAAACGTCTGAACCCCGATTTTCATGAATAAGGATTTACAGGATTATTAATGCGTATTCTTGTTCTTCTGGAGGTAGGTTGTATCCCCAAATTTGGGCTTTTTTTAGCAATTTATCGCTTTTTGCCCTTAATTCTTCTATTATTCGCTTGGATTTCACGGTTAAAAATTGGCCGCCAGGCTTCAGGATTTTTTTTGCGCGGTCAAAATCTTCCTGCAATGAGCCTACCGCCCGGCATGAAACATAATCCATATCTGCAAGCCCACAGGTTTCCGCTTTGCGCTGAATTACTTCAAAATTCCGCAAATCCAGTTTTTGTTTAGCCGAATTTAAAAATTCGCATCGTTTTTTGCGTGGCTCAATAGCGTAAAATTTTACCTGCGGCAAATGCATGCAAAGCGGAATCACAGGGAAGCCTGCACCCGAGCCTATGTCTGCCCATGCAGCATCTTCAATCACGCTTATATATTTGGCGAACATAAGCGAATCTGCCACGTGCCTTGCCATAAGCTTTTGCTCATCGTTTTTAGACACTAAATTTGTAGCTTTGTTAGCTTCTATCAAAAGCTCGCAGAAAACAGCGATTTTATCCATCCAAGCTATCCACCCACTTAGGCACAATTTCTCCGGCTTTGCCTTGAATGAATTCATCGCCGCTCGCCACCTTTTCCAAGTTCAGGCATACAACGTGCGCACCGGCGCGCTTTGCTATTTGCCGGAATCCTGCAGCCGGATACACTACGCCGCTTGTGCCAATGTATGCGAATAGGTCGCATTGCATAAGGGCTTCTTGAATGCGTTCCATTTCCATTGGCACTTCTCCGAACCAAACTATGTGCGGACGCATTTTCGCTCCGCATTTCGGGCATTTTTCGGGTTGGTTTTCTTTGCACTCAAAGACATGATCTTTTAGGCAGCGGACTTTCAAAAGTTCGCCATGCATGGGGATTATTCTTTTGCAGCCTGCTCTTTGGTGAAGGTCGTCCACATTTTGAGTTATGAGCAAAAAATCATCGCCGAATTTTTCTTCAAGTTTTGCGATAGCATGGTGTGCTGCATTGGGCTTGCATTTTTGCACGGATTTTCGCAGTTTATCGTAAAAGGTTATTACACGTTCGGGTTGTGCTTCAAATCCTTCCGGGGTCGCAACAATTTCCACAGGCTCATTTTCCCAAAGCCCGCCGGAATCCCTGAATGTAGGTATCCCGCTCTCTGCGCTGATGCCTGCGCCGGTCAAGACAACGATTTTTCGGCTCATGGGAAGAATTTAGTAATTTACAGGATTAATAGGATTTTTCCGATTATGCAGCATAAGATTGCATTGATAAGCCTATTACACAAACCCCACAACCGCATTAACAATGCTCACAACTGAATCTTTGTTCATTTTGGAAGCAAACTCGTAGGCATCGAATACTTGTCCGTCAAAGAAAATACCTTGCGAGGGGATAACATTAGCGTCTAACGCTTTAAAAACCTTGTCGAATTTCTGATCGGCTTCAACTAACTTCTGTTCTACGCCTTCCATTCTTTGAATTAACCCACTATGTCCAACTATTAATTTTCGTATTTCCACAAAGACATTTATGATTCGGACACTTATCTTTACAGCTACCGGTGTTTGTAAAACAGCAGAAAGCATAGCTATACCTTGTTCAGTAAACGCAAAAGGTAAATATTTTCGATGTTGTCCTCTACCTGCATTTAAGGTGCCAGATTGGAACCTTAAAGATTTATTTTCACTTGAAGTGCCAAATTGGAATCTCAAGTTTTCCCATTCTTTTGTAGTTAATTGAAAAGCAAATGTTTCAGGAAACCTGTCAGGGTTTCGTTTCATTGCCCGGTTAATAAATTTGGTTTCAGTTTGATACATCTCCGCTAAATCACGATCTAGCATTACCTGTACGCCCCGAACAGTAAATATTCGGTTTTCAATGTGCATTTGCGATACTACGAGTTCTTTGCCCATTTTTCTCCTTAAATGAAAAAACTCACCCTTGCGAGGCGAGCGTGTTTCAAGCAAATATATGAAGTTTTTTCTGTTTTGTCAAGGGTTGAGGCTCACTTTTATTGCTTTGGCTTTATTTTGCAAACAAGTGTTGACATTTTTTAAAACGTCTGAACATAGTAGCCGAGCTAGCGCAGGCTATGGAGATGGAGCTTTGCAAAAGCAAAGCGGAATTCTTGATTTTAGGATTTTCTTGATTTTCTAATGTTAATCCCTTAATCAGGAGGATCATGGTTCTGGCTTTTTATCTCACTAGAATATACAAAATTTACTTTTCGTTAGCGTACATTTTTTCAGAAAAAAAGGTTTGCATTCCTTACAGCTTGGTTGGCGGTAAGAAATTTTCACCTGTAATGACTGATTTACCGGTTTTACGCTCCAATTCTTTACGGGCATTTTTGGCTATTTTACCGCCTTTCTTGCTTGCGGTGGCATTTTTCGTAAACCCTTTTGCCTGCTCGCTTTCGGCAA
>Ga0209755_10004432_pt1 | contig 16627 bp, 11 predicted proteins | sample TergutCo191P1_FD_187301 | JGI IMG/M metagenome (GOLD analysis project Ga0209755, IMG submission 187301) | Cornitermes sp. P1 segment gut microbial communities from Petit-Saut dam, French Guiana - Co191P1 (SPAdes) (version 2) | ecosystem: Host-associated > Arthropoda: Insects > Digestive system... | reverse complement strand
CAGCAGTTCCAGTGCAGACGCACCCAGCAGCAGTTCATCCGAAGAAGCACCAAGCAGCAGTTCCAGCGCAGACACGCCCAGCAGCAGTTCATCCGAAGATGCGCCAAGCAGTTCTTCCGTAGAGACGGATAATTATCCGTCTTCTAGCAGTAGCGAAGGCATCCAAATCACGCCAAGCAGCAGTTCCAGCGAAGACACACCCAGCAGCAGTTCCAGCGAAGACACACCCAGCAGCAGTTCCAGTGAAGACACGCCAAGCAGCAGCAGCAACGGCATAGTAACACCAACCCAATTGCCGCAGATAGCGCAGTCCAACCAGGCCACGCAAATCTACAACGGCATAAACCTGCACGCAACGCATAACGCAACGATAGATGTGTACGCATTAAACGGCAGGGGCGTATCGCAATACACCCTCGCTGGCGGTGTACACAATGTATCGCTGGGCCATCTGCCAAAAGGCGTGTATATTGTGAAAGTGTCGTTCGGTAGCGAAAAACGAATGTTGCGTGTGCCGGTTAGGTAAAACGTCTGAACCACGATTTACTTGATTCAAGGATTAACATGATTGTAGAGATGCAAGATACGCCTTCCAAGTAGTTTCAAGCAGAGTGTCCAAATCTGAGCACTCTGCCTGCCAACCCAAGAAATCCTTTGCCAATGCGGGATTCGCCAAAACAACAGCCGGATCACCGGCTCGCCTAGCCGCTATTTGGTAATTTACCTTTTTGCCGGAAATGCGCTCAGTAGCCTTTATAACTGCCAAAACACTGTTTCCGCTGTTCACACCCAAATTCACAACAAAACTTTCGCTGCTTTGCAACTTGTCAAAAGCCATTCTATGCGCTCTGGCTAAATCACTTACATGAATGTAATCTCTGACTCCGGTGCCATCCTCGGTTTCATAATCATCGCCAAAAACACTGACCGATGCCCTTTTGCCAATGGCCGCTTCCATAACAATTGGAATTAAATTCGCCGGATTCTGCTCCAACCCGTTGATTCTGCCTTTTACATCGTAGCCTGCGGCGTTGAAATAACGGAGTGCGGCATATTTTATGCCTTTTAATTTGCCATACCACTGCAAATACTGCTCAATGGCTAATTTTGTGTAGCCGTAATAATTTTCCGGCTCTGTAGGGTGCTTCTCGTCCATGGGCAAATATTTAGGGCTGCCATACACAGCGGCAGAACTGGAAAATACAATATACTTAACGCCATGTTTTGAAGCCGCATTTAAAATATTAAGAGAACCTGTTATGTTATGAACGCTGTATTTTTCCGGCAATAGCATGGATTCACCGGCAGCTTTGAGCGCCGCTAAATGCACAATGCCATCCGGTTTTACGCTTTCAAAAAAAGCATCCAAACCCTGAACATCCAGAATATCGCCGTGCGTAAAATTTGCTTCTTTAAATAAATTTTGCCTAAGGCCGCTGCTCAAATTATCGTAAACAAAAACATTATGGCCAAAATCCAAAAGTTCTCTGGCAACATGAGAACCTATATAACCCGCGCCGCCTATAACTGCAATTTTCATAAGTTTAGAATCCCTGTGATATTATAAAGTTAAATTCCATTGTTCCAATGCCGGGTGCATCATAACCACCGAATTCGCCGGGGTCAAGCGGCCACGCAAAATCAAAGCCGATAATTCCGAGCATGGGAACCAAAACTCTGAAACCAAATCCAAAATCGCGTTTAAGCGAAGACATATCCCAGTCTCTAAGAGGAGAACCAACATCTTTGTCAACCTTTTCGCTTGGATTGTAAACTGGTCCAAATACATTTCCGGCATCAAAGAAGAGCGGCAGCAAGTAGAATAAATTAGGAGCAATAGCCAAATTTAACTCTGCGCCAAAATACTGATAGCTGCGCCCAAGCCTGTATGCACCGAGAGAACCTGCGCTATATCCGCGCATCAAGCCTCTATAGCCAAGCGCGCCGCCCATTTGGTAAAGTGTGCGGTATTGCAAAGAACTTCCCGTGATAACGCCAAATTCATTTGTCAAAGCCAAGGATAATTTATCCGCATAAAGCGGGAACCACCATTTTATGCTTAGGTCTGTTTGCAAAAAGCTGAAATCTCCAATAGGAGAAGCCGGAATTGCCCAGGATGCGGAGGCCACGTAGCGGGAACCTTCGGTTGGGAAAATGGGTAAGTTTTTATCATCTCTTATAATTACAAAATCAAGGGTAGCTTCGTTTCCGGTAAAGAGAACAAGGCTGCCGTCAATGTTTGGCCCCTGTTCGTTTCTTTGCCAGCTAACTCCGAATTGCGCATAAAAATAATCATCGGGCCATGTAAGCCTGCGCCCAACATAAACGCTGCCGCCATAACGGAGAATATCATGTGAATAACCGTATTTACGCCGCTCCCACCAGGAGTAATTCGCAGAAGCTCCGACTTTTGTGGGAGTATCCCAAAGCCAGGGTTCGGAAAAACCAAGTGCTATGCTTTTTTTATCAACACCATATTCGGCATTCATATTTGCGGCTTGTCCGTCTCCCATGCAGCAATTGGGAATTGAAAGGTTAAGCGTAAACACCAAACCGTCTGCCTGGCTATATGCAGCACCTGCTCCGAACTGCCCCGTACCGGCCTCACGCTCAGAAACCATAAAGAGCAAATCCACATCCTGATCGCCAACAGGCTGAATATCCGGAACCACATTATCAAAATAATTCAACTGCATTATATCTCTAAAGCTGCGCTCCAAAAGAGATTGCCTGTATGTATCGCCCGGGTATAATTTTATTTCTCTGCGAATAACTTTGTCTTTTGTTTTTGTGTTGCCCCTTATGTGAACCTTGTGTATTTGCGCAGGCAAGCCTTCTCGCATGGAAAAGGTTAAATTAACCACAGAATCATTCACAAAAATTCTGGTTTCCTCCATTTGCACAAATAAATAGCCGTCTTCTCTATAAGAGTTCAAAACAGCTTTTTTTGTTGAATCATACTGATAGAAGTCAAAAACCTTTCCGCTATCCAAACGAACCTGCGCCTGCAAAAATGCTGTTGGCAAAACCTCATTGCCTGTGAAATGAACCCTGCCGGCGTAATATTTTCTGCCCTCTTTAAGCTCTATATCTATATGCACATAGCTTGCCGTATTAACGCTATCGTATTGCATAAGTGCCGGAATAGTTTCTTCCATGGAATAACGAACCAAAAGTTTGTCTTCATAAGCGGTACGCTTTTTTTTCGCGAGCAAGCTGTCTATGCGAGTATCTTTCCATACCTTGCCCTTTAAGGTCTTTATCCATTCTTTTCTCATTGAGCTGTAGGTTATTATGTTGTTCAAAATATCCGCAGCTAGTTTTTCGTTCTGCACGCTGGGCAACGGAAACGCCTGATGATTTCCCATTTGCGACCTGTATTCTCTGTAATAGTGCGAAGACATGGCCATAGCCTTGCCGGCCAGGTTGTGCAATGCGCTTTCCTGATCCTGCAAGTTTTTATTCAACTGAAAATAGAGAAGCTGCAAGTTGGAGCTTTTGCGAGCCATGCGCCCCAAGTAGAAGCGGCAAGTGGAATCCGGCAAATAAGTGGCTTTGTATTCCAAAAGCTCGGCATCTAAAAAGCCGTGTTTTCTCGCTGCATTTATAACGCTGTCTCTGTCTGAATTGAAAACATTTATATTAAAGTCGCCGCCACCCCACCAAGAATCGACTTTGGTTTGCATGCGGTCTAAAATTTCTTCTCTGGGTACGCTTTCGTTGCCAAAAACAGCAATGGAATCAACCTTTACCTTATTGCCTTCGCTGATATACACAATAACCTTGTTTTTGTGTTCTTCAACGGATACTTCTTCTATCCAGGCTTCTGCGAGCAAGTACCCTTGCGAACGGTAGTGGCTCAAAATTGCCTGTCTGTCTCGTTCCAAATCGCTTTTGCTATAAACCGCTCCGGATGAGATTCGCGTTTTCAATCTGAGTTCATCTTCTGTAACTCCATCATTGCCTTGTATTATCAGGGTATCCAGTGCAGGCTGCTCTACCACAATAAAAATCAAATCAACTTCACCATTTGCGCCATATCTTGCAAACGCTTGAATATCATCGAACATTCCGGTTTCATAAAGTGATTCCATGGACTTTTTAACTTGTTCTGCAAGAGTGGACGGGGAATATTTGGTGTTTTCCCTTAACGATATGCGTGGTTTTAATGTTAAGGGATTTGTGTACAAAGTGCCTTCTATGCTTATGGTGCCAACTCGGTTATCATCCGAAGCGTTTAGCGGCATATCCACGAACTGCGCAAAAGCGCATGCGCACAGAAGAAACAGAAATGTGAATGTTTTGAAGAACATCGGGAAAGGTAATATAGTAAATATTGCGCCGACAATTTTATATATTTATGCCATGGCTGATTTTAAACAAACTGATGAACCGCAAAGCGGTGAGACTATTGCGGTTGTTGTTACCAATCGCGGATTGATGAAATTGCGGTTGTTCCCTGAGATTGTAGGGGCTGCTGCCGAGAATTTTATTGAGCTTGCACGTCAGGGTAAGTATGACGGTTCGCCTTTTCACAGAGTTATAAAGGATTTTATGATTCAAGGTGGTGATTTCACAAATAGAAACGGCACCGGGGGGCATGCGGCACAGGGTGAAGACAGCACAATAGGCGATGTCTATGATTCTCGCTTAAAGCATATTTACGGCGCGCTTTCTTGGGCTAAAACCGCAGCACCTAATTCCATAGGCAGTCAGTTTTTTATTGTGCATGGAAAAGACGGAGCACATTTTTTAGATCACCCCGCAGACGGCCATGACCATCAAGGCTACACCGTTTTTGGACAGTTATACGAAGGTTTTGAAACTCTGGACAACATAGCAACGGTTAAAACCGATAGCCGTGATCGTCCAAAAGAAGACATAACAATAAGAAGCATTTCAATAGAAAGCGTATGATTATAGTTGACTACGGCGCAGGGAATTTGACTTCCGTATATAACGCATTAAAATATTTGCATGTAGATAGTGAAATTTCCGATGACCCTAAAAAAATAGAGAATGCAGAAAGAATAATATTTCCGGGAGTAGGCGCAGCAAAAGCCGCAATGGAAAATTTAAATAGAACAGGAATAGGCGAAGCTATAAAAACCGCCGCAAAAAAAGGCACCCCGATTTTAGGAATATGCATAGGATGCCAGATTATTTTGGATGCCAGCGAAGAAGGCGCAGTTCAATGCCTTGGACTTATACCCGGCCAAACAATAAAATTCAAAGACGAGCCAAATTTAAAAATCCCGCACATAGGCTGGAACCAGGTGAATTTCACAAAAGAGCACCCGATTTTCAAAGGCATTCCAAACAATTCAAATTTTTATTTTGTGCATTCATATCATCCAAATGTAAGCGAGGAATACATTTTTGGCACAACCGCTTACGGCAGCCAAACATTCCCAAGTTTAATAAGAAAGGACAATATAATAGCCGCTCAGTTCCATTTGGAAAAGAGCGGCGATTTAGGGTTGAAAGTTCTTAATCTTTTTTCCACTTATTAGTGGATCTCATCCAACCGAATTTCATATCCGTATGGTAGCGAATAAAGGGATATTCCCCAAAATCTGCCATTCCGGCATTGTTATAACAGCCTCCAAAGGGCAAATCCACGCGGTCAACTTTGACAATGTAAACTCCATTCCCGAATTTCCTGCCATTTTGCGAGAAGGGGTAAATGTTAACACCAACATTAACTCTGCCGTTTGAGGTCATAACATTGCGGTCTCCATAGTTATTGGAAGTAGGCACTTTACAAGAGTCGCTTCCTTTTACCCAATCTCTCATCTCATTGTATATTTCGGGAATGTAATTGGGGCCTTGGGTAATATACCTGAATTCCTGCTCGGTTACAACTTCTCTATATTGCGTAACAAAATTGCCAACCTGGTCATAAACTATAACCGAAAGTTGGAAGGGTTGCACTGCAGTGAAATTGAAGTTCAAGCAGTTAATTTTTGCTTCCACGCCATTGATTGTGCTAACGCAGCGAGTTGGCGAAACTTGCATGGAGCCATTGGCACTGCCTTCGTTATGCGATTTGCTAAAGCCATTTTTGACAAATGGGTAGCCACCGGTAGTTTGCCCTTCCACTTCATTTTGTTTGGATGGGTCTGCTTTGCCATACAGGTAATTGTCCGTATTTACAGAAGGCGGCAAACCGAAGTATTCTCCTTTTACCACATCTTGCCAATCAGAAGGCTTGCCTTGCATGCTGGCAGTGGGATAAGCTGTTATAATCAACTCTCCGGTTCTGTTTGTTGGGATTATATTGCCTATAGTGCCAAAACTGTTTACTTGGCCACCGGCATCTTTCCCTACGGGGGTAAAACTTACCAAAATCGGCTTATCCGATATGTAACCAACCGTGCCACTGCCGCTGGCTCCACCTCCAAACAATTCTTCGTTGGGGAATGGTGGCTTATACGGGCCGGGGTCTAAAATATTCGGTTTAAATGGTGGCGGTTTCAGTAAGCTCATATTCGGAGCCATTTTTATTGCGTCTGCACGTTTTTTGTTCTTGGCTATCACGGCATGCGAAGAATCACTAAGTGCATAGTCTCTATTGTCATAGCCATCTTCCGAAGCTTGTGCATAAGAGACATTAAAGCTAAGCGAATCTCCGGTGGACAGATCGAATTCACCGTTTTTGCAAACAACTTTACCTTCAATTCCATAGACCCATCCGTCTCTTTGTTGGTTGACAGGATTTCCTATGTTTTCAAGTCTGTAACCGCATATATCACCATTTGCCAGCTTAACAATTATCGGATAATCTTTGCTGCTGCCAAGAAACCTTGAAATGGAGTCCAAATCCAGTTCGGAAGACACCCATAGCTTGGTAGAAGCAAGACCGTCATCGTTAACTGTAGTCTCGGATTTCCTTATAAAAGGTGCAGCAGCGTCTCTTATCCTGCTACCTACAAATTCGTTAAGAGACATTTTAATTTTTAAATTGGCTTGGGTTGTCTGCCTTTCCATATAGAAGAAATTCAGAGAATGCATGGAACCTGGTAGCCATCCCCAAGCTTCAGCAAGACTATCTATATCTATTGAACCATGAAGTGCGCCATGAACACCTCCCAAATCCACAACTAATTTACCGTCTATAAATATCCACATATCGTCATCCCCGGTAAATTCAAAAATATCTCCTGAATTGAGCTTATAAACAAATGTAGCTGCACCAGTCATAGAATAATGGAAATTATGGCAATTACGCTCTCTGTCCGCAGCACTACAAGCTCGCCCAGAAGTGTTATTTTGCATACCCCAAGTTTTATCAGTACCATCATCGTATCTATCAAGCGGAAAAAAACCGCGTGAATTGCCAAACCCATTCCAGTTTTCTTGAGTACTTTCATTGTATTCTACCAAATAAGTACTATCTGGCTGCAATTTAAATACTATTGAATCGCCATCTATGCGCTTTGAGCTAATCAATGTTCCATCTTTTCCCATCACGCCATCGTCACGAAACCAAGATTCTAAGTTGGCTTTGCTGTCTTGGCATTCGTTATCTCCCGCTTCGGGCCTAGCACAATATCTATATACTATATGATCACGAGGAGCATCTGGGAATTCATCATCTTCCATTAACCAATCTTCAGTACAATTTTCCTTATCGTAAATCAAATCACTTTTAACCATTCCCTTGACACCACTGCCACTACAGCTACCTTGTTCAAAACCAACGGCTGTATTTGGGTAATCTCGGTAGATTACCTCTAGTGAAATTGTTTGTGGCAAGTTTTGGGCAAAAGCACCAGAGGCAAGCACTATGAGCGCAAGGATTGAAACACAAATGGTTTGTTTCAGCATAGGTAACTCCTATAAGTTATATGAACCTAATACATATATAAAAATAGATATTTTTTTTGCATTAAGTTCAATTTTTCGTAAAAAAACATGATTTAGGGTAGTTTTTGTCATTTTTATATGATATTTAAGGCACAAATACGTATTTTTCAACAGCTTTGTTAATTTTCCGGTAATCAAAAAAAGGTGAACCATGTATTTTTAAAATGTCTCCATGGTTCTCCAGTTCTATCTTAAGATTCTCAAGATTATTACCCGGACATTTATAGTCAGGCGGTCCCTCTTGCTGGCAATCCAAAGTTATCGTACTATCCTCATTAAGCTCCCAGGTTCCTTCGTGAGATATTTGAGTGCTTATAAAGATATACCACATATTATCTTCTAACGTCAGCATTCCATTTACTTCTCTATCGCCAGATATCTCATCAAGCTTCCATGAACCAACCAAACATTTAACAGAAGCACCATTTTTGCAAAGATCCGCATGAGTAGGCTCTTCTTTTTCATCTGAGCAGGCAAACAGTGCCGTGCAAAAGCACAGCGCAAGGAAGCAATGAGAGTAAAACCGAATTTGCATAGCCATTATTTATTCGTAGTAGCACGCATCCAGCCGAACTTTTGATCCGCATGATAGCGAATAAATTCAGGTTGTATCCACTGTGCAGTTCCGCTAACGGTTGCACAGGAGCCACCTTCATCAAACGGCAAATCCACTCTGTCTATCTTTAGTATGTAAACTCCATTACCAAAGCGACGACCGGTTGTAGAGAATGGATAAATGTTCACATTAACATTTATTAAACCATTCGTAGTCAAGGTATGCGGATGCCCATAAGCACCTGCGCCTTGTGCACTAGGATCAGGAAGTTTACATTTATCACTGGGATTCACTTTTTTGCCTTCTTCCTGATTATTAGTAAAAGCAGAAGCTTGGGCTATATTTCTGAATTCCTGCGATGTAACCTTTTCGCGATACTGTGTCACAAAATTTCCCAATTGGTCGTAAACAGTTACGGCAATCTGGAAAGGCTGCTTTGCAAGCATGCTAAAGTTCAAGCAGTTAATGCGAGGCTCATTATCAACTATTTTCGCCGTGCAACGTGTTGGCGCAACTTTGACAACGCCTTTCGCATTGCTTTCATTCGGAAAACCGTTTTTGACAAAAGTATACCCGCCAGTTGTGAGTCCATCTACCTTAGCCGGCACTGTAGGATCTGCTTCGCCCCACCAATTGTTGCCTTCTGCAGTAGGCGGCAAGCCAAAGAATTTATAATTCGGATTATTTTGCCATTCCTGGTATGTTTGCGGATTCAAATTGCTTGGCAATGCGGTCAAGATAAGTTCACCGGCTCTTTGCGGAGGAATCTGATTCCCTACGGTACCAAAACCGTTAACGGTATTATCTGCACTTGCTCCCGGTATGCTTGTAGCAGGAACCATTCCTCCGGCTCCACCATTGGCACTGGGATCCCAAACCATACTTATATTCGGGAACTGACCTGCTGGCATTCCAACATTACCAACTGAACCACCTGAACCACCAGGTACACTTGGGTCTCTCGGGTCTGTACCAGTGGGGCTTCCCTGAGAAGGTCCGCCGGTTGGAGTTTCAAAATCCGGTTTAACGGGATTTTTATCAGTTGGATCCGGTTTAGGATTAATAGGCGGCAAATCTGTTGCATTTATACCCCATGCCAATTTATCTGCCTTAGCTCCACTGCTTCCTCTAACATATGAATTTTCATCTGGAAAACCAAAGCCGTTTTCTTTATAGCCAAGATCAATAAGATCCTGATTTCTTATGTTAAAAGATAGAGAATCACCGGAATTTAACACCTGTGTTTCCGAACAACTTGCATTCAAACACACAACACCCGTTACTTTATATACATAGCTTGAACCATCTCGCGTAGGATTATCGGTAAGAATTTGATCAAGTCTGTATCCGTAAATATTTTTCTGAGCATCTCCGGGCTTTGTTACCACTATGGGGAATTGCCCTAAGAAGTTTCTAAAATCATTGCTCAACACGGTACTAACCCAAATCAAGGTTTCAGCTGAACCATCGTCATTCAATGTTGTCTTTGCTCTCCTTATTTGAGGTCCACCAAAGCGTGGAGGAACCAAGTCGGTAATAGCCATTTTAAGCTTAAAATTAGAACCTTCAGTTTGCCTGTCTGCATAAAAGAAATTGATAACGTGCATGGAGCCACTTTCCCAACCCGAGCGACCGGCAGCATACTTATCTATGTTTATTTTACCGGGAGCTGCCTGATGAGTTCCACCCAAATCAACGACCAATTCTCCGTCTATGAAAATCCACATATCATCATCACCGGCAAACTCAAATATGTCGCCAGCACCTTGAGTGTATTTAAATGCGGCAACACCAGCAACGGTAAATCCATAATTATGCAATCTTCTCTCTAACTCTCCTGTAGCAGCACTTGCGGCAGCTCCGGTATTCAGCGTTCTGTTAGCTGCAGACTGTGGGTTCCAACCTGCATTCTTCCAACGATTGCAATCACCGCAATTAGCATCATTATCAGCCGCATTTCCACTGGAACAATTTATGTCTACAGGGCACCAAACGCTTAAACTCTGCATGCCATAATACCCACGGCCATATATATCTGGTTGCCCATTAAACTTATCAAGCGGAAAATAGCCCTGATCATTACCTCTACCATTCCAATTATTTTCCGTATTAAAATTATATTCAACCTCATATACATTGTTTCCTGCGCTGTTCAGTTGCAATAAATCATGATAAGTTCTTGTATGCTGGCCGTCTGTAAACCACATATCAACCTGTTCGCCATAACAATTTTCCCGTTCAGGCAAAGCTGTGTTTCGAGCCGGTCTAGCACAATAACGTCCTCTTATATATTCCGGTGCATCATTAGCAACTTCGTAATCCCAGCCATCAGTTGCATAGCATTGGCTATAATCCAGATTATTCATTACCATGTGTCTAGTTACATAAACCGGACTGCTAAAGCCCAGCCCATCATTGGGCAAGCCATTGGTTGGTCCTCCAACTATATTACCGGTATTTGTCCTATAACCACCATCCCAATTGCCTAATCCTGCCCAAGCATTATCGGCTCCAACGCCATTGTCATTATTATCCAACTGGTACTTTTGGCAGCTATAATTACCAAAACGAGTTTCCCTATCCGGTCCATTACAAAAACCTCTTATCGCTTTAGGGGTAGAGCCAAGGGTCAACTTATAATTATTTTGTCCATATCTGAGTTGCGTACAACTGCCTTCTGTAGGCTGACCGCCAGGACATTCATTGCACGGCAAATAATCGTTACCTATAAAACAAATAGCATTATGATAATGACTAGGCCCCGCATTGGCTCTACGACCACCATATCTATTTTTAGTATCTTCGGCACATCGTCCATTATCGCCAGAATCGGCATCGAACATCTCAAATCCATAGTAATTCGCATCAAAATCGCGGATTATTATATCCAATTCTTGAGCAAAAGCCCCAGACACAAGCATTGCAAACGCAAAAGCGGGAATGAATAATATTTTTTTCAACATGGGACCTCCACGACGTAAGTTTTATATACTATAATATAGTTATTTTTTTTGAATTTGGCAACATTTTTACCATTTTTTGCAGTTTTTGCGGTTTTTGTGTGATTTTTGAGGGAATTTTTGCAAATTCCCCTAGTCTAAATCTAATTTCGGGTGAACCTTTCTTCCTTGCCATTACTGCAAAGAGAAACTGTAGCTCTTGTGTTACCAATTATGGTCATGCTATTTCCCCCATTGGTAACCGAAACTGTTCCCGAGGTTGGGGTAGGAATAACATCGCTATAAGTTATAGTTATAACTCCATTATTAAGCGACCATTCTCCAAGAGAATTTATATTGTTAGCACCACCCTCAAAAGCAAAATAACGCTCACCGCTTTCTGACACGCTCAATTCTAAGTGTCCTGTCTCACGGCAATCATAATAGTCCGTACCATCAAGACGCCAGTTTCCAATAATGCAATCTTCAGTAACGGGCGTAGTTTTACATTTATCCGCTATGGTCGGAGGGTCTTTTTCATCTGAGCAGGCAAAAAGCGAAAGAGATGCGCATACACAAAGCGCAAAAAGGCAGCGAGAATAAAGGAATTTTATCATAATGGTAAATATAGTAAATTTCCGAAGCTTTGCCAGTAAAAACCCCGCCACTCAAGGCGCACAAAGTGCTTACACCGCAAGCTCATGCAAGCATTACGCCAAAAGAGGCTAAATCAGCCGGGCTTGCATCTCAAGATAGGATTTGATGAAGCCACAAAGAAGCGTAAGGAATTACCGGAGTGGCTGGAGAATGGGTATTTTGATTAGCGATTTACTATTTTTCATTATATGCGAGAATTCAATGTAACTGGTCTCTGCGTTCCAAGCATGCATTATATGGCGGATACTTCTGAGAAGATCCGTAAGATTATGACAATGGTGGAAAAGGGCCAGTATTTCACCATAAACCGAGGCAGGCAATACGGCAAAACAACAACACTTTCTCTGCTGGAAAAAGGATTGCCAAAAGAATACACAGTTATAAAAGTCAGTTTTGAAGGCGTAAGCGACAGCATGTTTGATGCAGAAGCTGATTTTTGCCAAGGAATTCTTAATGTATGCTCCAAATATTTTACAGAGAGAAATTTGCCTGGTTCTGAGACTTGGATAGACAGCTCAGTTACGACTTTCGACTTGCTAGATGCCTTTTTAAACAAAACCTGCAAGGACAAGAAAATTGTCTTGATGATAGATGAAGTGGATAAAACATCAAATAATTTCATCTTCCTGAAATTTTTGGGTGTGTTGCGAGATAAATATCTGAAAAGAAATGATGGAGCAGGGGCGACTTTCCAAAGCGTTATTCTGGCTGGCGTTTACGACATTAAAAATCTCAAACTCAAAATGATACAGGCTGGCACACATCAACTTCAAGACGGCGAGAAACGCATAAATTCCCCGTGGAACATTGCAATTGACTTTGAAGTGGATATGTCGCTCAACGAAAAAGAAATAGCCTCAATGCTTGTGGAGTACGAAGGCGATTATAAAACAGGAATGGACATAGAAACTATAGCCAAAGAAATCAGGACTTATACCAACGGCTACCCCTACCTTGTTTCCAGAATTTGCCAATATATAGAAAATAAATTAAACAGAGACTGGACTGTAAACGGAGTTCAAAACGCAGTCAAGGAAATGCTTTTTGAGCAAAGCACTTTGTTTGATGATATATTTAAAAATATAGAAAGCAATCCAGATTTGAAAGACTTGCTCAGGGAATTGACCGTTGGCAACAGAGCTTATTTCTACAACATAGACAATCAAGCGATTCAGATAGCCACTATTTATGGCATAGTTGAAAAAAGAGACAGGCTTGTGGCAATACACAACCGGATTTTTGAGGTTAGGATAGCAAATTATTTTGCGACAGAAAAAGATATGCTGAAAAACCGAATAATACCAAGTTCTTTGATCAACTTGGTAGCTGGGAAAGAAAAATTTAACATGCCTTTGTTCTTGGAAAAATTTGCTAACCATTACTATGAAATATACCACAATAAAGACATCGACTTTTTAGAGAGGGAATGTCGTTTGCTTTTCATAACCTATTTGAGGCCATATATAAACGGCACGGGTTTTTATCATTTGGAAAGCGAGACTAGAGATGGCGAAAGAACGGATGTCATAATAGATTACAATTCCGAGCAGTTTGTGGTTGAATTGAAGCTATGGTATGGATATGTTGCCCATGAGGAGGCTTTTGAGCAAATTGCCGGTTATTTGGAGAGCAAAAACAAGGACACAGGCTATTTGCTCACCTTTGATTTCCGAAAGGAGCAGAATGTGGGCAAGCCGCAAATGGGGTGGGTTGAGCATAAGGGCAAGAAGATTTTTGATATAATAGTGGGGTTTTGATAGCTCATTTTATTTCTAAATTTGTAATCACAGACCAATGGACACAATCATCGCCCTAGCCACTCCCCCGGGAAAAAGCGCAATAGCTGCTATCCGCATAAGCGGCACGGCTGTACGGGAAATATGCAAAACCGTGCTGCCAGGCTTCAAAATGAAACCCAGAACGGCAACTCATTTAAAAACATCCCTAGACAATTTAATAGCAATATATTTCCCTGCCCCAAATTCATACACAGGCGAAGATGTCTTGGAACTGTTTCCACACGGAAACCCATTCATTATCCGCAAACTGATAGAAGAAATCTGCAAAATTCAAGGCGTACGCCCGGCAAATAAGGGCGAGTTCACACAGCGGGCCTTTTTAAACGGAAAAATGGACCTGACACAAGCCGAAGCGGTAGGCGACCTTTTATCTGCCCAAAATGCCCAAACCCTGGCAAATGCCCAAAGATTACTGAACGGAGAAATTTCAAGTGAAATAAAAACATTGGCAGAAAACATAAAACAAATTTCAGCGACATTGGAATTGGAGGTGGATTTTGCAGAAGACATCATTATTAACCACGACCATAGGGGTAGCCCTATGTGGCTGCCCCTGTGTAACGATGTTCTGCAAAATTTGCAAAAATTAAAAAGCAGATTCAAATTATCCCAAAACGAATTACCAAAAGCCGTTTTATTCGGGGCTCCCAATGCAGGGAAATCAAGTTTGATAAATATGCTGGTTAAGGAAGAACGGTTGCTTGTGAGCGAGACTCCGGGCACTACGCGTGATTTTGTGGAAGTTCCGCTGCACTTGCCGGGCGGAGATATTTTGCTTATAGACACGGCTGGGCTTGCAAGCGAAGCTCAAAGCGAAATAGATGAACAAGCCATGCAAAAAACAAAAGATGTTTTAAGCAAAGCAAATTTGAAAATATTGATAACAGATGGCAGCATCCCTTTGCCAAAAGAATTTGCGCAGTGGAAAGAAACTGCAGATATAATTGTTGGAACTCATGCGGATCTTTTAAGTTTTATTTTACCGCCTTCGGCTATCGGTGCAAACGAGTTAAAAGAAAGGCTAAACTCCATCTTTTTTCCCAAAGAAGAAAGTGAAGAAGCCTGGATTACAAGCGAGCGGCAAATTTCCTGCATAAAAAAAGCGGAGGAATGTGTGCAAAGAGCTGTGCAGGCCGGAGCGGTTGAATTGGCTGCTTTTGAAATGCGTGAGGCGAGGAATGCATTGTGCTCCGTAATCGGAGAAATATCGGATGAAAGCGTTTTAAATGCTATATTTAGCAGTTACTGCATAGGAAAGTGATATGCCATTTAGAATAATCTTTTTAAGCCTTGCGTTTGCAATGACCTTGCATGCAACGGAATTGATATGCGCTGCGGATTTTAATGAGTCCGGCGTGTTGCAAAGCAAAATGGAAATACGGCGGCTGATAATATCTACGGAGGTGAATAGCAACGATATAAACCAGCAAATAAGATGGGCAAAAGGCAGTGGTTGCTTGTATTTGCTGCAAGTGACGGCAACGCAGATTCGTGTTATGAATTTAAACACAGGGGATTATGTTCTTGAAAAAAAATACGATGCAAATTTTGAACAACTAGCAAACACACTGCAACACCCAGAATTTGTGGAAAAGGAAATTGAAACAAAAACTGCGGACTCAACAAAAAGAGAATCCTTGAATCAATTTGCTATATCTATGGGATATGCTTATGAACAAGGAATTGAATATCGCTTCGGATTTCTTTGGGACTTGAGAACTATTTGGATAGAGTCTTTTTTAGGCTTCAAAAGAAATTTTGCTAGTTATGATTATAGAAGCGACTGGGAACTTAGCATTCGTCTTTTGTATCCATTTTCAAATAAACGCAATACTTTCTATATAGGCTCTGGGGGAGGCTATTCATTTGGCAATGGCCCATTCGTTGAAAATTCATTGGGGTATTCCACTAAATTAGTTTTTTTCCCAATTAGAATAGAAGCCTTTGGTGGAGCCGTATTTCACGAAGAAAAAACGATAGACTTCGGTTTGCGATATATTATGGGGCTTACTTTTGACAAAAAAGATACTCTTGCAAAGAAAGATGCGTTACCGCCAAAGAAAGAAGAACCGATTGAGGAAGATTATAGAAAAGAAATAAGGAGCACTTTCAAAAGCAGATTTGCTTATAATTTTTATCTATTGCGAGATTCTCCGGAAGATGCAGCAGGTTGGAGTATTAAAGCAGGACTTGGAGGGGGAACGGGACTTCAAATTCGCAAGAATATATTTTTTGCGCCGGAGATAAGTTTTGTTGTAAGATATATTACTCTCATTGAAGAAACTAACTGGGGCAGCGGATACAAGCCTTATTATGATGCAGAGATAACGGATGTTGGCGTAAGTATTCCGCTGATGTTTAAAATTATGCCGTTTGGAGGCCCTTGGTTTTATGTGGAAAGCGGAGCTCAGATAGAATTTGTGAGAAGCGAAACTTGTTGCGGCGGAGACTACGATTCAAGAACTCCTGTTGATTTTGGGCTCGCTTACGGATTTGGCTGGCAAAAGAGCGATGGTGAACTTATAGTTGGTTTTAGAGGCATCTCCGGCTTAAATGATTTCGACAAAACTCGTGGCAAGCCTCTTACAGTAGAACTGGCTCTAGGCTGGACATCCTTGAAGTTCACCGCCTTAACTGCTCTCGTAACAATCTTGATTTTGGCCTGGAGTTAGTTAAAGATTTTTTCTATATTCACATCACGACTGCGGATGTGGTGGAATTGGTAGACACGCTAGATTCAGGTTCTAGTGCTGGCAACAGCATGAAGGTTCAAGTCCTTTCATCCGCATTAAAACCACTTTGATACC
>Ga0209755_10004429_pt1 | contig 16635 bp, 13 predicted proteins | sample TergutCo191P1_FD_187301 | JGI IMG/M metagenome (GOLD analysis project Ga0209755, IMG submission 187301) | Cornitermes sp. P1 segment gut microbial communities from Petit-Saut dam, French Guiana - Co191P1 (SPAdes) (version 2) | ecosystem: Host-associated > Arthropoda: Insects > Digestive system... | reverse complement strand
TGACCCCATATCTATTTCTTTTTATGCGCTTCTGCTGCTTTTAGTATACCTCACTTTGACGAATTTGTCTGCTTTTTCATACTGTTGATGGTTTTTCCGCAGAGCCTAATTATACTGTTTCGGCTTTGTTTTTGTCAAGGCATCTGCTTTCTTAGCAATATCGAACAAAAAAGCGTCCATATATTTGACAAATCACGTCTAAAAATGATAGTTTGGGCGCAGTAAAATAACAGACTTAATTATAATTGGAGGAAAATCCCGTGCTTAGTATCAAAGACAATTTTTTGGAAACTATGAAAAAAGATGGCAAGCCCGACAGACTTGTTAACATGTGGGAACCGTTTGAGCTAATCCCTGACCCGGTACTAATATATCTGACAGGGCACCGTGCAAGAGGCACGGATTCCCGTGACCGCTGGGGAACTCTTATCACATGGCCGGAAGACCAGCTCTCCGCTATGCCGCATGTCACCGAAGATGAGAAGGTTTTGCCTGACATCACCGAGTGGCGCAAATATATAAAGGTTCCTGATTTGGCAGCAAACTGCTCCGAAGGCTGGGATGTTGCCAACAAAATGCAAGACGAGGTCCGCGCAAAGGGCAAGCTCTCCATGACAATTGCGCCAACCGGCGTGTTTGAACAACTGCACTTCCTCATGGGCTTTGAGGATATGCTTATGAATTTCCTCCTTGAGCCTGATGATATGCTTGAGCTATGCGAAACTATCGGCAATTACCGCGCCGAATACATGAAGCTCATTGTTGAAAATCTTAAACCCGACGTGGTTCTCTCGCACGACGACTGGGGCAGCAAGCAAAACCTATTCGTCAGCCCTGAAATTTGGCGCGAATTCATAAAGCCTCAATATGTCAAAATTTACAAGATTCTCAAAGATGCCGGCGTGCTAATAATGCACCACTCAGACTCAATTTGCGAGCCGATAATCGAGGATATGATCGACATCGGCATAGATATCTGGCAGGGAGCAATTCCCGAAAACGACTTGCTCCGCCTCCAAAAAGAAATCGGCGGGCGCATGGTTATGATGGGCGGACTGGACATGTCTATAATCGATCTGCCCGACGCAAAAGCCGAGCAAGTTACCGCAGAAACTTTGCGTGCCTGTGAAACATATACCCCCGGCGGCAATTTCATAGTTTCCTTCACATATGGCGGCCCGGGCGATGTAATTTTCAAGCACATTGAGCCATTTATGACAGAAACAATAGATAAGTTTAACAAGGACAAATTCGGAGTTTAACTTTTAGGTTGCCCACGACACAGCACCGCTAACCGTGTTGCAACTCACAGACCAGTCGAACACGGGCGGGTGCTCTGGGGAAAAGTGGGGCGGCCGCAGTCCTGGAACACAAATTTCATCTAGGAACCCAAGCCTGCACCAGAGTAGACGTGACTGACGGAGGCCGCCCCACTTTTTCACAGAGCATTTGCCCGTGTCCGGCGGATGGTTTACAGACGGCCGTGCTTTACGTATGGTTTTAGACAGGCGGGAGCCGCAACCTAATAGTTACATATTGGTAAACAATCAAATGAAACACTTGCCACGCAGCCCCTAAGCGTCTATAATAGACGTTTAGGGGCTGCGCCACCGATGCAGGATATGGGACGCGGCTGATATTCGGCTGTGCCAAATTTTCGAAAGGAATTTTCCAAATGCATACATCCAAGGCAACTGTTGTTGCATCCACAGCTTTTGGTAAAATAGCGACACTAATCGGCATCATTCTAATTGCGGCCTCAGTGCCATTTTTATTTATGTTCATTGCCGATATGCACGGGACAGGGGCGCTTGAGGCGTTGTTCTTGTTCATACTCCCGGCGCTTATAGCAGGCATCGTCCTCCTTTGGAAAGGAAGCCAGATTAAGAGCAGAATAAGACGGTTTAAGACCTATGTGTCGCTTATCTCAATGCAGAATATAACATCGCTGGATGAAATCTCTGCAAATACAGGACGCAGTACCGATTTTGTGCGCGCCGACCTCCAAGAGATGATACGAAGGAAGTTCTTTGTAAAAGCGTACATTGATGTGGCCTCCAACAAAATAGTTATACTCTGCGAGGATGGCAGCGTGGCTCAAAACACCGTCAACACCTCCGCTGTGCTGGGGTGCAGCCATTGCGGTGCAAGGAGGACATCCACCAGCAACTACTGCGAATACTGCGGGTCGCTATTGCAGATGTATTAGCACAAAAGTGTCTGCTGCCTGCTTTCCGCAGGCCCGCTAAACAGTTATTTCACATTTAAGAAAAGGGAGAAAATTAATGAAAAAAAGTCTTATCATCGGAGCCGTGCTTGTCGTGCTGGCAGGAATTTTAATCCTGCCGTCACTGAGGATTGTACAGCAGGAACATGTGGCCGTTGTGCGCCGCTTAGGTGTCGCGCATGAGGTTTTATACCCCGGCATTCACATGAGGTTTTGGTTTATAGATGAACTTGAGCGCTTCAATGTTACTATACAGGACTCATCCATGCAGTTTTCAGCACACTCAACAGATGCTCAGAATGTGTTTGGCCAAGTGTCCATACAGTACCGCATAAACATTCAAAACACCATGAATATAATACGCGAGTTCGGCACAATGAGCCAGTTGCAAGCGATGCTCTATCCCGCACTGCTTCAGGAAACGCAGAATGTTTTCGCCATGAAGCCCGCTATGGACTTGGTTCAGCAGAGGGCAAATCTCGGCCCCGAAATCTGGCAGAACCTAACGCCAATTGCAGCACAGTTTCACGTTACAATAACAAATGTAGCCCTTGAGGATATGTCATTTAGTGACGAGTTTGAAAGAGCCATCGACAGGGTGGCCGTCGCCGACCAGGAGCTGCGCCGCTCGGAGCTGGATGCAGCGCGTGACCTTGTCTATGCAAACCGCGACCTTGAAGTTACCAGGATTGCAGGACAAGAGCTGATTCTACAAGCAGAGGCCGAAGCTCAGGCACTTCAAATACTTCAAGACGTCTGGGGCGACCTGACCCCCGCTGTGCGCGAAGTCATGCTCCGCCAACAGGCTATCGACAGATGGGACGGAGTGCTGCCTCGGGTTGTCGGCGAAGGCTTTGACCTGATATTGGGCGATTTGGATTTAGTAGGTGTTGTTGCAACCGAGGAGTAACCGGTAAGAGGCAAAATTTATGCTATTAAAACTATTTATAATAATACTGATTGGCCTTGTTGTCTGCGCTGGGATTGTGTGGGGCATACTGCACCTTGCAGGGCTCCGCACGGCCAAAAGGGCTGCTGCCGACAATGCTCACAGAGAACTCACACCGATAGAGGAAATACGGGGAGATGATGGAGATACTGAGCATTTTGGAGATGGTGTTCTTTCACGGCTTCAGGCAATTGCCGCATACGCTCAGCGGTATGGGCAAGATGAGATTTCCTTGTCGGATATAACGGGCTATGTCCTGCCATTTGCGGAAAAGCTATTTGATTACCACGCCCATTATGCAGAGCATGCGGCCGGCACTGAGAAATCAGGCGGTGATGTTCTAAATGAAGGGGCGGCTTTCCTTGAGTCTGTGCTGGATAAAAAGCTTGAGGCTCTGCACGGACATAAGGCCTTTGACATCGCAACTGACATCGAAGCGCTCCAAAAGCACCGCGCACTTATGGGAGAGTAGCAGTTTATGACATTTCTTCGAAAAATAATCTGGCCTTGTTATGCGGTTTCGCTGTTTTTGTTTCTGGCTGTCGTCTTGTGGGGCATAACAGGAATTTTGGGCGGAGGCGGCCACTCATACAGGATTTTTAGCTTTTACGCACTCATACCCGGTGCGTTATTTGTTATCGGCAGCATTCTGGGATATAAGCGCGCATATCTAAAGTGGGTGTTTCCCGTTTATGGGGGACTCTTGGCACGGCTTACTCTAAGGCTTGCACTGCCCGGTACCGGTGGCTGGTTTCCCCTCATCTCACCTATTTTGCCGTTTTTGTTTGCCGCTGCGGGAATAGTTTTGGGGATAGTTATAGGAAGAATAGTTCAAAAAATCAGTGAGGATGCAAAGCCCGGTCTAAAAAAGGCTTTGAGAGTTGTTATTATTGTGGGCTCTGTTATAGTGCTCATACATGCTGTCCATGCGGTGACTCTCGACCGCAGCATACAGTATAAGGAAGTTACGTTTAGCTCACCTAGAATTTCTCCTCAGCTTAGCGGATACCGCATTGGTTTTATCGCAGATACTCATTTTATATCTGACGAGAAGCTACAGGGCATAGTCGATGAGTTAAACCAAAGGGATCTCGACATGGTAGTTTTGGGCGGTGATTTCTCGACAGATGTTGTACAAATGCGCAGGCATATTGAGATTCTGGCTCAGATTGAGGCGGGGGACGGGTTCTTCGGAGTTGAGGGAAACCACGACACCCACAGGTTATTGTTCTCTGCAATGGAGAGTCAGGGCATGGTACCTCTTTCAAATGAGGGCGTTTTAGTCCGCGAAAATTTCTTTTTGGCGGGTGTTGAGGATTTGTGGAATAGAAACCCCGACATTTCCGTAGCCACAAAGGATGCGGATGCTGACGACTTTGTGCTGCTCATCGCCCACAACCCCGATATAACGATGAAGCAGGACACAACAGGAGTTGATTTGGTGCTCAGCGGGCACACTCACGGCGGGCAAATAACATTTTTCGGCATCTGGGCACCGTACCTAACTCTAAGAAGCACTATAAGCGACTACGGCCAACGCTTCCGCACAGGCTGGGCGGAGTCGGCAGACGGAGTACCTGTGCTGGTGAGCAACGGGGCAGGGGACTATCTCCCCAGAGTATTTGCGCGGCCGCAGGTTATTGTGCTTACGCTGGTTCATTACAGCTAGATTCAAAGGCTGCTGCGGCAGGGCTGCTGAGCCCCCCTGATGCAGAGCCTGTTGTTGCTCAAAAGACACCGCCTATATGCTTACAGCACCCAACTGTTTGAGCGGAGGATTGCAAATGGCACAGCTTAATATTTTCATAAACGTAAAGTCAATAGGTAAGCGCAAGCCTGCGCTGAGTGCCATTGCGTATACGCTTGAGAGCACCCCCGCTAACCTGCGTGAGCTTATATCCGCTATAGCGAAGAAGGAAGCCGAGGCCTACAACGGAAAGAAAAAGGAAGCCATGCTGCTGCCTTATCTGACACAGGAGCAAATTGAGCAGCAGGGCATTGCCGGCAAGGTGGGTTTCGGGCGCATTTATTCAGATAAGAAGGCAGACCCTGCCAAAGCCGTTGAGGTGGCCATCGGGGGTTTTGAGGATGGCCTTTTTCGTGTTATTATAGGGGAGCGAGAGTGCACGCAACTGGACTCCGCCTTGGATTTGAAGGACGGGGATGTGCTGACTTTTATCCGCCTTACATTTCTCGCAGGCGGGCTGTGGTAGCATTGATGGAAATATTTGACTGATTTACAATTGACGGAGATGAGCTATGTTTGAACGTGATGAGAGCCTGAAAAGCAATGAGGCCGTGATAACAAAGTATGCAATTACTGCAAAACTAATGCTTGGCAAGGCTGGCAAGTTTGCGCAGGAGATATGCAGTTATTACAAGGATTATTACCATCCCACCTCATGGGATTATTTGCAAAGCGAGCAGGCGGTTTACAAGCTATATGACGCATATGCGGAGCTTTGCAATATCCGCCCTGAGAAAGTACTCACCTTCGGTGAATTTTGGAACAGTAAGTTTGACAAGGTCATTATCAAATTTTTCGGCAAAGAGGATGCAAGGCTTCTGCGTGAAATAAGCAAACTTTCTATTCACTCGCCATATGCCCATGATATTTACAGACCCTCTTACCGCTCATCTCGCGTATGCGACTACGTGGGAAGCATTTTCAGGACTTTTATCGACTGCATGTTTTTCAACAAATACGAAACCGCCCTCGCTGACATTATGCGCCGCAATGAATATGTGTCATCCCTCTACTGTGCAGGACGCATAGCGGTTGCGCTCCGCGAGGGGGATGAGGAAGTCTCCGAGCTTGTAAGTGAGGCGATTATGGGGGATAACAGCGGTGTTAGGCTTCTTTATCCAGTAATAGCGGGAGTCATAAAGAGCGGCATGCCTGAGCATATAGAGAAACTTGGTAAGCTCATGCTTGCGGCAAAAGGGCAAGAGGGGGTCCGCCAGTCGATTTTGGAACATGCCGACTGCGGCGCAGCGGAGGCGCACGCATATTTTATTAAGCTCATGCTCGACCATAATCTCGCCCGTTTTTCTTCTGCTATAAGAGCCTTTGGAACATGGACAGGGCTTGCACTTGACAATGAAAAGCCCGCAGTTATCAAAAAATGCCTTGAGCTTGCTCATAAGCATTTAAGCGACCCTTCACTGTGCCAGGACGGGCTTGCCTCTGCTGATGCTTTGGAGGTGTATATGGCTCTTTGGGCCTCCACCTGCCGCGACATCCATGTGGGCGTGGAGCACGCAAAGCAGCTATTGCTGACGCCTGAGAAGTACCGCAGGCTTGTAGGATGGTACTACATAAGCAGCACCGCACACGCCCAAACAAAACATCAGACAGCCATGGACTTTATTGATGTGCGCGACAGCGAGGAGCTGGCTTGGATTTGCCTGTGCCTGTACCAAGACAGCCTTGCCAACACAGGACGGTGGCACTATTATGACGAAAAAAGAGACGAACATGCAGCATTCCCTGATTCCGTCTTTCCTGAAAGTGCGGATGACCGCGAGGAGCAATTTGCAAAACTCTGCGGGGTGCTAAAATTCATAGGCAATAAGAAAACTAAATTTGAAGAAAGCGTATTCCCTTGGGCATCTGTGCAACTCGACTCACAGAGCGTAGCTAAGTGCATGGTGGGGCTTGCTGCATATGACCGGAGCGAAAACCTTATTATAGAGTTTGCAAAATATTTGCCGCAGGTGAGCGCAGATATCCGCTACTCATTTTATTTAAGTCTTCTCGACCCCCGAACACCTAAACAGTGGAATTTGCTCCTTGAAGGACTCTTTGATAAGAGCGTGGACATCAAGAGAGAGGTCGTAAACAAGTTAGGGAAGTCCGAGCTAAAACCAGCCGATATCGGATACTTGACAGATGCCCTCACCACAACAAGTTCCGCATTGCGCAAAGCTATTATGACGCTCTTGGAAAAACAGCCTGAGGCACTAATTATTCCTGCAATAAGTGAGCTTCTTGCATCCTCAAAGGATAAGCAAGTTCTAGCAGGGGCTGAACTTCTGGATGTTTTTAGTCAGGAAAACCCCGAACTTACGTTGAAGTTCGAGGAAATGTTAACCAAACTGCACAACCGCGCCAAACTTTCAAAGGATTTGGAGGTTATTTTAGCCCGCATTAGCAAAGATGAAGAAAACGATGAGTTTACTGCTGAAAATGGATTCGGCCTGTTTAACCCTGCCTCGGCAGATTTTGACAAAACTATGTGGGCGGCTAAACGCAGCAATGTTAAAATCTATAATAGGGACGAGCTTAAAAGCCTTCTAAGTGTAGATGAAAAAGAACTGTGCAGCGTAATTTTGCCCATTAGGGATGTTTTGGTTAAAAACTCGGGCATGGAATGCGAAGTAGAAGATTATGACGGCAGAAAAACAAAGGTTCTTATAGGAGACAACCCTTACCACCTGCCGAAACTCCCGGGCTGGAGGCAAAATCAGCCAGATGATTCCGGCATCCACAGCTATTATTTGGCCGATGAAATACTTGAGGCGCTGGATGCTGCAAATGTTTCGCCTACAACAATTGCGAAAATCATAAACTTCGGAGGACATGAGGTTTGGGAATTTGACGAAAAGCTATCTTCCGAGGCGAAGAAAATTTTCCAGGGACTGCCTATTACGGGAGCTCTAAACTTTGATAAATATGTAAGATCTCATTCGGCAATTATAAGCAACATTTTGGAATCCGTTATCTTGACCCGAAAAGAGGGGCTTTTCGATTTTGCAATATCTGTATGGGTCAGCCTCTTTGAGCTTATCCCCGAAGCTAGTATGATGAATCAGCCAACAGACACAAAGGAGAATGCATACTACAATTCGAATTACGCCATAAAGCGGTATATGCCGGATATAAAAATAATTACAAACTGGCTATACACGGCCGAGGGGGCGCGGGAGTCAGATGAGCAGCGCATTAAATTTCTTAAAGAGTCCTGGTATGCCTATCTTTGCACAAACAGGAAGCGCCGCCTTGATGGATGTGTCTTCTGCGCCAAGCAGTTTGGGCTGGTAAGCGATGATGCGCTTTATCACGAGTTGCTCGCAGGCCTCGGTGCGGCAGGCTGGGTTAGAGAGTTAACATCAGGAGCAAGCTGGGCAAAGGCGGGGCAGAAGAAGAGATTAGAAGAGCACCCATTTCTCCCGGAATATATTGACAAGGCAACCGAACGCATTGTCACCGTGGAAGAGAAGCGCGGTGAATTGCCCACGCCCCTCTCTGCTATCGCATCACAAGTGGGATATTTCAAGGGTGGAATCAGACATTTTACCGCACTTCTTACAGCCCTTGGCAAGGATAACTTCTTTAGAGGTTACATGTGGGGAACCGCAGACAGCGGCAAGCAGGCGACACTTAGCCTACTTCTTAAAAACTGCTATCCGCACCCTGATGACACAGCAGAGATATTTGAATCAGCCGTAAAAGCAGCGGGCATCACCGAAAACAGGCTCCTCCAAGCTGTAATGTATGCCCCACAGTGGGCGGACTTTGCAGAAAAAGCCCTGGGCATAAACGGCCTCACCTCGGCGGTATGGCTGTTCCACGCCCATATAAACGAGAGCTTCAGCGCCGAAAAGGAGACCAAGGTCTCCCGGTATTCCCCTGTCACTCCGCAGCAGTTTTCCGATGGAACATTTGACAAAGACTGGTTTTTGGACGCTTATAGCCGTGTTGGGGAAAAGGTTTTTGGCGAACTTTACAAAAACGCTAAATATATAACATCCTCAAGCAGCACCCACAGGCGCTCTCAACTCTATGCCGATGCCGTGCTGTCCAGGCTGGATAGAGGCGCCATAGAGGCGGAGATAGCGGACAAGCGCAACCAGGAGAAACTGCGGGCGTACGCTCTTATACCACTGGATGACAAAGACCCTGGCGATGCGCTCTTTAGGTATGAGTTTATCCAAAAGTTTGCAAAGCAGAGCAAGCAGTTTGGAGCACAGCGCAAAGCCAGCGAGGGCAAGGCCGTACTAATTGCCCTGCAAAATCTCGCCTTAACCACAGGCTTTGGTGATGTCGACCGTATGACTTGGTACTTGGAAAGCGAGAAAATGGATAGGCTGCGCCCGCTCATGGACCCCCAGGATTTTGACGGCACGGCGGTCAGTCTGGAATTTGCCGAGGATGGCACGCCGTCCCTAAGAGTGTCCAAAGACGGCAAAATCTTAAAGTCACTCCCAAAGGCACTTTCTAAAAAAGAAGAAGTTCTAAAACTCCAGGCGGCAGTAAAGGACTTGCGCGATCAAAAAACACGGGCAAAGCTCAGCTTGGAAATGGCGATGGTGTCGCGCTCGGTTATGAGCACAGGTGAAATTGCGAGGCTTCTGGAGCACCCTGTACTTAAAGGAATGCTTTCAACTGTAGTGTTTTCTGCAAATTCCATTCTCGGATTCCCCTTACTCAAAGGCGGCGAGGTGTATTTGGCACAGCCCGGGGGCAATCTACATCTGATGCAGGAGTCAAGCTGGCTGAAAATAGCCCACCCATATGACTTTATCCAAAATGCATGCTGGAGCAGTTACCAGCAACACATATATACAAACAAAATAATTCAGCCTTTTAAACAGATATTCCGCGAATATTACCCGGTGACACAGGATGAACTAGATGCGGTGAATGTGTCGATGCGCTACTCGGGGCACCAGGTTCAGCCGAAAAGAACTGTAGCACTGCTCAAATCCAGGGGCTGGACTGTGGATTATGAATCAGGGTTGCAGAGAGTCTACCACAAGGAAAACATAGTTGCTGTGATTTACGCCCTAGCAGACTGGTTTTCACCTGCGGACATAGAAGCCCCAACTCTTGAGGCTCTTAGGTTTTACTCAAGGGAAAACGGAGAAGCACTGGCGTTTAGCGACATCCCGCCTGTTATTTTCTCAGAGGTCATGAGAGATATCGACTTGGTGGTATCAGTAGCCCATGTGGGCGGAGTTGACCCTGAGGCCAGCCACTCAACTGTCGAAATGCGCATAGCCGTTGCACGGGAACTTCTTTCGCTGCTGTCGGTAAATAATGTGAGCTTCCAAACTGCTCATGCTCAGGTAAAGGGCAGCATGGGTGATTACTCTATACACATGGGTTCGGGCACTGTGCACAAGAGCGGCTCGGGGATGCTGGTGGTTTTGCCTGTACATTCACAGGCGAGGGGCAGGATATTTCTGCCATTTGCCGATGATGATCCCAAGACCGCCGAAATAATGTCAAAAATTCTGCTTTTTGCAGATGATGCCAAGATAAAAGACCCTGCAATTTTGAGCCAAACCGGGAGGTAACTACATGGAAATTCTTAGAGCAATAGAGGGCATACGCTCACCGTTTCTGGATACGGCGGTGGGATGGATAACCCGCCTCGGAGAGGAAACAATAGCCATCGCCGTGATATGCGTAATTTTTTGGGCTATAAGCAAGAAGGTGGCATACGTAATAGGCATCTCGTTTTTCCTGTCCAGCCTCACTGTTCAAGGGGCAAAAATAATCTTCAGGATAGACCGCCCCTGGGTCTATGACCCCACGCTAAGCCCTGTCCCTGAGGCTATTGCGCGGGCAACCGGCTATTCGTTTCCAAGCGGCCATACTCAAAACGCGGCGGCACTCTTTGGCGCGATAGGCGCTCAGATAAAGAAAAAGCCCGTAGCTGCAGTATTTTTTGTAATTCCTGTGCTGGTGGCATTTTCCAGAATGTACTTGGGAGTCCACACTTTGCTGGATGTAGCGGTGTCGCTGCTAATTACGTTTGCAATTGTGTTTATCATTGTTTACTTGCTGCGTGACGGTGAAATCGGCAAAAAAGCACTTACGTTTTCCATAGTGCTCATTGCTTTCTCGCTCGCCGTAATTGCCTTGGGGATGATTTTGTACCACACAGGACAAATAGAGCAGGCCTACGTGGCCGACAGCATGAAAGCTGCCGGCGCCGCGATAGGGTTTGCCGTTGGTTTGTACGTGGAGAGCGTGTATATAAAGTTTCCCGTAAAGTCAAAAAATATCTTTACTCAAATAATTAAGTGCCTCATGGGGATTATGAGCGTACTGGTTCTTCAGGAGGTGCTCCTGTGGAATTTCGAGCCCGGACTTATGATATATCTGTTTAGATATTTCGCTCTTATAATCTGGATTACAGTGGTATATCCATTTGCAATAAACAGGTTCTTCCCGGCAAAGGAGGAATCCTAGGCGATGTTGATGCCATGCCGGGGGCGTGATTGCCCGCCGTTTGCCTGCTAACTACCTCAGGCGCACTGCTGTGCCCCATACCAGCACTTGAACGCCTGCGTCCGTGGCTTCTTTGTCGTAAAATACTTTGACAATGGCATCTGCGCCAAGCTGGCGGGCCTTCTCAATCATGCTGTTGGTAGCGCGCTCCACACCTTCTTCAATAACTCTGCCGATTTCTTCTGTTCTAAATCTGAGCTTAAAGGGCGGCACTCCCACGCCTGAAACAAGCCCCACAACCTCAAAATCTTTACCGGGGATAAAGTCGGTATTCACTAATAGCATTGTTAATTCTCCTTTATACAGATATTTCGCCCTGCAAGTACAGGACGGCTTTGCCTGATAATTTTACACGGTCGCCGCAATTTTCACAATAGATTGTACCGCCGCGCATCGAAAGCTGCATGGCGGTCATTTTGTCTTTGCCCAAACGCTTGCCCCAAAACGGAACAAGGGTGGCATGGGCAGAGCCTGTGACAGGATCCTCAGGCACCCCCACGTTTGGACCGAAGAACCTTGACACAAAGTCAATATTATCTCCTGGGGCTGTGACTATGACAGAGAAGTCTGCGAGCTTCGAAATCAAACTCATATTGACGCTGAGATCCCGGACTTGCTGCTCATTTTCCACAACCAAAACCATATCCCGCGCCAGATGCGCCTCAAGCACAGGGCAGCCAACAGCCTGTGACATCAGAGGCACCACCTCAAGAGGCAGCGGCATTCTGGCGGGAAAGTTGAGGGTATATAGGCCCCCGTCCCTCGTAACTGTGAGGATTCCGCTCCTGGTGTGGAAGCTCATTTCCGTCACATCCGTGTCAACAAAATTTGCAATTACATATGCTGTCCCAAGCGTCGCGTGCCCGCACAAGTCAACTTCAACCGCGGGGGTAAACCAGCGCAGATCATAGTGGTCCTCCTGCTTGAGTACAAACGCTGTTTCCGACAGATTGTTCTCAGATGCAATTTTTTGCATGGTTTCAGCATCGAGATATCTGTCCATTATGCAAACCCCTGCGGGATTGCCTCTAAATGGCTCGTCGGTGAAAGCATCGACAACGAAGTATTTCATAGTAATGGTCATTCCTTTCCAGATGTTTCTATCATTTCTCTCCGGCGGGGGACAATTGCACAATCCTCTTTCGGCAGTTTGCGCATGTTTATACTGTGTGAAACGAGAAGGGTTACGCTTCTTACGGTCATGGCGGCGGCTATGCCCCACCAGACACCTGTTAGGCCAAGAGCCGTGGCTGCGAGGGCATAACATAGGACAACCCTTACAAGATTGGCGCAGATTCCTGCGATGCTCGGATAGGCAGTAAGGCCGCGGCCCCTAAATGCGCCTGATGCGACACCTTCCATGCAAAACAGCAGTTGTGCGAGGGCTATAATCCTCAAGTAGTCTGCGGCGTTTTGGATGCTCAAAGGGTTGGTGAGGAAAATTGACACGAGAGGCTCTGCAAGGAAGAAGAGAAATGCGGTAACCGCAACTCCGAAAATGCCCATGAAAATAAATGACATCTTGAGTGTGGCGCGAATCCTGCCCCATTTTTGTGCGCCGTAGTTTTGGCCGATGAAGGCGGTTAGGGCACTGGAGAACCCGCTTCCGATCATGAATGAAAGTGCTTCAATCTGCATTCCTACCTGATGTGAAGCTACTGCGCTGTCGCCAAATGAAGTGATGAGGCGGGAAACAATCATAAACAAAAGAGTAAATATAATCCGCTCCCCAGATATTGGCGCACCCCACAGGAGGATCTGCCTTATCCGAAGCCAGGACATCTTGACTAAGACTTTATATTTTTCAAAAGGACGGCTCTTGTACTTTGTCATTGCCCAAATTTTGAGCGTAAAGTTAAATGCGGCGGCGATAACCATGCTTAGAGCGGCCCCGCTTATGCCCATGTCCAGCGCGAATATTAGAATTGGGGCCAGAATTATGTTCAGGAGCAGCGCAGCGGAGTTTATGTAAAAGGGTAGCTTAGTGTTCCCAAAACCACCGTACACCCCTGTGAGTACAAAGTGGCCAAAGTTAAACGGGATGCTCAGAGCCACTATTGCAAGGTATTTCTGAGCAATGAAGGCCACATATTCGCTCTCAATGTTGAAGAACCTGAGCATGTACACCCGGAATATGATAAAAAGCGCCGTAATCACACCCCCGGTAAGCATCGAGAGCATGAATCCGTTTTGCGCAAATGACTTGGCGGCACCGGGGTCGCCTTTGCCCATGTTTTGCGACACGCCTATTTCAGCGCCCATTTGAAATAAAATTATAATTGAGAAGGATATCCATAAAAATTGCCCGACAAGCCCTGCCGCAGCTACATAGCCCTCGCCCAGCCAACTGAGCCAGAACATGTTCGTCAGGCTGTGGGCTGTCTGCATCAGCGAAGTCGCCATAATAGGCAAGGAAAGTTTGAGGAGCTTATTAAAAATAGGCCCTTCGGTCAAATTATATTTTGCGGCGGTGTTGCTCAAAATCGCAGCTCCTTTGCATACGCTTGATTGGGCAGTATATGATACCGCCTACAAGTATATCACAGTAGGAGCTGCTTGGCAAAATCTAATATGTATCTTTTGAGCCTTGGCTAATCTCGCTAAATCTTGCTAGATCTTGCTCCCGGCGCCGGTTGGGACGGCGACGACGGAGTCCTTGGCTTCTTGTTGCTCAAGAACTTTATTGTTGGTTTTGTAAACCAGGGGTTCCCTGTGCCTTTTCTTGTTTTCGCGTTTCCATTCCCAAAAGTCATACATGCAGCCAATCGCGTTGCCTGTATATGGGTTTTTGAGGTTTGCTGCGGCGAAAAAGTCATGAAGTTCCACCTGGTGTGCTTCCCTGAGCTGCTCAATGCTCATCTCATATTTTTTGTGCTCTAAGGAAACTGCTTCGGCAACTGCTTCATCGCGCATGTGCTCTATGTCGATTTGTTTATATTTTCCGAGTATCGGGGTCACAGTCATGCGGCGTGTTAGAAAATATGCGGCAATAAGCCCGAAAATATGCAGCCATGAGTAATTGATTGTAAGGAAAATGCACATAGCAACCAAATTCAGTATAGCGGCAATGCCTACAACAAAACTGGCCATCCCGCCTATTGGGCCTCTCGTAACTTGAAGCAACGAGGCTATGCCAATCAAGGCGCAAACCGACAGATAGGCAAGCAGCAGTTGTGTTGGGATAAGTTCGTATACAAACAAAGTAAACCCAAGTGTGATGACGAGAAAAATCAAATATAATCCCCAGTCAATAATTGCATTAAATGTACGCATTGTTAAGCCCTCCGTTTCTGTGCTGCGTAAGCGGTGTATGTGAGCTTATTTTCCCACTGTACGGCCATAAAGTAAATATAATTATTTACGAATTTAGTGCTTTTTTTTACGTGCATATTGATAATAATGCCCCTTAACACAAGGGATGGCCAAAACTGCCGGGCTAAGTAGGGCAGAGCGGAGATTGCAGCTCTGCCTCCATTTTCAAATTACGCAAATTTTTAAGCAAATTTGAGTAATTGTAAAGAATTGTTAACACATTTTTTCATATGACACGTTACAATATTTGAGAAATTCTGACGAAGCTATGTCGACACATAGTTTCACCTCTAGAAAAGGAGTTATTATGAAGAAAATTCTAAATCTGAGTTTGGTGCTGCTGTGTGCCATTGCCCTCGCTTTTGCTGCTACAGCCTGCGGAGAGGCGCAGCCTGTTGAGGAACTTGCAGATACTGCGGCGACAGATGTTGCGGCTGCGAATGAAACGGAGCTTCCCGTGCAAGAAGATGAACCGGAACCTGAAGCGGAAGCTGAACCGGCCGTTGAGGTAGCGCCGCTATCATCTGTGATGGTTACGGTTGAGTCTACCTATTTCAGCGTAGCTCTCAGCGAAGATCTGGATTATACGAGATGGGCTGATCTTGTACCGGGAGCAGCCGGGCTTGATGTTGAGTTTAGTTCAGACTTTCTAGTGATGATGGCAATTGATGATCCCGGGAATTTCGCTTTTGCAGACGCTCCTGAGTTCTCCCAAAATTTTACCCAAGCTGAAATCATAGCCTATTTGGAAGCACTGGCGACAGCCTCAGGCGGAGGTGATTTTGTATCTTTTGAATTAGGTGAGGTTGAGACTTTTACGGTAAATGGCGTAAACGTCTATGAGATTCAGGTGCAAAGATATCGCGACGGCACTCCTAGAGGGGACCGTGTAACAATTTTCGGTCTATTTGAGGCCAATAACACATTTTTTGAATATATTTTCAATACGGAATATGAAGTGTTCGGCAGGTATTACCCGCATTTCAGGGCGATTGTGAATAGTATTGAAGAGCTGTATGTTCCAGACGCGCCGACCCAGATGCTCTATGATCAGGCTCTGCTGTCCAGAATGCTTAATCATGTGGTAAATCTCGAATTTGCTGAAATCGTTGCTATGACAGACGAGTATTTGGCCACATCCGGTGCCGATGAAGATGATATAGCCCATACAGTAAAAGAGCTTGCGCAGAGAGCCGATGAGCTCTTAGCACAAACGTACATACATGTAGATAGTTTTGACGGGCAGGTAACAATATATTACCCCGGCATCCGCGCTATCAGCCAATCTGTAAATGCACTGTTTTATCTCAGGCCAGGCAGTGTCCAGAGAGGGCTGGCTACATTTGAATTTCATTTTGACCAAGGCTTTTATAGAAATGGGTGGCTCTTTTTCGACAGAGCGAGCATAAGGCTTGCAAACGGCACATTCTACGAAAGCAACTTTGACTTCACTGACAAAATCAGGGATGTTTTGACGGGCGGCACCATCAGGGAAATAGGGCCTAGAAGCTGGGGACTGGGCAGAGATTTCACCAGGCTTATGTCAAATCTGGATGTAGACTATGAGCACGTTATCCGCTTTACAAATCGCGCCGAAGACAATCACGTTGACTTTGAACTCTCCTCTACGGAAGTCCGCGCAATGAAAACAATGCTGGAACTGTACACTGTTATTAGTGATCTAGGCAGCAGAATCCCCCGTGAATTTAGATAACTTTTAATAGTTCAATGGGCTCGAAAGGCCTGCACGGCAGCTACTGCTTAGCAGCGTGGAAAAGGGGGCTGTCGCACTAACGTGCGTCAGCTCTTTTGAAAAGGCGTCCAAAATTGAACAGACATGTTAGTCAATGGCAATGCTTAAAAATATAGAGAAAATAAACGGATAGTTTCTATAAAAACATTTGG
>Ga0209755_10004428_pt1 | contig 16646 bp, 14 predicted proteins | sample TergutCo191P1_FD_187301 | JGI IMG/M metagenome (GOLD analysis project Ga0209755, IMG submission 187301) | Cornitermes sp. P1 segment gut microbial communities from Petit-Saut dam, French Guiana - Co191P1 (SPAdes) (version 2) | ecosystem: Host-associated > Arthropoda: Insects > Digestive system... | reverse complement strand
TAGCATTGAAATGATTGACAAGACAATGATGCTATTTGCTAACTTTCATTCGAAGAAAGGTAAAGCTAGGCTTTTTGATTTGTTTCCTAGTGGATTTTTTGGTGTTTCATAGTTATGCAATACTGCCGAATAATTTAATCTCTTGACGTTAATCCCTATCTTATGATATAATGTAAACAAAATTAATCACCCAAAGGAATCTGATATAATGAATACTAGGGTTTATGAACCCGTAAAAAGCGAAAAAACTGACAATAATATGCAATCTATTTCACAAATACGAAATAAGCACAGACGGAATTATCGACATAACCCCAAAGAAGCGCGAATAAAGAACCGCCGTCCTATTTGGGCGGTACAAAAGGAGGAAAACCAATGCACCAACACCTAGTTTTACTGCATAATAAGTATTGCAATTTTAAAGTAGATGCGGTATAATAGAGAAAATGAGTTGTAGGAGGGGTTTGATAATGAGGGTAGGCGATTATGTAACAATAGATGAAATAAAACAGCAAGATGGTTGCCGCTGGGTTGTGTTGACGGATTTTGTTGATGGCAAATATGGCGGCCTCATTGGCGGCCTCATTAGATTTATAGCTGATACAAAAAGCGAGGCCGGTGAGGTTGCGGCGAGGTTGAACTTAGGTGGAACTGATGCAACGCTTGTCTGTGGTTCATTGGATGAATTGGTTGTTGGTGGGGTGCTTGTAGAATGATAGATAGTGAAATCATTACGCTTGAAATGGATATCGACCCGCATAATCAATGGTTTGTATATATTTGGACTACAATCGGCAATAAAAAATCGCGTGTCGGCTTTAAAGTTGATACCGGATGCAATTCGTTGGTACTTAGCCATAGCACCCTAAAAAGCATGGGGTTTTCGACCAAAGAATCTGATCTATCAAAATTACCTGTTGTTTCCGGCAGGCTTGCCAGCGGCGATAATCACACATTTAGAAAATTGGGTGCGGTGTCCTTGTTTCATGACAAAGGGCAAGCCTTGCAGATTTGTAATGCCGCCGCAATTTGCCATTCTACTTGCGAAACCCATGATCTTCTTGGGACGGAAGTGTTGAGCCAATTTGGCATTGTATCATTTGATTTGGATAATAAACTTATGCAATTAAATCAAGGCGTAGGGGTGCGGAGGTGAATAGCTTGCGCATAGCCATATATTCCAGAAAATCAAAGCAAACGGATCAGGGCGATAGCATAGCCAATCAAATTGCCATGTGCAAAGACTATGCTAATGCCCATTTTTCTGATTGCGAGTTTTTTGTTTATGAGGATGAGGGGTTTTCGGGGGGGAATATTGACCGCCCTCAGTTTAAAGGGCTGATAAAGGATATCACTAAAAAGGGTTTTGATGTGTTGATGTGTTATCGGCTGGATCGGATTAGCCGCAATGTGGCTAATTTTGCCGAAACTTTGGAGATTTTAGAGCGGCATGGGGTTGGGTTTGTTTCTATCAAAGAGCAATTTAATACAACCACGCCCATGGGCAAAGCTATGATGTATATATCCAGCGTTTTTGCCCAGCTAGAGCGCGATACTATTGCCGAGCGCATTACCGATAATATGACGGCCCTGGCGAAAACAGGGCGGTATCTGGGGGGCAAGACCCCGCAGGGATATAAAAAAATAGAAAAAATGACCGCCGATGGCCGGAAATATTTTGCATTAGTGCAGGATGACGAGGAAATCGGGCTGATCAAAATGTTTTATGAAAAATATTTGGAATGGCAAAGCATTAGCAGGCTTGAAAAACATTGCGCAATTGAAAGTATCAAAACCCGGAGCGGGTATAAATATAAATGCATATCGCTCCGCCGGATTTTAACCCATCCTGTATATGCCGCCGCCGATAATTGCAGCTATGAATATTTCAAAAATATGGGGGCGCAAATTTATGACCCGCCCGAAAAATGGGATGGCACTATGGGTATTGCTATATTCCGCAAAACTCATCACCCGCCCAAGGATTGGCTTGTTGGCGTTGGCACACATGCGCCGATAATTTCCGGCGCAAAATGGATTCAGGCGCAAAATATCATCGAGGAGCGGCGGGCACATACCAGGCGCAGGCCTATTGGCAAATGGGGCATTTTAAGCGGTGTTTTACGCTGCAAAAACTGCGGGGATTATATGCGGCCTTTTGCTAGGAGCAGCCATACAAAGCATTTTTACTATATTTGCTCCACAAAAGAAATTTCCAAAAAGCATCATTGCGATATTAAAAACATTCGCGGGGATATTTTGGATGTAGACATTGTGAGCACAATTTGCGATTTGCTGGATAACGATACTGACACGCTGGGGCATATGAAATCCAAACAAGCCTCGCCCGCCGATAAATTAAATCAATCCAGACAAGAGGCCGCCAAACACCGAACCGAAATTGCAAAAAACGAATCAGCCATAAAAAACCTGATTATGAAAATAGCAGAATCCGGCAATAGCACAATAAACAAATACATCACAAAGCAAATTGAGGATTTGGATGCGCATAATGCAGGCCTGCGCCTAAAACTAACCGCGCTGGAAAACAACCAAGACGACCTAGAGGCCGAAGTTGTAAATCAAGAAATCATCAACGAGGCCGCCGCCCGCATCAAATCAACAGATTTTGAAAAATCAGATTTTGCCGCCAAACGCAATATCATCAAAACTCTGGTAAAATCAATAGAATGGAGTGGCGAAAATTTCGCCGTTATTTTTAACTAATGTTTACCGTTTTCTAACATAATCAGTATGATTAGTAATATCAAAATTCCGCCCCTGCTTGCGATAAAATTCCGTAAAAATGCGATTTAGCGTCAGCGACGTTATGCACCAAACATTAGCAATAATGGCCTCCTCCGGCCATGTGTCAAAGATTTCATGGCTAGTGACATTTTTGATATAATCAACAAACGGCACACGGACATTTGGAGCCCAGTTTTCGGGGCGGCCTAGGTGGACTGTGATGAAATTGGGCATGATTACCTCGGATAGAATCCGGGGTAGGATTGGCTCGATTTGCGGCTCGGGCATGGTGGGGTTATCTAGGGCATGGCCGGCGATTTCCATGAATTCCGGGTTGCTTTCCTCGCCTTCGATTTCGGGGTGCAGCTCAATTACCTGAATCGAGGTGGATTGGTCAAAAATCATAATTCCATTATATGTCATGGGCCGCCAGCCCTCTGCCAGCACCTGCGCCGTATATACGGCATAGCGCGGGCTTTGGGCATGAGGGTCTTCCGTCAGCGCGATAGACGGCGCAGCCAGCTCGATATCGGGGATATGCCCGGTGGCATCGGTGGTATATTCATGCAGCACCCGCCCATGCTCATCGCTAATAATCACCCGCGCCCCGCCTATCAAAACCGCGCCCTCTGCCGCCACTACCTGCAAATGCAAAATTCCAACTCCCATATCTCTCTCCCCTTGCAAAATCATATGCAATAGTATATGAGGGTACAAGATTCTGGGTGAGGATAAATGGTGTTGGTGCATCCGCTTGCGTGCAAAAGATTTTTTCAACCACTGATAACCACGGATAAAAGACTGATAAAACCTTCAAGACCGGATTGTGTACGGTTGGGTTTATGGATACCCACGACCGCGTAGGGGCGGCCATTGGCCGCCCAATGTTCGCAGGCGACATCTATATATAATCGCGGATTTGTAAAAGGCGGCCAATGGCCGCCCCTACGTCAACGCGAATGTCTGCTTTGTAACTTGCTTTTTGGGGCTGGTTTTGTTATACTTTAGGTGAGGTGATTTGTGTTGAATGAGGAATTTTTTAACGATGTGCATAAAAAGGCAAAGGGATTGAAATATAATTCGATGAATTATGTTTGTTTTGATGATTGCAAAAATGCTGATGTTGTATGCAATGATGATGATTTGGTTTTGTTGAAAGACATGGGCGAAACGCCGGCGATGATTTATTTTGCTGCTGATGATTTTGGGCGGGTGATAGAGCATTTGCGCGATATGCCGGGTGAATTGCGATTGCATTTTGTGCCAAAGGAATATGTTTGGCAGCTTGCCGAGCTTGGGTTTGTGGAGTGGGGCGAGTATGTTGATTTTTGGAATAGGGATTTGGTAAATGCGGCATCGCAAATTGATAATGCCGATAGCCCCGAATATCTCGGTATCGGCGAATGTGAGGAGGCTTCTATGGTGTCGCAAAAATGCAAATTGCAATCTAGGGGTTTTGAGGGCGAAACTCCGGAATGGTTTGCGGATTGGCTAAAAGAAAACAAGGTTATTATTGTTCGCAAAAACACGATGATAGCGGGCTTTTGCTGTGTTTCTATATATGGCGAGGGCACAACGCTTTGGATTCGGAAAATTGCCATTGACCCTGTATGCCAGGGGCTGGGGCTTGGCAAAATACTGATGGAGCAAGCGATAAAATATGGCGTTAAAAATGGGGCTGCGAGAGGATTTTTGTCGGCTGATATTCTAAACAAAAACGCGATAGGGCTGTATAATAAATACGGATTTAATACAGAGGGCGCGGATAGTGAATTGCAAATGATTAGGGCTGTTTCCTTTTGAAATTATGCTTGTTTTCGGCGGAAAAATGTGATATAATGTCAAAGAGAAATTGGTGCGAGGTGTGTTTTTGTGAACGAGAAAAGGATTGGGTTTATTATTGGGGGATTGGTGTTTTTTGGGTTGCTTTTGATTCCTGCGCCGGGGGGGCTTAGTGCGGAGGCATGGCGGCTGGTGGCTGTTACTGGGCTGATGGCGGTTTTTTGGGTGACGGAGGCGCTGCCTATGGGCGCGACGTCTTTGATTCCCATTGTGGCCTATCCTTTGCTGGGGATTTTGCCCTCGGGCGAGGTTACGGCGAATTATGGCCAAAATGTTATATTTTTGTTTATGGGCGGCTTTTTTTTGGCCGTTACTATGGAAAAATGGAATTTGCATAGGCGCATTGCCCTTAGTGTTGTGCGGCTGACTGGCACTACGCCGTCGCGGGTTATTTTGGGCTTTGCTGTGGCAACCGTGATTATTGGCATGTGGGTTAGCAATACGGCCACCGCCGTTATGATGATTCCGATTGGGATTGCCGTGTCAAAGTCGCTGACCGGCAACGCGACCGACCCCGATACCCAAAAAAAGGAATCGAATTTTTCCCGATCGCTGATGCTGATGATTGCCTATGCCGCCACTATTTCCGCCGTCACCACAATTATCGCCACCCCCGCAAATGCAATCGCCGTTTCTGCCCTATATGAAATGTTTGGGCTGGAGGTTAGCTTTTTCCAATGGATGGTGGTGGGTGTGCCTTTGGGCGCATTTATGCTGATTATTGTTTGGCTTATTTTAACTAAACTGCTTTTCCGCACAGGCAATTTGGTGCTGGCGGGCGGCGCAAAAGATACTATTGCCCAAGAGCTGGCCAAATTAGGGCCCATGAAAATTCAGGAAAAGCTCCTTTTGGCGGTGGCGGGTTTAATGGTGCTAGGCTGGATTACCCGCGGATTTATCAGCACAGATGCATTCCCATTTATGGCCATGGTAACAGACACGCAAATATCGATTTTTGGCGCGCTGCTGCTATTTATCATCCCCGCCGGCTCTGGCGGCCAGCTGCTCGATTGGAAATCCGCCCTAAATATTCCATGGGGCATAATTTTGCTTTTTGGGGGCGGCCTCGCTATCGCCTCGGCTTTTACCGCCACAGGGCTGGCGGAATGGATAGGCGCATCCCTTTCGGAAATCGAGGGGCTGACCCTCTTTACCGCCGTTTTAATCGGCACGGCGGTGGTTCGCCTCCTAACAGAAGTCACCTCAAACACCGCAGTGGCCGCGCTTTTTATCCCAATAATGAGCGCTTTTGCAATAGCCCTAGAAATCCACCCATTCGCTATGGTAATGACGGTTTGCTTTGCCTCGTCCATGTGTTTTGCCATGCCCGCCGCCACGCCGCCAAACGCAATCGCAATAGGCAGTGGATTTGTAAAGCCAAAAGACATGGCAAAAGCGGGATGGCCGCTAAATTTTATCACAACCGCCATACTGATATTTGCAATTATGATTTGGTTGCCGCTGGTCTGGCAGGTTGATATTTCGGCAATGCCGCAGGCAGTGATTGATTTTTTGGCTAGATGATTTTTGGCTGGATAGGGGGGCTTGTGTGGCGCAACCTAAAGAAGATATGGTGCTAAAGGCTGTTATTGAGCTATTTAAAGGCGATGCTGTGAAATTTTTTGGCATAGACAAACAGATTGTTTCCGCTGTGACAATCTCTGCGGAATCCCGGACGGAGCTTTCGCATATTCATATTCAAAAGAATGTGGATGATTGGCTATTGGAGGCCGATGATGGCAGTTTTATCCATTTTGAGTTTCAATCCGATTATGACCCGCAGGATTTAAAGCGGTTTATGGTATCGGATGCGATGCTGTATTTTAAAGTCGGTAAACCCATCCGAACCGTTGTTGTATACACCGCCGAAATCCAGAAAACCCAGACCCGCCTAGATGCGGGCGCGATTCAATATGAGGTGGATGCCTTTTATATGTCCGCCATGGATGGGGATGCAGTTTATGATGAAATCCGCGCCAAATTGGCATCCGGCGCGGCTTTGAGCAAACAGGATTTAATGGGGATAGTATTTATCCCCATGATGAAAAGCAATGTTGACCGCATTGGCAAATTTGAGCGGGCTTTTGGCCTATCCCATAATATCGAGGACAAAGACGCAAAGCCCCAAATTCAGGCAATGCTGCAATTGCTGGCGGAGAAATTTGTGAAAAACCCGAATATAATAAAAAAATTAAAGGAGTTGGTAAATATGACAATTTTTCAACGAATGGCATTGGAAGAAGGAGAGCAAAAAGGTCGGCAAGAGGCAACCTTTGAGATCGTCAAAAAAATGCTAGAAACAGGCCTAGAAATCGAAATCATCACAAAAACAACCGGCTTAAACGAATCCGATATCGAAAAAATGCTGGCGGCGGCTCAATAAATAAAACATATAGGAGGAAAATTTATGAACAACCAAAGTAAACAAGATTTTGCCCATGCTTCATATGAAGCAATCGGCGTTTCGGCGGCGCAGGCCATGGAAAAATTGGCAAAAATTCCCATTTCCATCCATTGCTGGCAGGGCGATGATGTGCGGGGCTTTGAGGGCGACGGCGACCTATCCGGCGGCATTGCGGCCACGGGCAATTACCCCGGCCGCGCCCGCACCCCCGCCGAGCTAATGGCGGATTTGGATATGGCCCTAAAGCTAATCCCCGGCACGCATAGAATCAATCTGCACGCCATTTATGGCGTTTTCGAGGGCGCGGTGGATAGAAATGCCATCGAACCCAAACATTTCCAGCCCTGGATAGATTTTGCAAAAGCGCGGGGCATGGGTCTGGATTTTAATCCGACATATTTTTCACATCCAAAAGCCGAGCAAGCCACCCTATCCCATCCCGACCCGCAAATCCGCGGTTTCTGGGTTGAGCATGGCATCCGCAGCATTCGCATAGCCGAGGAATTCGCCCGCCAGCTGGGCAATCGCTCTTTGGTAAATATCTGGATTCCCGATGGATTCAAGGATATCCCCGCCGACCGCCTCACCCCCCGCCGCCTTTTGGCCGAGTCCCTAGATGCGATTTTGGCCGCGAGCTATGATAAAAATCTGGTGGATATCGCCGTAGAATCAAAGGTTTTCGGCATCGGCATGGAAAGCTATACCGTGGGCAGCCATGAATTTTATATGAATTACGCCGCCACCCGCGGGATTTTCTGCCTTTTGGATAATGGCCATTATCATCCCACCGAAATGGTGAGTGATAAAATTTCATCAATGCTGGCATTTTTTGACAAAATCGCCCTGCATGTCACCCGCCCTGTCCGCTGGGATTCCGACCATGTAATCCGGCTGGATGATGAAACCCGCGAAATCGCCAAAGAAATCGTGGCTCATGGCGCGGAGCGCGTGCTGATTGGCCTAGACTTTTTTGATGCCAGCATAAACCGAGTGGCCGCCTGGGTTATCGGGGTTCGCAATATGCAAAAAGCCCTGCTCTCCGCCCTTTTGACCCCCCATAAAAAACTCGCCGATATGCAATCAGCCGGGCGAAATACAGAAATTTTTATGCTCCAAGAGGAGCTGAAAACCCTGCCGTTTGGCCAAATTTGGGACGAGTTTTGCGCGCAAAACAATGTGCCTGTTGGAATAAAATGGTATGAGGAAATCGAAAAATACGAAAAGGAACACCTAACCGGGAGGTAGCCCATGATTAATCGTATAAATTTGCTAAATCGCCATAATCCGGTGCTGACGCAGATTCGCCCCGATTCGCCCCTGAGCGTGGGCAATGGCCGGCTGGCTTTTACCTGCGATATCACCGGCCTGCAAACCCTCTATTCCGCCCATTTGGAGGCCTTTCCCCTTTGCACAATGGCGGAATGGGGCTGGCATTGCGCCCCCGTCGCGCCCGATGATGCCGCGGGCAGCGGGCTTTGGCAAAAGCGGGGCTATTCGCAGGAGGATTTAGAGCAAACCGTTTATACGCATAATGGCAGGCAGGTGGCCTATCCCGTCGAAATCCAGCCGGGCAATGAGGGGGTCTATCATTGGCTTCGTCATAATCCGCATAAATTTAACATAGGCCGATTCGCCCTGATTTTAAATGGAAAACAAATCCAGCCCGCGCAAATTGGAAATATTAGGCAGGAGCTTATTTTATCAGAGGGGCTAATAAAAAGTTCTTTTGAAATTGATGGCATGCCTGTGAAAATAAACACCCTATGCCATATGGATGAAGATATGCTGGCATTTGAGGTGGTTTCCGAAATCGAGGGGCTGGCTATGGAAATTAGTTTTCCTTATGGCCATCATAGCATTAGCGGCGGCATTTGGGATTGTGATAATTTGCACACAACCACCCTCCAATCCGCAAATATCATCCATTTGCGCCGAGTGATGGACGATATTGATTATAATGTGTCAATATTGTCAAATGAACATATTTCTCGCCGCGACAAACACAGGTTTGTTATTCCTGTGTCAAACGGTCGCCTAAAGGCGAGCTTTGGCTTTAGCATGCATGCCCCGCAATTTCCTATCGATTATGATAAAGTTTTGACAAATAACCGCCGCGGCTGGGCGGAATTTTGGAATACCTGCGGAATCGCGGATTTTAGCCGCACAGACGACCCCCGCGCCCACGAGCTAGAGCGGCGGCTAATTCTCTCGTTATATCTTTCACGAATCCAGTCCAGCGGCCTGCCCCCGGCGGAAACCGGGCTTTCCTGCAATTCATGGTATGGCAAATTTCATTTGGAAATGCATCTTTGGCATACGGCCTATTTGCCCCTTTGGAATCAGGAGAAAAGCCTAATTGACAGCTTTTCTTGGTATCAGGAGATTTTGCCGGAGGCGCGGGCAAATGCGACCAAAAATGGCTACAAAGGCGCGCGCTGGCCGAAAATGGTGGCCTATGATGGGGTGGACAGCCCCTCGCCCATTGCGCCCCTGCTGGTTTGGCAGCAGCCGCATATTATCTACATGCTAGAAATGGCGTATTCGCGCCTTTCCGGCGAGGCGGCGGTCGAATTTATGGAGGAGCATTGGGAATTATTGTCAGAAACCGCGGATTTTATTTGTGATTTTTTTGTCCATAACGATTATACGGATAAATACGACCTTTTACCGCCCCTAATCCCGGCGCAGGAGGAATTCGACCCGCGGGATGTGCGAAATCCCGCCTTCGAGCTGGCCTATTTCCATTTTGGCCTAGGGATTGCCATAAAATGGGCAAACCGCCTAAATTTGCATTTGCGCCATTGGCAAAAAGTGCGGGAGCAAATCGCCCCAATGCCCGAATCTGCGGGCTTTTACCTATCCCATGGCAATTGCCCCGAAACTTTCGAGCAGTTTAATCGCGACCATCCATCGATGGTGGCGGCTTTTGGGCTTTTGCCCATCACCGAGCGGATTGACAAAAAAATAGCCAGCGACACTCTGGACAAAGTGCTGGAATGCTGGGATTTTCCGAGCATGTGGGGCTGGGATTTTGCTATGATGGCCATGTCGGCCGCGCGGCTTGGCCGCCGCGATTTGGCCATCGACCTGCTTTTGATGGATTCGCCGAAAAACACATATGCCACAAATGGCCATAATGCGCAGGTTGGCCGCGCCGATTTGCCGCTATATTTGCCGGGCAATGGCTCTTTGCTTTTGGCCGCCGCCCTGCTGATTGGCGGCTGGCCCGATAGCCCAAAAACCCCGGGAATCCCCGAAAATTGGCAGTTTGATTTTGAAAATATCCATGGATTTCCCGAATAATTGTCAAACAATTATCGGGGCGGGAAATTCGGACTTTTGGGGAAAATTAGCCGAACGTAAACCCAATTGGTATAAATTGGAAAAATAAATTTCACGTGCCAGTATTTTTGTTGCACCAGCTGGCAGTTTATGGGAATTTTTCAAATTTGTGACAATTGGCAGGGCGGATTTTCGGGATAATTCGCCAATCAAATCCGCGCTCTCGCGGCGAAATCCCAAAACCCGGATATATTCCGGGCTGGCAAACCGCGCCATTTCGGCCTTTGTGATACCCAGCAAAATATGCAGCACCCCGCGCGAAATGGCGGTGCGGGGGTATCGCTTTGTGGCGGCGGCATTGATAATATCGGAAATCAGGAAATGCCTGGCGGCCTTGGCAATCAGGCGATTTTCCATGCCCTCGGTAATCTCGGCGATTTTGGCAATGTCATTTTTTGGCTTTGTTGCAAAAATATGATGCAATATATGGCTAAAATTATCGAGGCGGTTTATGCCAACCTTTTGCTTTGCCTCTAAAAGTGCCGCAAAACCGGGCGGGGACATAAATTGCGCCAGCTTTGTGATATCATTATCAATACTGGCGCGAATCCCTGATGATGTAGCAAAATTTTCCATAAATTCCAAACTATGGTGCTCTAGCAATTTTCTGGGAATAGCTATTGGATTCAGGTGGGGCGCGAGATTTTGCTGGGCGATTAGATATTCGACAGCCAGAATATTATTTGGTTTTCTAATAATTTTGGAATATTCAGAATTTATTTCGCCCAGTGCGGCACTCCGGCTTTGGGCAAAAGAAAGCCCGGAATCAAGGTGTTTGCGCAGGCTGGCGCGAAATTCCGGAGGCTCATTTGATAATATATTAACAATCGGGAGCAAATCCCCCAAATTCCCGGTTTCGCAGCCAAAGCAAAAGGAATCGATAATGCCGCTATCCCCCAAAATTTTTACAGCGGCGCGGGCAAAAATCTGGGAGGTGGCGGCGCAATAGATGGTGGGCAGCTCGAAAACCGCATCGATACCGGATTCCAGAGCAATGCGCGTCCTGGCAAATTTATCCAAAACCGCCGGCTCGCCCCTTTGCACAAAATTGCCGCTAATAACCGCCACAACCCGCCTAGCTCCTAGCTTTCGCGCCTCTTTGATATGGTGGATATGGCCATTATGCATGGGATTATATTCGGCAATAATTCCACAAATTCCCGTCATATTATCCCTCCTAATATGTTAAACAAGCCGCAAAATCACCGGAATCAGGCCAATCACAAAGCCCAAAACCCCGCCTAAAGCCGCAATCATGGACAGCTGCTTTCTAGCAACATCCATCACAATCCGCTCCATTTCGGGAATATCCAAATCATTTATGCGGTCTTCAATTATTTGTCCAATATCAATTTTGCTAATAATTTTGGGAATCTGGCTGACAATAGCCTTTTTAACTAATGCTATCAATTGCGCTGTAAATTTTTCTCTGGCATTATCTGGAATAAATGAAAGAATCTGGGAAATGGGAGTATGCAAAATCTTTGATTGCAGATTGTTTATTTGCGGGGTCAGTTTGTTGGCAATATCTTCCAAATTTATGGGTAGCGCAGATAATTTCGGGGCGATATCAGATAGGCGATATTCCAAAAAACCCTCGCCGCGGGCTAGTACAAAAGCCGCCAAAGCCTTGCAATTGGCAGGTTCATTCAGATAATCGGTAATACCTTTGCGAATGCTCGCAAAAATTTTATCAGGATTGACAAAAAGACCGGCAAGCCCGCCCACATGCTCTTTGATAATTTTCGCCAAAAGCTCGCGCAGAGCCTCATCTACCTTTGGATTTGACAAAATTTTATCAGCCAGCGGCCCTGCTTTGTCTGCATTATCCGCAAGCCAGCCGCCCAGCCGCCCGGCGGCGTCTTTTGGCAAAAAATCGGCCAGCCGGCGGTCATTGGCCAAAAACTGCTCCGCCCCCGCCACAAGCCGGTCGTAGCCAGCAATAGCAATAGCCGAAACCCTATCCGCCCCCAGCAAATCCTCCAAAGTACCCTCATAATTAAATGCCCGATTTAAAAAATCGCAAATAAGACCATCCAGCCCATCCATCATAGAGCTGCTGGTTAGCATATCCTCCAAAACCCGGTCGGTCAGCACCCGCCCTTTAAAGGTTTGCCCGATTTTATGCGCCAGCCGCCCCCGCTCTTTTGGTATCAAGCCGGGGGTAAATGGGATAGGTAGCCCAAAAATCCTATGCTGCCTATGGGGGCGAAAGAGCATGGCAATAGCCAGCAGATTGGTAAAATATCCCAATGCCGCCGCCCCCAATGGCAGTAATATCATTTGTAAATCCAAAAAATTCCTCCAAAAAATCGATTATACCAGCCTGTGAATAATTTGGTCCTCGTTAATTTTGTATGACAAAGTCATCAAAGAATCGGCCAGTAATACGCTTTCCACCATAATGCGGCTGGGCACTTTTAAATCAATTTGGCAAAAATTCCAAATGCCGCGAATATTGGAATCTATCAAAACCGGCAAAACATCCTCAACAGCCTCGTCAGGCACGGTCAGCCCAACAATATCAACCTTATTTGCCTTTAGATAGCCCTCTAGCTCGTCCACATTTTTAATGGTGATATCGCCTAGCTTTGTGCCGATTTTGCTAGGGCAGGCATCAAAAATCGCTTTAAAGGAAAATCCGCGCTTTGCAAAGCCCTCGTGATGAACCAAGGCGCGCCCGGCATTTCCCGCCCCCACCAAAACCAAATGATACTCTAAATCCAGCCCCAAAATGCGGCTGATAACCCCATACAAATTCGCCACATTATAGCCATAGCCCTGCTGGCCGAATGCGCCGAAATTGTTAAGGTCTTGACGAACCTGAGAAGACGTAACTCCCATGCGCGCGCTCAGTTCCTCGCTGGAAATCCGCTCCACCTCTTTATCCATCAAATCGCCTAGGTGGCGAAAATACCGCGGCAAACGCCGCACAACAGCCATTGACACTTTTGTTTCTCGTAACTTTGCCATAAAATCCCTCCGAAAGCATTTTGTGAAATACAATGTCAAGTCCTACCTTATTATTTTAGCAAATTCGACTTATTTTGTCAATCCGCTTTTTGCCGAAAATTAAAGAAATTTTTACCGTCTTTTTTATAACGGAGCTCGTCAATAATTTCCGACATGTTTTCGGTGGCGGAAAAGTCCCGCAGACCCCACATTCCCCGCCATTTTTTCTGGGCTGGCGGGTCATTGATATTATTTTGACGAGAAAGCTCCGCCGCGCGAGCAATAACGCTATCGGGAATCCCCGCGATTTTTGCGGCATGTATGCCAAAGCTGTCGTCCGCCGTGCCGGGGGCTAGTTTGTGGGTAAAATAGAGGTCGCCATCGATTAGGTGGGCGGGAAAATGGAAACTTGTGACATTTTCAATTTCCGCCGCGCCCAGCTCGTGAAAATGGGTAGCGAATAGGGTTTTGGCGCGGGTATGGGCGGCCAGATGCTCGAGAATAGCCAGCGCAATCGCATAGCCATCGCGATTTGATGTGCCGCGGCCGATTTCGTCCAAAATTACTAGACTGTGGGGGGTGGCGTTGTTTAGAATAATGGCAGTTTCTGACATTTCTACCAAAAATGTGGATTGCCCCGCCGCCAAATCGTCGCTCGCGCCTATGCGGGTAAAAATCCGGTCGCAAATTTGCATATCAAAAAAATCACAAGGGACAAAACCGCCCATTTGCGCCATTATCGCCAGATGAGCCAGCTGGCGCAAGAGGGTGGATTTCCCCGCCATATTAGCTCCTGTGATTAGGCATATTAGTTTTCCTGTATCATCGAGATATAAATCATTCGGCACAAAATTAACATACTGCTCAACCACAGGATGCCGCCCACCTAACATGCTGATAATGCCGAGATTGTTAAAATTTGGGCGAATATAATTATACGCATCCGCCGCCTGCGCGAGGGATTGCAGGGCATCTATTGATGCAGTCATTTCGGCGGCCAGCTGGATTCGCGGGATTTTCCCGGCGATTTCCACAATTAAATCGTCAAAAATTTGTTTTTCCAGAATATTGATTTCCTCTTGGGTTGCTAAAATATTATCTTGCAACTGGGATAATTCGGGGGTGGTGAAACGCTCGGAATTTAGGAGGGTTTGGCGGCGGATATAATCATTTGGGGCGGCGGCGGCTGATGCGCTGCCTATCTCGATAAAATAGCCAAATGACTGGGTTTGGCGGATGCGCAGCCCCTTTATCCCGGTGCGTTTTTGCTCATGGATTTCCATGGTTTTTATTTGCTGGTTGGCGTTATTTAAACTATCTGCTAAAGCCGCCAATTTCGGGGAATGGGCGGGATTGAAAACCGCGCCTGTGCCGATATTTTCGGGGGCATCCGGGGAAATAGCGGTTTCGATAAATTTTACAATATCTTCCATGCGGTCAATTTCATTGGCAAAAAATACCAGCATCGGCGAATCCAGCGGGGCGAGAGCATCCGCAATGCCCCAAATTTGGCGGATAGACGCGGCCAGCGCGAAAAGCTCGGCCGGGCCGGCGCGCCCTTTGATAATGCGGCCGCAAATCCGCGGCATATCCCGCATTTTGCCCAGCGCGGCGCGGATGCTGGCGCGGATTTCCCGGGCGGCCTTTAAATCGCCCACCGCGCCATGGCGGGTATTGATTTCGGCACGATTGCGCAGGGGAGCCTCTAGCCAGCGGCGCAAAAGCCGCGCCCCTGCTGGCGTTTTCGTTTTGTCGATAATACCCAGCAAACTGCCCGCAAACTCGCCTGTGCGCAGGGTTTGGGTCAATTCCAGATTGCGCCGGGCTGTGGCATCTAGCATCATATGGTCATTTGGCAAAAATTGGGAAATTTTTGTAATATGCCCGGCGGATTGCGCCCAGTTTTTTTGCAAATAATCTATCAGGGCAGCGGCGGCGAAGGTCGCGCCATCAGCGGGTTTTAGGCCAAAGGCCGCCAAATTTGCCAGCCCGAAATGTTTGCATAAAAAATCATTTGGGCAGGCCGGGGGATTGTGGCAAACCGGCTGGATTTTCAGGGTTTGCTGGTTTTCATCAATAAATTTATCATTTACAATTATTTCCACAGGATTGATTTTTGTAATTTCTTCCATTAAATGGGATAAATTTTTATGGGACATCACCCAAAAATCGCCGCAAATCGCATCGCAAATCGCCAGCCCATAGCCAGCCCCTCGATAAACCGCGACAATACAGGAATTTTGCAAAATCTCGCCATTTGCCTCGGCATATTCGGCCATGGCGGGGGTGATGATTTGGGTGATGCGCCGCTCCATCAGCCCGCTGGGCGGCTTTTCGCCGATTTGGTCGCAAATAGCAACCCTATGCCCCGCCCGCGCCAGCTGCATGGCATAATTTTCACATGCAGAATGAGGCACGCCGCACATATCCCACCCGCCCCGGCGCGTAATGGCCAGCCCGAGGATTTGCGCGGCGATTGCCGCATCATTATCAAAAAGCTCGAAAAAATCCCCTAGCCGAAAAAATATCAATTTATCGGGATGGGTATTTTTGATATTTTCGTATTGTTTCATCACGGATTGATTTTCCATATTTTTCCTCAAATGATATTTTTTCCCATTTTTTGGGATTTTTCAACACAAGCCGAAACGGCATCAATAACCGCGCCGGAAAAGCCCTGCCGCGCCAGCTCGCAAACGGCCTCGATGGTAGTGCCGCCGGGGGAGCAAACCTGGTCTTTTAGCGCGCCGGGGTGCATGCCGGTTTTGAGCACCATCTCGGCCGCGCCCAAAACCGCCTGAGCGGAAAACTGCTGCGCCAAATGCCGCGGCAGGCCGTATTTCACCCCCGCATCGGCCAGCGCCTCGATAAACACAAAAACATAGGCCGGCGCCGACCCAGCCACCCCGATAAAGGCATCAAAAAGATTTTCCGGAATAACCCGCGCCTGGCCAATGCTACCAAATATCTGCAAAACCAAACCGATATCCTCGGTGGTCATATTTGCGGTGGTGCAAATGGCGGCCATGCCCTGATTTACCAGCGATGGCGTGTTTGGCATAGCCCGCGCCACCTTTGTATCCATGCCAAACCGCCCCGCCACCGCCGCCAGCGAAATCCCAGCGGCAATGCTCACAATAATCGCCCCGGGCTTTACCGCCCCGCGAATCTCGTCTATCACAGAAAAATACACATGCGGTTTAACGCAGATAAACAAAATATCCGCATCCTCCGCCACCTGAGTATTTGTGAATGTTACATTTATCCCATAATCATCCGCCAGCTTTCGCAGCCGCCCCGAATCCAAATCCGAGGCGATAATATCCGCCGGGGCAATCTCGCCAGAGCGAATAATCCC
>Ga0209755_10004427_pt1 | contig 16647 bp, 12 predicted proteins | sample TergutCo191P1_FD_187301 | JGI IMG/M metagenome (GOLD analysis project Ga0209755, IMG submission 187301) | Cornitermes sp. P1 segment gut microbial communities from Petit-Saut dam, French Guiana - Co191P1 (SPAdes) (version 2) | ecosystem: Host-associated > Arthropoda: Insects > Digestive system... | reverse complement strand
CGGCAGGCGTCGTCCGTCGCAAATCGCTTCTGGAACTCCAGTATGTTTATGCTTTCTTGTTGGGCCATTGCTTTCCTCTTTTTTTAGCATACAACTGTGCCTCTCCTGTGTCAACTTGAGAGGCGAATTACTATAAAGACCGCGGCAATTGCCACATTCCCCCGTTTGTGCTATCCTGAATCGATGGCCAAAAAGCAACAGGATTTTTTCGACAGGCTCCAGACCGTGACCGAGTCGCTTCTGACGCGAAGGAACAGGGCTCGCCGAATCAAGAAGGAAAAACAGAAAAAAAAGAACCCCGCACTTGACTGGCTCGAGGCTTTCCTCTGGGCGGCGGGCATGGTGCTGTTGGTGAATCAATACCTCCTGCAAGCGTATCAGATACCTTCCGGCTCCATGATCGACACCCTGCTTATCGGCGACAGGATATTCGTCAACAAGCTGGTGTACGGGCCGGAACTTCTGCCGGGCATCTGGAAAATGCCCAGCCCGTTCAGCCCGGAACGGAACGACATCATAATTTTCGAAAACCCGTCCCGCATCTCGCGGGGTACGGCTTTTGACATAGCCCAGCGGATTATCTACATGCTCACCCTGTCGTTCGTGGACATCGACCGGGACGAGCACGGACAGCCCAGGGCGAATTTCCTTATCAAACGGGCCGTGGGGATGAGCGGCGACCATGTGACTATGGAAAGGGGCGAGATGCGGATTCGTTTCGCCGGGGACGACCGGTGGACGGACGAACGGGAATTCGCGGCGCAACGCGGATGGAGGCATTCCATAATTCGCCTTATGAGGGAAGAGGATTACCGGACGCTGGAAATGGCGGGAAGGGCCGCCGCATGGCGCCAACTGGGTATGTCCATACCGGAGTACCTGCGCAATGCGGAGATATCCGCGCACGGCATTCGTTATGCGGACAGCCGGGCTCTGGACAAGGCGTGGCTGGAGACAATGAGGGGCGCCCTGCCGCACGACCACCGGTATGCGAGGGAACATGCGCGCCGATCACTGGGCTGGTACGTTCCAGAAGGCAGAATCCTGCCAATCGGTGACAACCGCGACAATTCGCGGGATGGGCGCGACTTTGGGACGGTGCAGCTTTCCAGGGTGCTTGGCAGGGGGGCGGTGATATACTGGCCCCTAAGAAGAATCGGGGCCCTAAGGTAATGGGTTAAGGGGGGACAAGAATGTTCAACAAATCATTGCAATATTCGGTCGCGGCGCAGAAACGCGAACGCTACAAACTGATTAAGGTGGCGTTCACTTTGTTGATCCTGTTCGTGCTGTACAACATCGTTCACACGTTTTTATTTTCCGTGTGGGTCATCCGCAACGATTCCATGCAACCGGGCCTTCAGAACGGGGATCGCTTTATCGTGGTTTCTTCCACCCTGCCCTTCCTGTTCTCGGAACTAAGGGGCGGCGGCGCGATCCACTACAACCGCGGAAACCTGGTGCTTATCGACAAATCCCGCGCATACGGTCGAAGCCCGTTTTTGGTATTCGCGAACAGTCTCGTCAGATTCTTTACCGCCCAGCAGGTGAGCATTTTAGGCACGGGGGAGCATCTTTACATGAAGCGCCTTGTCGCTCTTCCTGGCGACGAGGTCAGCATGGCGAATTTCATTATGCGTATTCGACCGGCCGACAGCGCTTTCGCACTCACTGAATTCGAGCTTGCCCACAGACCCTATTATCCGGCTATCCCGCAGGTGCCGGCACTGTGGGACACGACCCTTCCCCTTTCGGGGTACATGAGCGGCATCGTGCTTGGCCCTGGCGAGGGTTTTGTCGTGTCAGACGACAGGGGAAGCACGGGCGATTCCCGCACATGGGGGCCCATCAGCACCAGAACGATAATCGGCAGGCCGGTGTTCCGTTTCTGGCCCCTGTCCAGGATAGGCTTCCCATAAACGCGGCGTCGCTTTACATACACGTCCCCTTCTGCGCCGGCCTTTGCGATTACTGTGATTTTTTTTCCGTCGCAGTTTCGGCGGACGGATCCCGCGGCATTACGGAGATGGACATGTTCGTGGACGCGGTGCTTGGCGACGCAAAAGATCAGCTAGCCTTTTTTGGGATAGAATGCGTGCCCAGCGTCTACATCGGCGGGGGCACTCCTTCCGCGCTCGGGGCGACCCGCATGGATCGGCTGCTTTCCGGGATAAAAGCCCTGCTAGATCCCTTGGCCGATGGCCCCGCGGAATTCACCGCAGAGGCTAACCCCGAGTCGGCGGACGAGGATTTCCTGCGGGCCTGCGTCGCCGGCGGCGTCACCCGGATAAGCCTTGGCGTTCAGACTTTCCACGAAGAGTCGCGCAGGCAGATAGGGCGCACAGGCGATCCCGCACTGATTGCCCGGCGGCTCGCCCTTGCCGCCGAGCACTTCCCCGGCGCTTTCTCCGCCGATCTTATCGCCGGCCTTCCCTTTCAGACGGCCGCGGTTCTGTCGGATGACATCGAGCGTCTGCTTGAGTTCAAACCGTCCCATGTCTCGCTGTACGGCCTTATACTCGAACCGGAAACGGCCCTTGGCAAACGGGTTCACGGCAAACGCGGCCCCGCCGAAGGCAGGCGCGCGCTTTCCCTGCCGACCGAGGACGAGGCCGACGCTCTCTGGATCGCCGGGCGGGATATGCTGGAAAAAGCCGGGCTGGGGCAATACGAGGTTTCCAACTTCGCCCTGCCGGGCAGGGCCTGCGCCCACAACATTCGTTACTGGCAAATGGAAAACTGGCTGGGCGCCGGCCCGTCGGCCTCTGGAACGGTAATCATCGAAAACGCGGACGGCCCTTTGAGGGGGCGGCGGCTTACCTATCCCCCGGACATCGCCGGCTACCTTGCCGCCCCCCGGCCTTTTCTGCAGCTTGCCTGCGACGAGGAACTGTCCCAGGACGATCTTATGCGGGAAAGCCTGCTCATGGGTTTCCGGTACCGCGGCGGGCCCGATCCGCAAAGTTTTGAAAGACGATTCGGCCGCGACATCGAGGGCTGCATTCCCGAAACCGTCGCCCGGTGGCGCGAAAAGGGGTTTTTCGAAACGGACGCTCCCAAGGGCAGGCTCGCCCCTTCCAGCGAAGGGCTGCTTTTCGTCAACAGCTTTTTGCGCGACGCCTTTGCGGAAATGGATCGCGGGATTATATAGCAGCTAAGGAAGCACTGATTTAATCCAATGGGGATTAAATCAGTGCTACTTAACCGCATTTGCGCACCGCAGGGAGCAAATGCAGAGGGAACCGCTGATTCCGCTGATTTATTCAGCGGTTCCCTAATGGCCCATCCGCAGACTTTCCAATTCGCGACGGGCCTGCCGCTGCACCGACTGCGGTCGATCCGAAGAGCTTAACATTAGCAACATGCGCACGCCCGCCTCGTAAAGCGCGGGGCCCGAAAACCGGCAGAGCGCCCCGGTCGCCGCGGCAATCGAAAGGAGCAACTGCTCGTTGCGGACGTTTGCCGGACTTGCCACGGCCGCGAACGCCTCAAGAGCCCTGCCTTCGGGGTCAATGCCGATGTCGCCTATCGCGGCGGCGGCGGCGGCCCTTACCGCCGGGTTTTGCTCCCTCCTGAAAAACGTGGCCAGCCATGGCACGTTCTCGCCCGACCCGATGCGGGACAGAAGCCGCAAGGCCCGAACCCTGTGGGAAACCGTTATGCGCGGCTGTCCGCCGGGCCATGCGCCGGCCTCCGCCGTCTCCTTCAGAAAGGCAATCCACTCAAGTTCGTTCCCGCCAACCCTGCCGGCGAGAATTCCACTTTGGATTGCATCGAGTTCCCGTCTGATCATGTTTTCGTTGAAACGCATGGGCGAAGCGGAGAAAGCGGACGGGGGGGGATCTCCGGTACCATAGGAAGCGCGAGCGGCCGGGTTGTTCCCGGCCCGAACCCGCGGCGCAATCCAGTCGTCCAGCCGCCAGGCGTAGAGTATCCAGTCCGTACCACCCGAATACAGCACCCCGTTGTCGCCAAGAGCCGGAAGACCAGACACGTTTCTGAGCGCGGCGATCCAGAGCCTTCGACCGCAGGCGGTAAAACCTGTGGCCCCGTTCGCAGTGAGCACATGCACCCCCCGCTCGTCGTAAAGCACAGCCGCGGCGGTCGTCTGCGCACCCGCCCCGCCCTGCCGTTGCGCGCCGATATGGCTGTCCGTCGTCCACAGAACCTCGCCCTCGGCCGAAAGCATGAGCGTCTGCCCGTTGGCAAGAACCACCGCCGCCCGGGAATCCATGCCGGCGGCCGCAAGCGGCGGCGCGGGCAGGCCGGGAAGTCTGACCGGGCTAGTATTCGGCGACGATGGATCGAGCATACTGACGTCGCCCGTATGGTGAAGGGCCAATACCACCGGGGTTTCTGGCGAGGGATTCGGCGAAGCGGGTCGGCTGATGGAAACCAGAAACGCGGGGGCGGAGGGAAGCCCCCACCGCATAACCTCGCCGAAGGGACCGATGCGCAGGGCCTCGCCGTTTTCCAACGCCAGAAGTATCCCCCCGGACTGATCCAGCCAAGGGCCCGCGCTTATCCTGTGCTCGAAGTCCCGCCGCCAGAGCAGGTTTCCAGAAGCGGTGTAACAGGCGATTCGCCTTGCCGTGGGCGCAAACACCCTGCCGTCCCAGCCCAGAACCACAGGCCCCACAAGTTCCCCGCCAAGGTCGGCCCGCCAGAGTTCGCGGCCCACCCAGTTCACCGCGATCAAGGTTCCGTTGGTTCTGGCAATGTACGAGGTGCCCTCGCGCGAGCGGGTAAGGAAAGGGCTCAAACGACCCCTCGCGGCAAAGTTCCAGAGCGGCCTGCCGGACAGGGAATACGCCCGAAGACTTCCCCCGTCCGTTATCACCGCCAGCGACTGCGCCCGAATCACCGGCTGACCCAGCACCATCCCGCCCAGGGCTTGCCGCCAAAAATAAGTGCCACCCCCTTGCACCATCTCGCCGGCCACCATGGGGGTATTGCCCTGCGCGAAAAGCCGCAAAGCACAGACCGACATCAATAACAGCAACCTGAACCGCATACCTAATAAATGATAACGAAAACACGGCGAATCCTCAAGCACTCGGTCTGGGGTGCGCTTTTGGGGGAGGATACGAGCGTCTGAGGCCGCGTCATCGTTCCAACCTGCATGAAATCAGGGTGCGCCTTCCGTCGCCGCATAAATTTCCATCATCAGGGCTTCGATTTTGTCCAAATCTGGCAGTTTGGGCAGCGCGGTATCCCGTGCAGACGCATCAAAATCCGTCTGATACTTTTCCGCCAGAGCAAAGATTTCGTCAAAGGAGCAGCGGCCACAGCGGATATCGAGCAACAAGTCGCGTTCGGCCTTGCGTTTCGTAATGATGCCCTTGCCGTCCAGAATGTCCTTACCCGTTATGAGCAAACGGATTAAGTGCATCGCATGTTTGCAAAGATGCGCGTCGTCTTTCTTACGATTGCGGTGATTCAACTTGCCATAGGTCTTGATGATATTGTGCATCTCACCGTAAATGCCGGCAAAGTCGCGGATGGGATAACCTTGCAGACTAACGTCGAACAGGAGCCTGTCGTTCTCCAGATAGATGCGCATGGAGGTTTCGTCGAGGGTGGCGTACTTGCGGTTAAAGTGGTCGAACTGACGTTTCAGCGTGTTGCAGAGGTGCCTTTCCTGTTCGGCTTCGTTGTACCGGTCATGGCAGAGTGCGTTGGACAGTCGCCTAAGCTGCGCCATGGCATAATTGCCAAAACTGCTGATAACCCTTTTTGACAAAAACAAACCCGCATTTTCCCGCAGCAAACGCCCCGAGCGTGTCGCAAGAACAATGCTGTCCTCATCGGTGCCAAGCAGTTCCAGAGCGTTGGGATTCCCGTCTGCGCACATTGACACATATTTTTTCAAACCGTAGATGACCGTGTCGGTCGCCAGTTCCTCAAACTGACTGAACACCTCCAGCCCGTACAGGTACCGCACCGGTTCCACCAACACCCCGCGCAAATCCAAATCGCTGTCCGCGACATTGGTACCGTAGCCGTGGGAACCGCTGAGCGTCAGGTAGATGCAGTTTTTGAGATCGGAATTTCCGCGGAGAAAGTCGTATTCCCGCCCCTCGAACCGCCGCATGATGTCATTCATTCGGGCGCACCATTTCCAGTATTTCGCGGAAAGCTTTGTCCGCCTGCTCATAGTTTCTGTTCTTTTCATGATGTAGCGCGGAAAGCCGGTTTTCCACACTTGCACATTCCGTTCTGAAAAAATCGACAAGGATTTTATCCTGTGGAATCATATCCCCTTCAAGGGCCGTTTCCTTTTGTCGCATCAAAAGCTCGATGCGATCCCGTATCGCAGCCGACACGTCAATTTCGGCAAGGTTTTTGCGATACTCCATGTGCGGGATACTTCCGTGTGCCTCGATGAACCCAATGCAGGCAAGCGGGCGCATCACATAAAAGTATTTTTTAATTTTCGCATTGGCGGCTTGTTCGATTTCCGCAAGTTTGTTCCGTGCCATGCTTAGGTAGTGCCACGAGACAGCCACGGGATTGAAAAACGCCTGCCCAACACGCCAAAGCACCCGCCAAACACGCTCGTCCTTTCTATAAACCACGCCGGATGACAGCCATTCCAAAATGACGGCATTGGATTTGACAAGAAGCGCAACGGCTTTTTTCACATCCCAGCCGCCCAGGTCGAACACGGCATCCGGCGTGAACTCAATAGTATCCTTCTCTTCGAAAACCGAGAGGTACGAGACTTTTGGCTTCACATACACGAACCGACAATCGTAATCCGAGTCTGGCGAGGCGAAGCCCCAGGCGCGGCTGCCAGATTCAACCGCCAACGGGATTTTTATTCCCCGCTCAGCTTCCATCACGGAAAGTCGCTGCAGGATTTGCTTTTGGGTGTCATCCATGTCGTTACCGGGCATGGCGGAAAGGGACATTCGTTCCATGGGACATGATACCGGTTTTGGGGTGTTTAGAAAAGGCTGAAAACGCAGAGATGGTCTTAAACCTTTCGGTATACGTTCCCACCAGCTACATCCTTGAAAACAAACTCCACAAGTATGTGGATAAGCCCAACAACATAAACCACACAGGTTAAGAGATGGGTAACACCGCCCTTGCACCGAACCTGCGAAACATGGTAGAATGCAAAAACAGGATCAATCATGTGGCGAAACAAGTTGGCGGACAGCTCAATGGGAATATGTGCAGGCAAATCCGACAGGGAGATTCAAGTATTCGAGGTACAGCTTCGGCAGCGGGAGATTGAGTGTGAGATTATGGAGATTGAAAGGAGTTAATCATAATGAATAAACCTAAATTCGAAACCCCAAGCCTCATCGTCGAAAACATAGCAAAACTCGCCAAACTATTCCCCGGCATTGTCGCCGAGGGCAAAATCAATTTCGACCTTCTGCGTTCCATGCTTGGTGATGAAGTATTCGGCGACGAAGCCTACGAGTTTACATGGGTGGGCAAACGCGCTGCCATTGCTGAAGCTGGAAGATCCATCCGCAAAACGCTACGCCCCTGCGTGGAGGAAAGCAGGGACTGGAACACCACCGAAAACCTCTACATTGAAGGCGACAACCTTGACGTGCTGAAACTCTTGCAAGAAAGCTACCTTGGCAAGATCAAGATGATATATATCGACCCGCCGTATAACACTGGAAACGATTTTATCTATCGTGACGATTTTTCGCAGAGCAAAGAGGATTACGATGAAGAGGCGGGCATGTATGACGAGGGCGGCGATCGCCTGTTCCGCAATACGGAAATCAATGGGCGTTTCCACTCCGATTGGTGCAGCATGATTTATCCACGATTGGTTCTAGCCAGAAACATGCTTCGTGATGATGGCGTGATTATCATCAGTATTGATGACAATGAACAAGACAATCTGAAAAAAATGTGCGATGAAATTTTTGGAGCGAATAATTTTATTGCGCAAATTGTATGGCAAAAATTTCATTCCGTAAAAAGCAATGCTTTGCACAATATTTCCAACAGTCACGAATATGTATTTATATATGCCAAAAATGCTCTCAGTGTTAGTTTTAGCAAAGTGCCAATGACAAAAGAAGCTCTAAAAGTGTATAAAAACCATGACAATGATCCACGGGGGGCATGGCGAACAGCACCATTAACGGTGGGTTTATTAAGTGGCGCAAGAGGTGAGGCTTATGCGAAAACGGGTGTTTCTACAGGGATTTACGAAATAATCGCTCCAAATGGCAAACGCCACTTGCCGACTGCAGGGCGTTGCTGGCTTTCTAAATCCACTATCGAAGAACTAAGAAAAGAAAATCGAATATGGTGGGGTGTAGACGGTAACGCTATGCCTATGCAAAAAATATTTCTTTCAGAAAAAGGCGGAGTCAAGGTCACCAATAGTTTTTGGTCGCATACTGAATACGGAAGCAATAAGAAAGCAAATGAGGAGATGAAAGAGCTGTTTCCAGATGCAAACATGTCACTTACTCCAAAGCCCACATTACTATTACGGAAGATCTTAGCGATGATTGATACTCATGATGGCATCATCCTAGATTTTTTCTCTGGTTCCGCCACCACCGCCCACGCCATTATGCAATCGAATGCCGAAGATGGCTGTAAGCGCAAGTTCATCATGGTGCAATTGCCAGAGGTATGTGCCAAAGGAACGGAAGCCGAAAAAGCTGGTTTCAAAACCATTTGTGAAATCGGCAAAGAACGAATCCGCCGTGCTGGAGAAAAAATCAAAGCCGAAGCTGGCTCTGTAGCGCAGAACCTCGACATAGGCTTCCGTGTCCTTAAACTGGACGACACGAATATGAACGATGTGTACTATTCTCCTGGCGAATACACGCAGGATATGCTACAGAATATGGAAAGCAATATCAAACCCGACCGCACGGACTTGGATTTGCTGTACGGCTGTCTGCTTGACCAGGGCTTGCCTCTTTCCATGCCGCATACCCACGAAAAGATCGATGGCTTCACCGTCCACACCTACAACAGCGGCGACCTCATCACCTGTTTCGATGAGCGTATAAGCGAAAAGGCAATCCGTGAAATCGCTGGGCGCAAACCCTTCCGTGCCGTGTTCCGCGACAGCAGTTTTTCCAGCTCACCCGAAAAAATAAACGTGTTTGAAATTTTCAAACTGCTTGCGCCCAACACAACTGTTAAAGTGATATGATGAAAGGATGGTACTAATTATGGACAAAAAAAACCAAAAACTCTTTCTGGCAAGCAAACAGAGAATCGATGAAAAAAATCTATTTAATCGGGTATCTGAAATAATAGAGAATCGAAAATCCACGGGGATATATGCCAACCGCAAAATTACATTAATGTATTGGGAAATTAAGCAATATACGGCAAAGCGTAAAAAAATATTGATTCGTGCTGAGGGGTTTAATACCCCGCTGCTTGCGGCGGGGTTCGTTCATTATCATTATGAAAGCAAAGACAATGATGCGGAAAAGGATAATGGCACATGAAACTTAAATTCAGACGCCAGCTTTTTCAGACGGATGCGGCAAATGCGGTATGCGATGTATTTGCGGGGCAGCCGTTCCGCACACCGACCTATATGATAGACCAAGGCATGGACTCTGGCAATGGACAAATCTCCATGCGATATGACTTCACTGGTTTTGGCAATGCGCCCATTGTTATTACCGATGACAAGGCATTGGATCATATCCGAACCATACAACGACAGGGACAAATCAAACCGTCCGACACGCTAGACGGGCGGTTTAATCTAACCATAGAGATGGAAACAGGCGTTGGTAAAACTTATACATATATTAAAACAATGTATGAACTCAACAAGAGATATGGCTGGAGCAAGTTCATCATTGTCGTACCAAGTGTCGCCATCCGTGAAGGTGTGTACAAGTCGTTCCAAGTGACAGAAGAACATTTTGCAGAGGGCTATGGCAAGAAAATTCGTTTCTTCATATATAATTCTGCACAGCTTACCGAGGTTGACCGCTTCGCATCCGACAGTGCAATTAACGTCATGATTATCAACAGTCAAGCGTTCAATGCAAGGGGCAGGGACGCAAGGCGCATATATATGAAGTTGGACGAGTTCCGATCCCGCCGCCCAATTGACATTTTGGCAAAGGCAAATCCTATTTTAATAATCGACGAGCCGCAATCTGTTGAAGGGGCGGCAACAAGAGAACGTTTGCTGGAGTTTAACCCTCTTTTCACACTTCGTTATTCGGCTACCCACAAAGCCACCAATATTTATAATATGGTTTACCGCCTTGATGCGCTTGAAGCTTACAACAAACAGCTTGTCAAGAAAATCGCAGTCAAGGGAATTTCGATTACTGGAAGCACCGCCACCGAAGGGTATGTTTATGTGCAGAGTATAAATTTATCGAAAGGTAACCCGACCGCCACTATTGAGTTTGATCTCAAGGGCAGCAAAGGAATCCGGAAAGTGGTGCGGGTTGTCAACGAGGGTTACAATCTGTTCAAAAACTCTGGCGAACTCGCCGAGTACAAAGATGGATATACCATCATGCGAATTGATGGCAGGGATACTTCCGTGGAATTCACCAATGGCAAGAAGCTGTTTGCGGGGGATGTTGTCGGCACAATCAGCGATGAACAACTGCGCCGTATTCAAATAAGGGAAACGATTCTTTCACACATCGAACGGGAACGACAATTGTTTCCCAAGGGCATAAAAGTCCTGTCGCTGTTTTTCATAGATGAAGTGGCAAAGTATAAACAGTATGATACAGGCAAAGAACAAGGCGGTATTTACGCAAATATTTTTGAGGAAGAATACAAGGCTATCATTGGGAATATGCAACTTGAGTTGGCGGACTCGCAGGGATATCTTGCGTACCTCAAGGGTATTGATACCGAGCGGACACATGATGGCTATTTCTCCATCGACAAGAAAAGCGGAAAATTGGTTGACAGCAAATTAGGCAACAAACAGGAACGTACTTCCGATGATACGGACGCTTATGACCTTATCATGAAAGACAAGGAGCGTCTTCTGGATCGCCGTGAACCTGTACGGTTTATCTTTTCCCACTCTGCCCTTCGTGAAGGCTGGGATAACCCAAACGTATTTCAGATTTGCACCCTAAAAAAAAGCAAGAGCGATATCCGCAAACGGCAGGAAGTGGGACGAGGGCTACGACTTGCCGTCAACCAGGACGGCGAGCGCATGGACGAAACCGTTTTGAGCCGAGATGAAGTCCACAATATTAATGTGCTGACTGTTATCGCAAACGAAAGCTACGACAATTTTGCCAAGGGACTGCAAAGCGAGATTGCCGAAGCAGTTGCAGATCGTCCTCATAAGGTTGAGGCAAAATTGTTTAAAGAAAAGTTTGGCGAGGATACGGCTACTGCCATTCACGAAAGCCTTATTGAAAATGGCTATATAAAACGTGGAGAGCTTACCGATAAATACTACGAAGACAAAAGTAACGGCATTATAGTTCTTCCTGATGAAGTCGCCAGCCGCACCGCAGATGTTGTCGCCATACTGAATTCCGTCTACGACCCGAATGCCAACATGCCAGAAGATGCCCGCAAAAACACCGTTGAACTGACGCTTGACAAGGGCAAGCTGGATAGCCGTGCATTTAAAAAACTGTGGTCACGCATAAACGGCAAAAGCTACTATGTCGTTGGCTTTGACGAAGAGGAACTGATAGGAAAAGCTGTCAAAGAAATAAACGACAAGTTGCGTGTATCAAAGATTTACTTCAAGGTAGAGACTGGCGAGCAGATAGAGAAAATCGAATCCAAGGAACAGCTTAAATTCGGCGAAGCCTTTGTCCGCAAAGACTCGGTCCGCAAGAAAGCTGCCCCAGATATAGCGATAAAAGCAAATTCCTCGGTGCGTTATGATCTTATCGGAAAAATAGTTGCCGAAACTGGATTGACAAGAAAAGCCGTAACAAAAATTTTGATAGCGATTGAAAAATGCGTCTTTGACCAGTTCGGTGACAACCCTGAAGAGTTTATTATTCGTGCCAGCAAGATCATCAACGAGCAAAAGGCCACGGCGATTATCGAGCATATCACTTACGATAAACTTACCGCCGCTTTCGGCACAGAAATCTTCACCGAGCCAGAACTGAAAAAAGGAAGCCTAAGCGTAAACGCCATGGAAGCGAAGCGTCATCTGTACGATTATGTTATTTACGATTCCGCCAATGAACGCAAATTTGCCGCCGAACTGGAATCGCATCATAAAGAAGTGGAGGTTTATGTCAAGCTGCCGCGTGGATTTTACATAAGCACCCCTGTTGGCAAGTATAATCCAGACTGGGCGATAGCGTTCCACGAAGGCAAAATGAAACATGTATATTTTGTGGCCGAAACAAAGGGCAATATGTCCTCGCTGGAACTACGTGAAATCGAAAAAGCGAAAGCCCATTGCGCACGCGAGCATTTCCGCGCAATCAGTGGCGACAGCGTAGTCTACGATGTGGTGGATAGCTACAACAAACTTTGGGAGTTGGTGCATGGCTAACCAACTTTCTGCCAAGGCTTCCATCACAGTCTTACAATTATTCATATACAGGAGACGCCATGCGAACAACATTGCAAGCCTTCCACCACCGCCCGCGCATTGAGCGAGTGGGGGAAAACATGCGCCCATTTGAGGTAGTATCGCCGTTTCAGCCAGCTGGAGATCAGGGAGAGGCGATCAAAGCACTTGCCGATGGAATCAAGGGGGGGGATCAGCACCAGACGCTGCAGGGGGTTACTGGCTCCGGCAAGACGTTCACCATGGCAAAGATCATTGAGGCGGTGCAGATGCCCACGTTGATCGTCAGCCACAACAAAACGCTGGCGGCGCAGCTCTTCCGTGAGTTCAAGGGGTTTTTCCCACACAATGCGGTGGAGTACTTCGTTTCTTATTACGATTACTACCAACCGGAGGCTTACGTCGCAAGCCGCGACCTGTACATCGAAAAGGACGCATCGATAAATGACGAGATCGAGCGGATGCGCCTTTCTGCGGCGCGCAGCCTGATGGAGCGCGAGGACGTGATCATCGTCGCAACAGTTTCCTGCATTTACGGAATGGTCACGCCAGAAGTTTATCGCAAAATGACTTCAACGTTTTCGAGGGGTGAGGTCGTTGACGTGGAATCGCTGATCCGCCGCTTCGTCGAGCTGCAGTACGAACGTAATGATGCGGTGCTGGAGCGCGGACGCTTTCGCCGTCGCGGGGACACGCTGGAGATTTTCCCGGCTTACATGGAAGAAGCCTACCGGGTCGATCTTGACTGGGATCGGGTGGAACGGATACGCCGCTTCAATCCGGTGTCCGGGGAAATGCTGGAAGAGCTTGACCGGGCGTTGATCTACCCGGCAAAACAGTTCGTCATGCCAGCGGACATGGTGCAGAACGCAATGGGCGCAATTCGGCAGGAACTTGCCGACCGGCTTGAGTTTTTCAAGGCCGAGGGAAAAATCATGGAGGCGGAGCGGCTGAAGACCAGAGTCGAGTACGATATCGAGATGCTGACCGAGATGGGTTACTGCCCCGGCATCGAGAACTACTCTGCGCTTCTAGCCGGGCGCAAACCAGGCGAATCCCCGGACACGCTGATCGACTACCTCCCAACGGAACACCTGACCTTCATCGACGAAAGCCATGTTACCCTACCCCAAATCGGCGCAATGTACGCTGGGGACCGCGTCCGAAAACAAAGTCTGGTGGACTACGGCTTTCGCCTGCCCTGCGCACTGGACAACCGGCCACTGCGCTATGACGAATTTGTTGACAGGCTTGACAAAACGGTTTATGTTTCCGCAACCCCCGGCAAGGTCGAGACCGAGCAGTCCACACGGGTCGTGCAGCAACTTATCCGCCCCACTGGGCTTCTTGATCCGGAGATCGAGGTGCGCCCAAGCGAGGGGCAAATGGAGGACATCTACGGCGAGGTTCAAAAGCGCATAAAAGCCAGGGAGCGATCGCTGATACTGACGTTGACAAAAAAAATGGCGGAAGACCTTACCGACTATCTTTCTGGCCTTGGGCTTAAAGTCCGCTACATCCACAGCGAGGTCGAGACGATCGAGCGCGTGGAGATCCTTACTCAACTTAGGCAGGGGGAGTTCGACATACTCGTCGGCATCAATCTTTTGCGCGAGGGCATCGACCTGCCGGAAGTATCGTTCATCGCTATTCTGGACGCGGACAAGATCGGCTTTCTACGATCGCTAACAAGTCTTGTGCAGATAATCGGGCGGGCGGCAAGGAACGCCGCGGGCAAGGTGATCATGTACGCCGACCGCATGAGCGAAGCGATGGAGAAGGCGATCGCCGAGACCGCCCGCCGTCGGGAAATTCAGGTCGCCTATAACGAGAAACACGGCATAACGCCGTCAACGGTGAAGAAGGCAATCGCCGACATTCTGATACGCCACAGCGAGGAGGCCGGGGATGCGGCGGCGGCTTCGATAGAGATGTTGAAAAAATCCTACAACGTTCTTGTCCCCGACCAGCGCAAGAAACTTGTCAAGGCCCTTGAAAGCGAGATGTTGGAACACGCCAAGAAGCTGGAGTTCGAGCAGGCGGCGGCGATTCGGGACGAGATTGAACGGATTAAGGCCGTGGGGAAAGTTTAGACCGGTCGGCTCATAGCCTTGGATCGACCGGCTCGCTTTCCAATGCCAATATTCCGAAAACGCACTCATGCACGCGGTAAAGTGGTTCGTTTTTCGTGAACCTTTCCAGCGATTCCATTCCAAGGGCGAATTCGTTGAGCGCAAGGTTGCGTTTTTTGCCAAGGGAACGTTGTTTCAGCCTTTCCAGATTGCCGCTTAGCAGGTATTCGGGGCCGTAGATGATTCGCAGATATTCCCGACTGCGGCATTTCACCGCCGGTTGCAAAAGCCCGTTTCCATTCACGGCGATAAAGTCAAAAGGTTTCACCACCATGCCTTCGCCGCCCGCCTCCGTCAGTTCCTCCCACCATTTTATTCCCGCCACGATGCTGCCTTCGTCGGACAAGTCAATCGTCATATAATTTGTCGCGATAAAAACGGGATCGGTGCCGGTCATGTATTTAGCGATGGTTTCCATGTGCGAGACATGGTTTTCGGCGTTCCATGTTTTCCCCTCGGTGGCAAGGATGTGAAACGGCGCAATGCGATAGTCATCGATGCTTTTTACATCCCAACAGTATCGTCGGTAAGCGTCGGTGTACAGGGCAAGGGATTGTTCGCGTTCCGAAAGCCTTTCAAGAAGTTGTTCAAGATTGACACTCACATTCGACCGCGGGTTTGGTTGGGACACAGGTTGGTTTGCGGCAAGCGTTTTAATCGCGTCATTGACGGCGTTCGCCGCTTTCGCAAGCCCGCCGCGACCCGAGCGGCCTGTGGGAGCGTACTGCTCCTTCAAAAGCGCCTGCGCCTTCGCCGACCACAGCATAAGTTCGGCATCCACGCAGATCCAGTCGGTGTCAAAATCGGCCCAGAAAGACGATGCAGTCAGTGCGTTTTGCAGTCGCGTTAAAATTTCGTTTTCGGTTTTCAGGTCATCGAAGAAGGGCCTGCCAGTGCGCATGTAGACAATGCCGAACCTGTCGTCGCAAGCGCCAAAACGCCGCGCCGCCGTTTCCGCATCCTTGCAAAGCACGATAACCGCACGCGACCCCATGTGTTTTTGTTCGCAAACAACCTTTTCCATACCGCGTGTTTTGTAATAGTCAAACGCCTCGGTTGGGTGTTCCAAATAGTCGTTTAGTTTGCTCGTCTCGCATGGCGACATCGTAGGCGGCAGGTAAATGAGCCAATGGGGATCGGCAGCGAAACGGCTCATCAGTTCCAGTGCAGCAACGGAATTTTCTTCGTTTATCTTGATGGAACGGCGAAGCCCGGTGGCAAGGTGTTTCTTACCAAGAACGTCGTCAATGTTAAGCATGTCGTCGTTATCCACACGTTCGTTTTGCAGGGGCTTTACGAATGCGTAATATTCCCGTTTTGCGTTTACCTGCACGATTTCCTTTTCCGGGTAGCGATACGCGGTCAGCTTGCCGCCAAACACGCAGCCTGTATCTATGCAAACGGTGTTGTTAAGCGTCTGTACTTCGGGGCTGGCGATATGGCCGTATACCACCAAGGCTCCGCCGCGGTAGTCGTTCGCCCAAGGCAGGCGCACTAGCAAACCATATTCGTCGGTCTCGCCGCTGGTTTCCCCGTAAAGGCAGAACTCCCGCACGCGGCCGGAGGATCGCCCGTGGTACTTTTCCTTTAGCCCCGCATGGGAAACGACCAATTTACCGCCGTCAAACACGTAATGGCTAATCAACCCGTCAAGAAAGTTTTTGGCCTCTTCGACAAACCCCGCATCCTGCGTTTCCAGTTGCGCAATCGTTTTGTCAAGCCCGTGGGTCAACCGACAGCAATTCAAAGTTTCAGAAATATTATAACTTTTGGAAGAAGCCAGCATTCGAAATGGCCAAGTGTTCTTTGCCAATCGTGTAAATATATATACTTTCGCCTCTCAAGTTGCCACAGGTGAGACCAATTCCTCATAGGTAACAGTAGAAGAGGTCATGCAGGCGTTCAGCAGCCTGTCGAACAATTGCCCCTCGACACGGCGGCGGTTGAAACGAAAACAGAACTCGTCAAGATACGCCTGCATATGCTTTTCCCCCAGCCCATGGTACGTTCCCA
>Ga0209755_10004426_pt1 | contig 16652 bp, 17 predicted proteins | sample TergutCo191P1_FD_187301 | JGI IMG/M metagenome (GOLD analysis project Ga0209755, IMG submission 187301) | Cornitermes sp. P1 segment gut microbial communities from Petit-Saut dam, French Guiana - Co191P1 (SPAdes) (version 2) | ecosystem: Host-associated > Arthropoda: Insects > Digestive system... | reverse complement strand
CAAATGCGCCAACCCCACCCGCCACAATCGCAATAATCGCCGAAAAAAGCATTGCCGCTTTTTCTGCGCCAATGTACGAAAAAAGTCGGCGCATCGCTCCAAAAAAATCTTTTGCTTTTTCAACCGGGACTTGCTTGCGCTCACGCATTGCAATTTTCCTTCCTTGACAAAAAAGTTTAACATTGCGAAAGTGTAACGTAGAGAAATTTTGGGGTCAAGCATAGCCCTAGTGTCCCATCCCGCAAAAAAGCGAAGTTGCCACGGGGTCTTTTTGCCGAAAGCCTGCGTCAGCCCCTCCTCGCTTGCCTTCGGGCAAGCGTCGTCGGTGCTTCCTTGTCTTTCGACAAAAATCCTCCCGTGGACAACTCCACTTTTTCACGGGATGGGACACTATGTCTTGTTGAAAGGTGGAAGCAGAATGAGCGATAAAAATCTGGCGCAAGCCGCACTGGACGCGATGGAAATGTCGTATTCGCCGTATTCGAAATTTCGGGTGGGTGCGGCGTTACTCACCGTCGGAGGAAAAATTTACACCGGCTGCAATATCGAATCTGCGGCGTATTCGCCAACAAATTGCGCAGAACGAACGGCACTGTTCAAAGCCGTGTCGGAAGGCGAGAGAAAATTTGCGGCAATCGCAATTACAGGCGGTTTTGCAAATGGCGAGCCGCAGTTTTGCTATCCCTGCGGCGTGTGCCGCCAAATGCTTGCCGAGTTCTTCGCCCCCGATACACGCATAATTATCGTAAAAACCGCAGAGGATTTTAGGGTTCATGCGTTTGAAGAATTGCTTCCATTCGCTTTCGGCCCGCAAAATTTGGAGGAAACCCCATGAAAATGTACGAGATTATAAGCAAGAAAAAACGTGGCGAAGCGTTAACAGATACGGAAATTCGGTGGGTAATCGGCGAATATTCTAAGGGCGAAATACCGGATTTTCAAATGTCGGCACTTCTTATGGCGGTTTATTTCCGTGGAATGACGGCAATTGAAACCGCCGCACTTACCATGGCAATGGTGGATTCCGGCGAGAGGGTAGATTTGTCACCCCTTAAACCATCGCCCAATTGCATTATGGTGGACAAGCATTCCACCGGCGGCGTGGGCGACAAAACAACCCTTGTGGTAGCACCCATTGTTGCCGCCTGCGGCGTTCCCGTAGCAAAAATGAGCGGTCGTGGTCTTGGCCACACCGGCGGCACAATAGACAAGCTGGAAGCAATCCCGGGACTGCGCACAAATCTCTCCGGTGCGGAATTTTCATCCATTGTTAAAAAAGTTGGGCTGTGCATTGCAGGGCAATCCGCAAATCTTGCTCCTGCGGACAAATCGCTGTACGCTTTGCGTGACGTAACCGCCACGGTGGACAGCATCCCGCTAATTGCCGCAAGCATCATGAGCAAGAAAATCGCCGCCGGTGCGGATGCAATTTTGCTGGACGTGAAAACCGGCAGCGGCGCATTCATGAAAAACCCGGCGGATGCCCGTGCGCTGGCACAAGCCATGGTGGATATCGGAAAATCATGCGGGCGGCAAACCACCGCAATAATCACGGATATGTCTGCGCCGCTGGGGCGAGCAATCGGCAACAGTCTCGAAATCATCGAAGTAACACAGCTACTTAGCAGCACATCTTCATGCTCCGCCATGCTCTCGAAGCCGGATACAATTTCTGCCGTACCCGAAAATTTGCGGCTTCTCTGCGAAGAGCTTGCCACAGAAATGCTGGTGCTTGCAAAAAAGGGAGATGCCGACAAATGCCGCAGTCTAGTGCGGGAAGCAATATCAAGCGGACGTGCATTGGAAAAACTTGCAGACATGGTTGAAGCGCAAGGCGGCGACCGTTCCTACATCGAGAACCCAAAAAAATTCTACGCACAACAAGCGACCTTTGTTACAGAAATCGCCGCACCACACGGCGGATATATTTCCGTGACGGATGCGGAAAAAATCGGGCTTGCGGCAATGGCACTTGGCGCAGGACGAGCCAAACCGGATGACAAAATCGACCCCGCCGCCGGAATAATTCTCAATTTCGAACCGGGAGACTATGTAAATGCGGGACATCCACTCGCATGGTTTTACACAAATTCGGAAGCCCTTATCTCCCCCGCCCGGGAGAAATTTCTCGGCGGGCTTATTGTTTCACAAACCAAGCTATTCCCTCCGGCTCTCATTCACGAAAAAGTGGGTGCGCCCTGCTGCGAAAACTGATGACGTGTGTGCAAACGCACGCATTCCCATGAAGCCGGATTCACTATTTCCCAGCGAACGAAAAAATTATGGTATAATCCCGCAATGGAGGGAGGGTCTGCCATGGCCGACCACATACACACCATTCCCGTACTGGATGCACTGCGCAAGCCAAATGCTTGCGCTTTTTGCGTGATGTACGAAAAACTCGAAAGCGATGCACTAGACTTTATGACAGGCCCGGCATATATGGAGGACGATGTTCGCCTTGCCACAAATAAAATCGGCTTTTGCAAACAGCACCTAAGTGCCATGCACGCCCGTCAAAATGCCCTTGGGCTGGGTCTGATGTTGCACACGTATATGCAGCAGCTAAACAAAGACATCGCCGCAGTTACAAAGGCACGTATCCCTGCGGGATTTTTTTCGAAAGACAAAAGCGGAACCATCGGCAAGCTAAAAAGCCATTTGCAAAAAACCCATGAATCCTGCTATGTGTGCGACAAAATCGAAAACACTTTTGCCCGCTACATTGATACTTTTTTGCATATCTGGAAGCAGGGCGGCGAAGACGCAAAATTAATACACGAGCAAAAAGGGTTTTGTATGCCGCATTTTATACAGCTTCTTGGTGCGGCAGAAAAACTTGGCGGCGGCAAGCGTGAAAAATTTCTGGACGAATTTTTGCCAAAGCAGGAAAATTTCTTTCGAGAGATGGAAGCCGACCTCGAATGGTTCACCCTCAAATTCGACCACCGCAACGCCGACGAGCCGTGGAAAAATTCGAGAGACGCACTTCCCCGTGCGATTGCACTGCTAGGAGGTGACGCATGATGAAAGCGTATCCGGCTTCGAGAGAATGCTTGCGCTCGCAGACTGTCCCCGGTAGTCGCCGTGCGCCGTGCGCACTGGGAGGTGGCGCATGATGAAAGCGTACCCGGCTTCGAGAGAATGCTTGCGCTCGCAGACTGTCCTCGGCAGTCGCCGTGCGCCGTGCGCACTGGGGGGTGGCGCATGAAAGAAGAATTTGCGAAATTTCGTGCCATGACCTTTGCGGAAATGCGCTGGTATATTTGGGAGTACTACAAATTTCACATTGTTGTGCTTATCCTGATGATTTTTTTGGTTGGCACTTTTGTAAATGCACGCCTTAATCCTCGCCCGGCAGAATATTTGTATGTAGCCTGGGACGGCGTTCCTGTTTTGCCATGGCAGCTTGACGAGCTTGCCGTGCGCCTAGCTGTAATTGCACCGGAGGGCGGCCGTGTAACCGTAAGCAACTACACAATGCAGGATAACCCCGGCATGAACACTGCGCTTCAATCCAGATTTATTGCGCTGATGTATCTTGGCGAAATGGATATTTACATTACCACACGTGCCGGAGCGGCACAGCTTTCTGCCCACGGATATTCCCGCCACGTAAACCCCGTACGAGAATATCTTGCGGAAATAAACCCCGCACTTGACTTGTATTTGCAGCCACGGCTTTATGCCGCCGGCACAGATAACTACATGGCAATTTCCTTGGGCGGCTCGCCGCTTTTTGCAGAGCTTGGCATAGACTGCGCCGATGTGTACATGAGCGTGTTTGCCTCAAGCCGCCGCAACTATGAAATCGCCCGGGCACTGGAGGTATTTCTAATGGGAGGTGCGTCTAATGAGGGCTAAAATTCCGCCGCATCGCCGTGCAATTTTGTTCATGATTTTTTTGATGCTGTACGGTTTTTTATTTTCTTTTGTAATGAGTGTAATATTTTTTGCGGTTTACGTGTCTATACCATATGACGAGTTCTTAGATTTGCGTGCAGTAGTAACATCACCGTGGTTTATCATGTTTGGGCAAGTGATGGCACTGCTTGTGCCGCTGGGTATTTGGCTACTTATCTTCCGTGAAAAATTTTCACGATATGTGCCAAATGCGCCCTTGGGTGCGAAAAACATTGCCTACATCGTGTGCATAAGTTTGTTGCTTGTGCCTGCGGCAAATGTAATTTCCGGACTAACAATGTTTTTTTTTCCAAACGAAATTGGCGATTTTATGATGGAAGCCTTTACTCATCATGGTTTTTTGATGATGATACTTGCGGTTGCTGTCACACCGTCTATTTGCGAGGAAATCGTTTTTCGTGGGTATATCCAGTCCGAATATCGGTACAAGGCGTTTTGGACAATGGCGTTAATGAATGGTCTGTTTTTCGGGATTATTCATAGCAGTCCGCAACAATTTTTTTACGCATTTGCAATGGGCGTGGTTTTCGCATACATGGTTCATGTCACGGGAAGCGTACGTGCGGGAGTTTTGTCCCATTTTGTGATGAATGCTTCGTCTATTTCGCTACTTGCGTTCTCGCTGAGAATGATGGAGCTTTTTGGCGATTACATGGAAGCCGCACCCGAACCGGAACTTTCCGAGCAAGCCCAGCTAATGATGGCACTTGGAATGTGGGGTACATTTGCAATTTTTACTACAACCGGCGCAGTCTTCCTCTTCATAGCATTCCACAAACACAATGTACGCACGGCGTACGGCGATAACCGGGGGAATATCTCCGAGGCGGAGCTTTCTCTCGAAGCCGGGTACAGTGTGCGTGGTGGAAACCGGGGGAGCGTCTCCAATGCGGAGATTTCTCCCGAAGCTGAACGTGCTTCGTTTTTTGAAATTGCTCCGTTGCCGGAAGATGTGCCGGATTCTCCGCCGCAAATTGTAGAAGAAACGCTTTCGCCGCCCAAAAATAAAAAAGACCTACTTATCGACACGGTTTTAATTTTGATAATTCTTGCCTTGTATGTAATTTTCGTTTTCGCATAAGCTATACAAACACGTGCAAAAAAATCTCGCCCCAAATGCGTTATTTTTTTGAACCGGTTAGTGACATCAACCAGTTCATTTTGAAAATATGTGCCAAAACCGGCTACGAGAGAATGCGTTAGCAACAATAATGCGTCCCCGGCATTCGCTCCGGCCGGGCCGGCATAAAGGAAGACCCGACCTCAGGGGGGGGATGAGGCCGGGCTTTGAGGGGGGATATTTAGTTGTCGCCCAAACCGTAGGTTCAGGCTACACAAATAATATTTACCATTTCATGCAGAAATATACCTCGTACTTGAAAAAAATTTTTTACACGTGTATAATGCGCACTAACCTTGGAATTTCAAGGTAATTTCTGATTAGGAGGCATTCAAATGCAAAAAAGACGTATCACAGCAATTGCAGTTTGTTTCACCCTGGTTATGGCGATTTTTGCGCCCCTTGCCGTTTCCGCAGACGGAACGGTTGTGTACCAACTTGCAACAGACGCAGGTATCCAGGCATATGCAGTTGGCACAGAAATTGATGGTTATGTAGGCTGGGACGATTCCTTTCTTCTTAGAGTGGGCGATGTTGCCGCTACCGTAATCGAAAGCCGCTACGGCGGAAACGGAATTCGCATCTCTGGCCGCACAGATTCTTGGCAAGGCTTGGACATTCAAGCCGGCGGTTGCTTGGGTCGTGAGGGCATCACACTTTCAGACGCATCTTACACCATTCGTGTTAGAGGAACAGTGTCCGGCAATGTGCCGCTTCAACTTGCAGGGGGCGATGACCCTTGGACAGGTTTCTTTGGCGAAACAGTATCCGGCGATTTTAGCATCGAGCATACTTTCACCACAGATGCAATCATGGGCAACGGTTTTGCCGCCCGCGGACATATCAGAATTAACAACACCGGAGCAAACACCGGCGATTTTGAAATTCACGAAATCGTAATCGCACGTGGCGACAGTATCCCCGATGAACTTCCCGGTGCTGTTGCAATCGCCGAAGTACCGGCAGACGAGCCGGAATTGGGCGATGTACCCGCTGATAACGGCGAAGAAGAACCCGTCATAGACGAACCCGTTATCGAAGAACCCATCGAGGTAGACCCCGTTGTGATTGACTTGCCTGTTGTTACGGTTACAGATGGGGTTGAAATTCGTCTGCAAATTGGCAATTACATCGCTCATGTAGATGGTCAAGCACAAACCCTTGTTGCCGCACCGTTTATTGGCGAAGGTGACCGCACAATGGTACCTTTCCGCTTTATTGGTGAAGCTATGGGCGCAACTGTTACCCACACAGATGCCACAGCAAACCGCAACCTGGTTGCCCATTTCGTACTTGGCGCAAATGCCATTGATTTGGAAATTGGTGTGCGCTTGTACGATGATGCCGGTGTCTACATGGGAACGCCCGTAATAGTTGGTGCAAGCACCCTCGTTCCCGCACGTTTTGTTGCGGAAAGAATGGGCGGCGTTGTTGCCTGGGACGGCGGAACTCAAACCGTAACAATCACAATGAACTAGCACGTATAACCACGTAGCAAAGACGAATGCCTTGCAAGTGGACTTCTGCTTGCAGGGCATTTCTTTAACATAGATAGGGGGAGCTTTCTCCCGTAAAAAATGAAAGGAAGGATGTAATGAAAAAACTTTGCATTTTGGCGTTTTTGTTGATGTTCGCCTTTGTGGCTTGCGGCAACAATCAAGAGCCAACGCCGCCCCCGGCACAGGAAATTGAGACTCCTGCCACGCCGGAAGTGCCGCCTGTAGATGAAGTACCGGCGGACGAAGAACCCGCAGACGAAGAACCGGGTGAAGACTACGAACCCGGCGAAGAGTACGAACCGGCAGATTACGAGCCGCTCGACGAAGAACCTGCGGATGAAGAACCATCAGATGAAGACCCATCGGATGAAGAACCCGCAGATGAAGAACCCGTTCCCGCACCGCAGGCTCTTGAGCTTCCCCCCGGCGTGGTTTACTCCCTCTCCACGGATGGATATTTCCAAGCCATGGAGGTTGGCACATCCGGCTCTGACGAGCGTGTGCTAACCACGGAGTATCTTATGGGTGCGGGTACGCCCACGTTTTCTGTAATCGAAAACCCACTGGGTACAGGCAACGCACTTCGCCTAACCAACCGTGACCAAACCTGGCACGCAGTAGACATTGTGACATCTGCGATGAACCTTGACACGTCGGCGAATTCCTACTTGCTTACCATCCGCGGAAGCATTTCGCAGGCGGGCAACGTAAATGTTGGCGGCGGCGATTCGCCATACGCTACGCTGTTTTCACAAGCGGCGCAGATAGGCGAATTTACGCTAACCGGCACCGTTACGGCATCAACCATTGCAAATGCCGGCGAGCGAGGACATTTCCGTGTGTCTGTAAATAATTTGCGGGATTTGGAAATTCATGAAATCACCCTCGAGCGCATAGACTTAGTTGTCCCGTTTGCAGTTCCAGAGCGTGCGGCAAACGTAGTGTACTCTCTGCGTACGGATGCGTATATCCAAGGGCGTACCCCGGGCGATTCCGGTCTTGGTGCGGCAATCTTGGGAGGTTCGCAGTATCTTACAGATGCAGGAAATCCCATTTTCACAGTGGTTTCGCACCCAAGCGGTGATGCAAGCCGTGCGCTTCGTGTATCCAACCGTGCCGAAGACTGGCACACGCTGGACATAAACGTAGCGGCAATGGGGCTTAATCTTGCCGGTGGCAACTACACCATCCGTGCAAGCGGCAGAATTGAAAACCCGCCGGCAGGCTCAACCGCAGACTTTATGGGAACGGGCGACCCGTGGGGACGTTTTGGCGCAGTTGAAGTGGGTGCGGACGGTGCTTTCACCGTGGAAGGCGTAATAAATGCGGCTTCGATGGCGGAAAACGGTTCTACCGACAGAGTACGACTTGCGGCTTCCAATGAAGCTGGCGAAGCAGTGTTTTATGTGTACGAACTTGAAGTGATTAGAAACTAGGAGGAACTGAAAATGAAAAAAGTTTGGATTTTGGCAGTAGTTATGGCATTTGTACTTGCCCTTGCCGCTTGTGGCGGAAATGGCACACCGGCACCGGCACCGCCCGCACCACCTGCACCCGCAGTTGACATTCCCCCTGTGGAAGCACCCCCAGTTTACGAACCCGCAGTTTACGACATTGATGTGAATTATTACGAGCCGGACTATGACGCATACGATGCCTACGACTACGATGACGAACCCGCTTACGACGAATACTATTCCGATGGATTCTATGCTGACGAACAACCGGTAGATGATGAACCCGCAGACGATGAACCCGCTGATGAACCAGTAGCAGACGAACCGGCAGATGACGAACCCGCCGATGAGCCTGTAGCGGATACACCCGCACCCACAGTTGCGTTGCCCGCAGGCACACAGTACAATCTTGGTGCTTTCACCGCACCTCACAACTGGGCACCCGGCTGGAGTACCGATGGCAGAAACGACAATTCGTATCCGTTGCAAATGGAAACATTGCAAGCGGCTTCCCATCTTGTAATTGAATTTTCCGGCAACCCGGAAACCGTTATCGAGTTCACACTGATGAGCGAAGGTAATGGCTGGTCTTGGACACAAGTACCTGTTTGGAACTCCGATTACGTTGATTGGGATTCTGTGCTTGCCGCAGGCAACTACGTAGCTGTTATAGATTTGGGCGGCGTAGAAGGCTGGAGCGATTTTGTTAGCGCAGGTCCGGCGCACCTTGGTGTAGGCGGACTTGGCGGCAACGACGCAGTAACAGTAGGCACGTACCTAATCTTAAACTAGTGCGCACGGCGCACGGCGATAACCGGGGACACGTGTGCGAGTGTGAGCATTCTCTCGAAGCCGGTGCGCATAGTGGAAACCGGGGACACATCTTCGAACGTGTGCATTCTCTCGAACGCCATGTTTGATTTCCCGGTACACAAAAAAGGGGCTGTTGCAAATTTTGCAACAGCCCCTTTTTTGTCATTCCGGGCTTGACCCGGAATCCCCTTTGTTATCCACTATCCGAGGGGGATTGCGGGTCAAGCCCGCAATGACGGCGTAAGGATTTCGTATTTCGCAAAAGCCCCTTTCACACCACAAGCCACCCTGGCTTCGAGAGAACGCCCACAACCCGCACACGTGCCCCCGGTTATCGCCGTGCGCCGGGCGCACCGGCTTCGAGAGAACGCCCACAACCCGCACACGTGCCCCCGGTTTCCGCCGCGGGCCGGTTGCCCGCCTATTCTTTGTTTGCTTTGCGGTGGTAGGAGCGTAGTTTGCGAAAAACTTTGCCGTGTACTGTGTCGGCGGGGTAAGGGAACGTGCCTGCGGCAAGGCGCATCAAAATGGGAAAGCCCTCGTCAATATGCTCGATGGGGTATATGTGGAATTTTCCCGCCTTTACCGCACGAATAACCTCGTCTTTAAGCACAAGGTCACGCACATTTCTGGATGGGATAATCACGCCTTGTTGACCTGTTAGTCCACGTTTTTTACACAGGTCGAAGAAACCCTCTATTTTGTGTGTCGCACCGCCAATTGGCTGAATTTCGCCGTGTTGGTTCATGCTTCCCGTGATGGCAATATCCTGCCTAATCGGAATTTCTGCCAGTGCGGAAAGCACGGCATAAAGCTCGGTGGAAGATGCGCTGTCGCCGTCCACGCCATTGTAATTTTGCTCGAAGCAAATGCGTGACGATACCGAAAGAGGAAAATCTTTCGCATACGTTTGTCCCAAATATCCGATTAGAACCTGGATGCCCTTCTCATGAATAGAGCCGGACATATCCGCTTCTTTTTCGATGTTTACGATACCGGCCTTGCCCATGTACGCCGTTGCGGTAATTCGTGTGGGCTTGGCAAAAATATGGTCGCCGGTGTCAAGCACCGCAAGTCCGTTGATTTGACCGATTTTTTCGCCATCGGTGGAAACCATGATACTGTCTTCCTCAATCATTTCCGATAGCTTTTCTTCGTACATATTAAACCGATAATCCCGGTTTTTGATAGCCTTTTTCACATGGGCGGCGGTGACTTTTTTTGCAGACGCTAACCGTGCCAATGCCGCCGCTTCCTCCAAAATTTCTGTAAGGCGGTTAAAGCGAGTTGTAAGGCGGTCTTTGCGCTCGGCAAGGCGTGCGGCATATTCTATGATAGCCGCAATTGCATCCGCCGCATAAATGCGCCCGTCTTTTTTCGCCCGCTGTGTAATAAAGTTTGTTATCTCTGTCAAGTTTTCATCGGTCAGTTTCATTTCGTAATCGAAATCCACCCGCACTTTGAAAATCTTTTCGAAGTAGTCGTCATAGTTGTGCAGTATGTCGTAATAATATCCGCCGCCAATGATTATGATTTTGATGGACAGGGGGATAGGTTCGGGTTTTATGCCGCTTACAGCCACCCCAGTCATGTACTCACGCAGCGGCTCGGTGATGATTTTTTCCGTGATTAGCGTGCGGCGCAAAGTTTCCCACGCATGGGGGCTTCCTATAACGTCTTGCGCCTGCAAAATCAAATAGCCGCCGTTTGCCTTGTGAAAAAGGCCGGGCTTGATTTTCATAAAATCGGTGGAAAGGTTGCCGTACTCGTTGTCGTATTCAACTTCGCCAACAAGATTTGTGTAGCTTGGGTTATAGTCCACAACCACGGGTGCACCGGTTAGCTCGCTGTTATCTGCGAGAAGATTCACCCTGTACTTCGATAAATTGTCTTCGGTATTTTTTTTCGCCATCCATGGCATCATTGCCTGTAGGGCATCTTCCTCGTCGTTATCCTCGTTTACGAAATCCTCCATGTTTTCCAATATGTCTTCTTTTACGGCGTTTAGATGTTCCAGCAAAGTAGGTTCGTCGCCAAAGTTTTCGAATAGGTCGTTCATGTGATGCCCCACGGTAAAAAGACCCAGTGCAAAATCAAGCTCATCCACTTCTTTTTTCGTGGTTTTTTCAAAGTCTTTGATTTCCCTAACAGCTTCTGCCGCTCTCGTCTGAATGGATTCGGATTTCTTGGTTATTTCATCTTTTTGTTCCGGCGAAAGAGAATCAAACTGCTCCTCCGTAATGGCTTCGCCCTCAACTATGGGTACGAAAAAAATACCGCTGTTTGAGTTTTTCACCTCAAAGTCGTGCTTGCGGGCTTCTATGGATATTTCCTTGATAACCGCATCCTGGCGGGTTTTTAAGGATTTTACAATTTCGTTTTTCTTTTGCTCGTAGCTTTTGTCACCAAAAGTGCGTGGCAGTTCTTCTGAAAGGCGGGCGATGAACTCGTTCATTTCCTCTTTGAGATGCTTGCCCATCCCCGGGGTAAGGCGCAACAGCTTGGGACATTTCGGATTTTCAAAATTGTACACATAGCAAAGGTCCGGGGGGATTTCCTCCGATGCCGCCTTTGCTTTCGCATACTCATGGGCAAATGTGGTGCGCCCCGTGCCTGCTCCTCCGCACACGTAAATATGGTAGCCCGGCACTTTCATTTCCAGGCCAAAAGCCAAAGCCTCTGCGGCACGTGGCTGACCAATCATTTGCGCAGGCGCAGTATCGTCTTCGCCGGCTTTCACGGAAAACTTTTTCGGGTCTGCAAAATATTTCAGTTCTTGCCAGTTTAATTCTCTTGTCATAGTTTTCTCTCCCGGCAAACCAAAATTAATTTATGGAAAAGCGCAAAAGCGTAAAAAGCAAAACAATTATGGGTACTCCCCAGATTATGAAGAAAAACCACCGCAACTGCATTGCTTTTTTCGATAGATTTTCTTTGTGTGATTGTTTGAGTTCGTCAAACTCTGCGTCGTTTTCGTTGTCGTGGGCAGGCTCGTGTTCCAAAAGTTCTTTTGCGCGGGTTATCAGTTTAGACGGCACGTAAACATCTGTGTCTGTAAACGATACGCCCATGTAAAGCATGGTAATGTCGCCGCAGTCTCGTGGTTTTAGCAGTACCGGAATGTCATGGCATTTCATTACCGCTTCAATTGCATTTGCCTCGATATGATTTTTTGCCGTACATAAAAATGCAGGTACGTCATCGGTTACATAAAACGTATCCTCCGGTTCCGGTTCCGGTTCAGGCTCTGATTCATGCTCCGGCACGATAAGCGGCACTTTGCACTTGCCACACATTGTGAAACCGTCTTGGTATTCGTCGTTGCATTTTGGGCAAACCATTGTGTCACATCCTAAAAATATCGCCACATTACAATCCCGTTTTCGGTGGGATTTGCGTAGTAGTTGGTCCTTATTCCCTCCGGCACAAAGCCGTGTTTTTTGTACATTTTTTGTGCGGCTGTATTGCTTTGGCGAACCTCCAGCGTAAGCCCTATTAGCTCTAAATTTTCTGCGGCAACCATCAGTGCCGAAAGCAACTGCGAGCCAATGCCCGCACGCCTATGCGATTTTTGCACCGCAATATTTATTATATGCCCCTCGTTTATGATGTGACGCATATAGATATGCCCTACAACCGCATCGTTTTCGGTTGTGGCAACAAAGGCATAGCTGTGTTTGTGGAGAATTTCTTCTTCGATGGCGGCTTCAGACCACGGGGCGGCAAATGCTTCCGTCTCAATTATGTGCATTTGGTGCGCATGATGAGGACGGGCTGCGGAAACGCTAATCATTTTGTTTGTGCCGCTGTGCGCACGGCTTGAGGTTGGCGTACATATAAAAGTTCCGGCACGGAGGGGAAATCCACCCCTTCAAAAATTTTCTCCGCCGCCCAAACTGCGGCACTTGCCGCACGGGTTCGGCTGTTGTTTGCCGCCGGGTAAAGTGCGTATGGGAATTTTTTGCGAATCTCGTCAATGTTTGCGTCCACGCCGTCACCTATGAAAATTTTTTGCCGGTCATCTGATAATTGTTCGAGAATTTCTGCAACGGGTGACGCTGTGTACGCTCCTATTTGCCTAATTTCGCCGCCATCCCAGTGGGCATAAACGGCAGTGTACACCTGACCACGCCGTGCATCAAGCATTGGGACGATTGACGCAGATTCGCCGGTACCCACTGCATTGTATGCAAGGGCATCAAGTGTAGGAACAGGGATAGCGGGGATTTCCAAGGCACGGGCAATTCCCAGTGCGGATGCCGCACCAATGCGTAACCCTGTAAAAGAGCCGGGTCCGCAAGTGTACGCCACGTGCGTAATTTCCTGCGGCACAAGGCGAGTAAGATGAAAAAGTTGCTGAACAGCAGGCATCAAAATCTCCGAATGCGTCCAAGACTTCTCCCCGGTGCGGGCGTTCAAAAAAATCTCGCCAACGGGTTTAACTCTCAACTCGCAACTCTCAACTCGCAACTCAAAAACCGCCGCACTTGCCTCCTGCCCGGAGGTGTCAATCGCCAGAATTTTCAACTGTTATCTCCCTAAACTCTTCGCCTTGCGACAAGTCAGTTTTTATTTGCACACGGTAAATATTTTTGGAATTGAAAACCTCTTCCGCACGTTCGGGCCATTCTACCAATGAAACACCGTCTGCGAAAAAATAGTCCTCGTAGCCGATGCTTTCCAAATCGGTTGCATCTTCCAGGCGGTACAAATCGAAATGATACAGGGGAAGCCGTATGCCTGTGTACTCGTTCATTATGGTAAACGTGGGGCTTGTAACCGCCCCCTCGTAGCCCAGCCCTTTTGCAAAACCCCGGGCGAAAACGGTTTTGCCTGCGCCAAGATTGCCGCTTAGGCAAAAAATATCGCCGGGGGCGGCGGATTTTCCAAAGTGCTGTGCAATTTCCGCAGTTTCTTCCGCCGAGCGGCTTTCAAAACGCTTTGTAGTCATACTTCCCCCCAAGCGGATTATAGAACGCCGTGTAGCCATATTCGTAGCCGTCCTTTTCCAGAACTTTACCACAAGATTACGGTTTTTACAATTTTGGGTGGAACTTATATGAAGAATATTTCCAAGAAAATTTACAATTTGCGAAATTTAGAATAAAATGGGTAGGTTGTAAAATTTGAAGGAGGAGAGCAAATGTATTTTGGAGGAACAAACAACACGGAGATTGCGGTATTTATAATTTATATCGTAATCATGATGGGCTTTGGCGTGTACTTTTTTATGAAGTCCAAGGGCGGCGGCGAGAAAGAGTACTACCTGGGCAACCGTGAGATGGGGCCCTGGGTTTCGGCTTTATCGGCAGGAACATCTGATATGAGTGCGTGGGTACTTATGGGATTGCCGGGCGCAATCTACTGGTTTGGCATGAGCCGTGCATGGATTGCAATTGGGCTTGCCCTGGGATATATACTCAGCTGGATTTTTGTTGCACCAAGGTTGCGCCAGTTTTCTATTGCGGCGAAAGATTCTATAACTTTGCCACAGTTTTTTAGCAACCGTTTTGTCACGGAAAGTAAAGTTTTGCAGTGCATATGCGCCGTGGTATTTATTGTAGCGTTTGCGGCGTACTCTATCGCACATATCGTAGTGTGCGGCGTGCTGTTTAACCTTGTTTTTGGCATGGAGGAAAGCACCGGAATGATTTTGGGTGCGATTCTCATCGTGTTTTACACATTCTTGGGCGGGTTTAAGGGCGTTAGCGTTTCCGACTTTTTCCAAGGCGGATTGATGCTTCTCGCACTTATGGCGGCACCGTTTTTCGCACTTTTTGCCATAGACCCGGGTGCGTTTACAGCAACCGCATTCCCCGATACGTACTGGAATTTGCTTTTCACCGGGCAAATGGACTGGGGAAGCATTTCGCATATTCTCACCGGTTTTGGCTGGGGACTTGGATATTTTGGAATGCCGCACATTATTGTGCGCTATATGGCGATTCGCAAGCAAAGCGAAGTGAAAAAGAGTGCGGCAATTGCAATCACTTGGAACTTGGTTATCCTTACAGCCGCTGTTGCCGCCGGAATTTTGGGGCGGGTATACCTAGGCTCGATAGGTGTTGAACTTGGCGCACCCGGAGCGGCAGGAGCCGGCGGCGGCGAGTCTGTGTTTATAGTAATGTCTCGGTTGATTTTCCCGCCGATTATTGCGGGTGTGCTACTGTCTGCGATTCTTTCTGCGGCAATGAGTTCTACCGACTCTAAGCTTCTCGTGTCATCATCATCTTTCACGGCGGATGTTTACAAGCCGATAATCCGCAAAAAAGCAAGCAAAACGGAACTTATTTGGGTTGGGCGTTTTGTTGTTGTTGCCGTTGCTGTTGTCGCTACGCTTATCGCACTTAGCCCCGGTCGTGGCACAATCATGGGCATTGTGGGCAATGCGTGGGGCGTTTTTGGTGCGGCGTTTGGACCGTCCATGCTGCTTGCCCTCTACTGGAAACGCTTTAACCTTGCAGGTGCAATTACCGGAATTGTAACCGGAACCGGCGTTGCCGTGTTGTGGGTTGCCGTGCCGGCACTTGCCGCAACGGGACTTTTTGGAATTGTGCCTGCGTTTTTTGCCAGCTTGATAGCGGCAGTTGTTGCCACACTTGTAACGGAAAAACCCGGCAAAGAAGTTGAAGAGCTGTTTGAACGGGCGTTGGCGATAAAGGATTAGGGACTGTCACGGAATAAATCTGCTATTTAGCCCCTTATTCCCTGCCGCCGCAAAATTTCAAAAGAGAACTGGTTGGTGTCACTAACCGGATGAAGTTGCTCGCCACACCACACATCACACCGAGGACACGGCTTCGAGAGAATGCGTGCGCTTGAAGACGTGCCTTCGGTTTTCGCCCCTACCTCGGGAAAAACTTTTCGGATGCGGGTGACGCGCACGGCACTGTCACCCGCATCCGAAAAGTATTTCCCGACGGGGCTTTGGCTTCTGCAATCCTGTGTCGCAAAAAAACTTGCGCCTTGTCTTGCGACAAAAATACTCGCAGTGACAACGACAATGTTTGGTGAAACTGCTGTAAGGACTTTTGTCTGCATACAAAAAGGGCTGTTGCAAAATTTGCAACAGCCCTTTTTTCTTCAATTTGAAACCGTTAGGCGGGGTTAGGAGCAACGCCCCGCAGTGTGAAACCCGGCTGTAGAAGCCGATGTGTAGTGCTTAGGCCGCACTATTTGTTTTTTTTCGTGTTGTTGGACGCATTGTTGTTTGTGCTGTTGCAATCTTCGGCAAATTCAGTTCTGTTTGCGGATTGGTTGTTCGTTGTGTCCGCAGCGTTTTGTTTATTTTTTCCCATACCGTTCTACCTCCTTTCATAGTCCGCCTTGCGGCGGGGAAAGTAAGACTAATAACAGTATGATGCAAACTTGTGATAATTATACATAAATTTTTGCACGTTTTTCATCCAAGCCCATAGTATGGGATTAGAAGTGTACAAACTTCGAAAAAAAAATTGCGTTTGCCAAGAAAAAAGGCATCGCAAAAATGGAGGTTTATCATGGTAGATTCTAACAAATGTTGCCTTACAGACAGTATGCTTAGGCACATCGGTCAAACCGTTACAATTTTCACCACCAGCGGCGGCCTTTCCGGCAACGGCTTCAGCGGAGTTCTTCTTTCCGCCGATTGCCACTGCATCCGTCTGCTTGCGGATATTGGCGCGTGCCGGTAATTTATGTGACCATAGTCAAGCAAGGCGGCGCAAGACTAGGGCGTGTTCCCACTTCTGGCAATGCACGGATTTTGAGGCGATTTTTCGCCAATCAAGGAGGATTTTGCGCCGCGTCCTGGAGGGACGCAAGCAAAATCTCGACGCAGAGTGGCGGAAAATCGCCTCA